>PJEL010002937.1_pt1 | contig 15036 bp, 15 predicted proteins | sample 1853271 | NCBI WGS metagenome assembly PJEL01 (sample SAMN08108733, study PRJNA415343) | Invertebrate metagenome, whole genome shotgun sequencing project. | host: Globobulimina | place: Sweden: Gullmar Fjord | collected 2015-08 | reverse complement strand
GCACCGCGATTCGTTCTTTGAGTTTTTAAAAGAATCGCACCGCGATTCGTTCTTTGAGTTTTTAAAAGAATTGCACCGCGATTCGTTCTTTGAGTTTTTAAAAGAATCGCACCGCTATTCATTAATACTCTTTGAGTTTTTAAAAGAATCGCACCGCAATTCGTTAACACTCTTTGAGTTTTTAGTTTTTATTGTGTTATAATAAATGCCTCTAACTAAAAATCAAAAGAAAATAATGAAAGTAATTAACGAATTTGTTTCCAAGATATCGAGGGAAGAAATTATTGAATTAGAGAGCCAAATGACTCTTTTTGATTATTATGACGAAGATGATATTAATGCCGATGATAATGGACACTATATTAACATACAAGGGTTTATTGAACATCTCAAATTAGCACTATTATTTGCAGAAGAAAGAAGAGAAATACTATCTGAAATTGATCAAATACGAGCTGAATTAGCTATATCAAAGTCAAGTAATTTGAAAATTGCATATGATTCAAAGGCAGGAAGAACTCTCTAATTAAACCGTTCAGGTTTAATCACATGAAAGTTCCATGAATCTTCTTTACAAGTTGAAGTATCTACATTACCCAGAAAGTCGAAATCTGGTTCTTCTCGTAACGACATGATACCAGTGCTGTAAGTACTTGCCGGAGTTCCAACAAAATGACCTGCTTTGGAAGCCATTATCATGTCGACTACTGCATTTTCAAGTTCTGATTCTCGTTTAGGGGGTTTAAAAGAATCTCGTAGCGATTCGTTAAGATCTTTACCAGTTGTAACGTCTCTATTCAACATTAGTAACGGTTTTCGCAACTTCGCAATCTTTGACGCAACGCTTTCCTGATTAACTAGCGGTTGTTGTGGTTTACCATCTGCACCGTTTTCCCAATTTCTTATATGAATCGCATCAAATTGACCTGGTTTAAGGCCTAATTTGTCTAAATCAGTTTTAGCTTGGGTGTAAAACTTAGGACGAAAGTCGACGGATTTTCTAATAATTTTCAGTACTTCAGGATCGAATTTAGAGAAATAACACTCAGCTGCCGCCATTAGACGATTATCATGGTTACAATAGAAGTGCCAAACATGCTCATTTCGATGTTTTTCGAGTTCTTTAGGATCCAAAAAAGCTGAAACAGCTGCTCCCCACGTTGGAGCATGAGTTTGAAGAGGTTTATATGGTAACTGATCAATAATTCTAATATGTTTTCTTAATTTGTTAAGGTCAAAAACGTCCTCAATTCCTAAAATATCAGGTCCTAAATGTGCCCATGTACGCTTTTTAGGGAGAACCAAAGTTCTTCCAGATAACCAAGCTAAACCAACTAATAATTCAAGTTGTAAACGAATATTATTAAGACCTCCGCAATCGATATCAAAAGTAATGAAATTATTGCTTTTGATATTTGTAAAATAATTGTGAATACTTCCACAAAATGCACTAATAATTCCGAAGAAAAGTAAAATCAACAAAAAGATTACAACATAGTCCATTTAATTTAATCAAGGTTTAATTAAACCCTGGTTCACTTAATCCAATAAGTTCCTCTACTGTTATATTTTCAGTAATGTTATTAAGAGTTTTTCTTATAGTGTACTTACTGTTTGGGTGGGTTTTATCGCTACGGATCTTAACTGGTTTAAATGTTTCACTTGTTTCGTCGTATTCACATTCAACAATGTTCCCATCAATAAAACCTTGGCAATTTTCACTTAAAGCATCTAGAAAGAGTTTTTCAGATTCATCTTGAGGAGGAATAGATGCGTAAAGTTCATGTTTACCATTATTATTAACATAAGCAGCTACTCTGCCCGGAACTCTTCCGTTTCTCCTAATAAATTGATCAAGGTCCTTTTCAAAATTGAAATTTTCGTGAATTGGAAGAGAGTCCTTGTAAGTTTGAATTTTGAAGTCAAAAGTATGAAGTTTGCGAGGTTTCCATTTATAGAGATCGTATTGGGTTCCTGTACCAACCTTTTTATTCAAAGGAGTAAAAATCAATCCATCGGTTCTATGATCTAACTTGCTTTCAATGATCATTTGATCCAGCATCTTCAGTTGTCTAAAAGGGAAAAACTGTTTTCCAGAAATTCTGAATTCTGAATCTTTAGCGATCCATATATCCTCTACTAACCTAGTCACTTCAGAGTATCGTTCAGGGAACATAGATTGGGAAATATCCTGCCCAGCCATACAAATGCAATCATGAATTACATACTGCCATTTTTCTTGTTTATTTTTAACAAGTTCTCCATCGAAAATCCCTCCAACTAATCCATCAGTTTCTTTAACTCCATATAATTCGATATTGTTAAATTTTTGACGAACTTGATAAAATTTAAAAGCTCGGTCAACCATATAAGTTTTGTTTGAATAACACACCATCAGGAATCTCATTCCATCAGATTTAACACATACTAAGTAATCTAAGTCTACTAGGTTAGCAAGATCGCGTCTTTCTAAGCTAACTGGTTGGGGGGCTGGGAAAAAGTCTTTCTTTCTATCTATTTTGGACCAGAAATTAAGAACTATACTTCTTAGCGTAATCAAAAGAGGTTCATCTAACACTTTAAATGCATAAGGTCCTGTTTCTTTGTTTGCCAAACGAACTCTAATCAAATTTTCGTTCTCCATGTTTTACTTAAACATAAACTCGAGTTCTTAAGCAGAGTTTGTTTTTAAAACTTTGAGTGACACCGCTATTCTTTTATCCACGGACCAAATCCATAATTTAAAAACACCGTTTTTAATTAAATGAGTCAAAAATTGTTACATGATTCTGAAGTTGCTAGAGTAGATTATGCTAAAGTTAATGGGAATGTTTTTCTATTATTCAGCGTTAAAAAACTTAAGTCTGAAACCCAAGATTTCGGAAAATTATGCGAAGATCTTGCCGGAATTTATGTCAAACTTCATCAAGAAGGAATTCAGTTTGCGCAAATTTACGATTTGACAAATATTAAAATCACGAATGTTTATAACGAAACTATTTTCGTTAAAAGTTATGGAGATTATTTAGATAATTATGCAGAAATATTGACAGAAAGCTGTCACGGAACTGCTCTAATTATCGAATCAGACTTTGTTAGATCTTTGATTAAAATGGGGCTTTCTTGGTATACTCATAGAAAACCTACTGAAGTTAAAGGAAGTTCTGAAGAAGCATATAAATGGCTATTGGATATCATACCATCCCAGAAAAATGTTATTGCTTCTGAGTAAATGGTAAGAAGATTTTCAAGACGTAAACGAAGTGAACGAAGTGAACGAAGTAAACGAAGTAAACGAAGTGAACGAAGTAAACGTAAAAGTTCAAAGAAATGGACTCCTATTGAAAACGGAAGTTGTTCTATAAGTTATGACAAAGTAATTGAATGGGAACTTAAAAACAATGATATAGAAGATCTTTACAAATACCTTTATGACAAGATTGAACATGGTGGTAAATTAACTTTAGATACTCACCGTAAAGAATCAAGTAAAACTGTAACAAGTAATAGCGGGGAAAGCGATTCTGTTGATGCACCAGATGCTATTGTTAATTGGCATACCCACCCAGTTAGTTGTTATTTAGGTGAAAAAACAGTATGGGGTTGGCCTTCTGGTGAAGATATGAGAGAAACTATTATTTTTGGACTCAGGGGTTCAGCTTGCCATATTGTACCGAGTATTGAAGGAATTTATTTAATGCAACCAAATCCTTGTGTAGTAACTAGTTTGATAAATATTGCAAATTTTGTACCAAGGAATCGTTATAAAAAAATTGCTTCAAAGATTTCACAGAATGATTGGGATTCTTTTTTACGTGGGCTAATTATTCTGGCTATTGAAATTTATTTCCGAAGTACCCATGTCTTTCGTACCATTGATTATATAGGGAATTATCCTGAAACAACAGCTAATGATTTTGTTGACTTTACTAACGCTTTTAAATTGGAAAATATGTTTCGTAGTACAGATGTAAAAGGTTGTAGTGAAAATATAAAATGCAACCAGATTCAACAATTTGAAAATCAACGTGTAAAAGAAGTTAGCTTTAGAGATTATGTTAAAAATTACGAATCTGATACTAAAGTACACCTTATTTCTAAAAACGGATCCAGTCGTTCAACACCACTATCTATATATGAGGTACTTAATATGGGCGGACTGAAACTGTTGAAAAAACTTGTTCTTGGGTCAGACTGTGTCTTTCCAATTAAGGAATGGCATACTGGTCGCATGTTTTTAATGAGATTGTACCCTAATCAGGTTAAGTTTGGGCGCGAATGGGCTGATTATTCTAAACTCACTAACGAAGAACGTTGGGAATTTTTAAATTATGCTCAAGCAGGTGATATCAGACTTAAACCTAAGGAAGTCCTTAAATTTCACCTATTTGATATGAAGGGATCTTGTGATCACAGTCATTTGAAACAACATATTAGTCATTTTAGTACTCGTGGTGGTTCACGAAGATTTGGTAATGATGATAAAATAGAAGTAATAGGTTCACCATCTTGTAAATACTGCAACGATGCCAAAAGTCGTGCAAAATCTAGTAAAGTTAAAGTTAGTTTTCAATATTTTGGATCAATTGTTGAAGCTATTCAGGCAGCTTCAGATAAAGCAGGTAAACAGGTAAAAGCGATTCCTGCATATTTTAAGAATGGGGAATATTCGTCAGAACCACTCTTTTAATTTCGCGCAAATTTAGAAATGGACCTTATCGATACAAGTACATTAAGTCTAAGTATAGGAGCTATTGTTTGCATTCTAGTTATATTGGTTTCTAAGTATTCCTTAGACCACCGTAATAAAGATTTAGCAAACGCTGAAAAAATGGATTACACCTCAATTTGGATGTATTCCGTTGCAGCCGGTGTTGGTATGGGGGCGATTACCCTGGTACTTTATAAACAGTTTTTGGTTTACCGTGCGAGTACGGACTTGATGACTGAAAATTTTTACAACTAATCAACAGACTCTTCTTCGTTAATATAATGTTCATTAAGTTCAGTTAGGAAATTATCAATTTCACTGAGCAGAATAAACTCAGGATCTATAAAAACAGTATAAACTTGAAACATAAATACCAAGGTCATAAATTTACTAATTTGTTCAGGTGTAGGAATTACTATTTCATTTTCGTTTAAATTGTCCATTTATTCACGAGTCATAATTAAAAATGGACAATTCAAACGAAAATGTAATTGAGGAATTATGTTTAGCAGGAGCTTGTAACAGAGGAGTTTGTTATTTAGGAAGTATTAAAAAACTCGAAGAAGTAAACATGCTGAATATCAAAAAATTTTCAGCTGTTAGCATTGGAGCTTTTATAGCCGCGTGCTATATTATTGGATACAATACCGATGAAATGTTACACATAATTATTGAAAAGGATACCAAAGATTTTCAAGATATTTCTCTTCTTGAAGTTCAAGGTGCTGTTCTTAAAGGAGATGAATATCGTAAATGGGTTACCGAAGTAATTTCTGCTAAAGTTGACCCAAATATAACTTTGATGGAACTTTATAAACAAAGTGGCGTATATCTTGTCATGACAGCAACCTGTATTTACGCACCAGGAGATAATTTTGAAGAAGGAATTAATTATTTTTCACATAAACATACTCCTAACATGCCATTAATTACGGCAGTTAAAGCAAGTATGTCATTTCCTTTCATATTCCCACCGATTGTTTATTGTTCACCCGGAGATAACTTAGATTATCAATTTATAGACGGAGGTGTTCTTGATAATTTCCCACTTGACCAATTGTCTTCAAAGGCTCTTGGACTTCGTGTTAATTTTACACCAATTGATGGACTTCACAGTACCCGAAGTCCAATTTCTTACATTGGTAAACTCTTTGAACTTATTTCCAGAAGACTTAAATATCTGAGCCCTGGTACAACTGAAAACATTGTCATTATTAAGTGTGATGATTTCGGTTTGATTGATTTTGAAATGTCAATTGATGATAAGATTACTCTTTATAAGAGAGGTTATACCGCAATGGACCAATGGATTAGGTTTCAATTGGACGATGAGAACTAATTCTACAGTATTCACTACCTTCGGCTGCCTTATTTTTACATTGGGTTTCATCCCCGTCTTTTGAAATTATCTTTTTACATAATTTGACCTCGTTAGATGTTTTCTTTTGAGAAGTTATCTTGGTTTTTCGATGAGAAGGTTGTCTCATTTCCTTTTTGTAACTTTCTTTCTTATAAGCATACTCGAGTCTTCGGGCTTCTTTGACCATACTCGTTTGAAATTTTTCTCGACTCTTTCTTCGAGCTTCTTCCTTAGTATTACTATTTAGTCGTCTATCTGAAATAGTTTTATCAAATCTGATAATGGTTTTCTTAGAAAAAATCTTATTAGCTCCCAGATCCCTAATAGCATCGGGAACTCCATTTTTTGTAAATCCCGTTGCCTTCTTCATACATGTTTCTGAACAGTATTTCCCAATTCTACCTTCAGTGTCTAGCCCACTTAACTCACCACATACACCACACCATTTTTGATGCATCTGGTAATAAACTATTGGTATTCCCAAACCACTTCTAATTATTCTTGATTCAGTGTCAAGGTTTCGACTATTGCAAACAATGATATCTACTCCATCCGGTACTTTCTGAGGATTTATATTAAGGATATGTACCAATCCATGTATATTGCAAATTCTAGAAAGTTCTTGGAAATCACTTACAATTACCTTACCTCTCAAATTATGATTGAGTAACGTACTCAAATCCTGAGTTTTGAAATAAATTACCTTACAGTGTTTGAACATTATCACTTTCTTAAGTATTCTTTGGGATCTTTAAGCTGATTTTCTTTTTTTTCTTAATGAAGGCCGTGTATTTCAACTAAAAAATTTTCGGCACCAACTTAAAAGAATGAAACTTAGATACGGAAATGTTAAAAGTTCAAATAATGGATCTACTGTTTGGTGGATAGTTGGGTTTGTAATCTTGATCCTAGTTATTGGATGTGGATGCTATTGCACAACTGACCATTTCAAACAAACCTTTGGGAATGTTTTGGGAAATGGTAAATCTCTCAAGGAATTAGATGTAGTTATGTTTATGAGCCCAACCTGTAAACACTGTCAAGCAATGATGGAAGTACTTAAAAAAGAAGGTGCGACTAACCAACTTGAAATTGTTGACATTAGCAAACCTGAAGGAGCCGAGTATGCTGCTAAATTTGGAGCTGATAAACAACCTATTCCAAGTTTTATAAGTAAGAAACTTAAGACTGGTGCAGTTGGACAACGTAAATCTGTAAAGGAAATTACTGATGCTTTAACACCTAAAGGTAAAGGTGCTGTAACTCAACCAAGTTCAGCTGGAGCTGGTGGGTCAGGTGGTGGGTCAGGTGGTGGGTCAGGTGGTGGGTCAGGTGGTGGGTCAGGTGATTTAAAAACCGATATCCAAAATCTTCAAATCATTCTCTTCGCTCGTGAAGGATGCGGATACTGTACTGCAGCCAAACAAGCTTGTCAAACTGAAGGAGTTATTGACGTAATTCAAGTAGTTGACATTACTACCCCTGAGGGACAAGAATTGAGTGGAAAGGTTCTTCCACCTGGTACAAGCGGTGTTCCTGCCTGGGTTTCTATGGTAACTAAGAAGAATACAATTGGATTTGCTCCAGGTGGTTCAGTTTCTCAAGTTGTTGATAAATTAAGATAATTACGCGAACGAATCGCTACGCTATTCTTTCAAAATATTTAAGAACTTAGAATCTTTTATATTAAGAATACTAAATAATGGATATAAAACCGGTCTTTGATAGAACCGACGCTGTTGAACATTCTGGTGACCTTCATTTTCAAGCATTGACTTGGAATGATGGAGACTTTGAAAAACCGAATCAAAAATTGAAATCGGGTCAAGAAGCCCAAAATAGTTATGAAATTTTCGTCCATGGTGTTAACTCCGAAGGTAATACTGTTTGCTTGAACATCACTGGTTTTACACCATACTTCTACGTTGAAATTCCAGATTGGTGGGAACAGACACAAGCTAAACAATTTTTCAATTATATCAAGGGGAAACTTTGGAAACATAGCTATGGACTTGCCGGATTTGACGTTGTGAAAAGGGTGAAACTTTACCCTTATCTTGCTGGAAGAAAATTTAAGTTTATTAGATTAATTTTTACAACTGACCGTGCATTTACAACTGCAAAATGGATGTTTACTTCTAAAAATCAAGAAGAACGACCTTTGAGGGTTCCAGGTATTGATACTGAACCGAGACATTACACTCCTTATGAATCTAATGTTAACCATTTGAATCGTTTTTATCATATTCGTGAACTAGAAAGTTCTGGTTGGATTCATGTGAAAGAATCTGATCTTAAAGGAGGAGATGTTAAAAGTCGAGCTCAGATCTACGAAAGCTGTCATTATAAAAAGGTAAACCCTAATACAGAAATTTCCGATATCGCCCCCTTGACTGTCTTGAGTTATGATTTAGAGTGTCTTCCAAAAAATACTCGCGCATTCCCCAACCCAGAAAACCCAGATGATATTATCGCACAAATTGGTGTAGTATTAGCCAAATATGGCACAGACGAAAGACAAAAACTTATTTTTAACACTAGACCATCTGACCCAATTGAAAACATTACTATTGTAGAGTGTAAAGATGAACAAGATCTTTTAATCAAATTCTTGGAACTTATTCAAATCGTTGACCATGACATTATCACTGGTTATAACACCTGGGGTTTTGATGACAAATACCTATGGGCAAGAATTAGTCTTTATAAACTAGACATCAAACATCTTAGCCGCATTCTTAGTAAAGAACCAAATCTAGTAACCAAAACAATGACTAGTGGTGCATATGGTAATAATGAATGGTTCTATCTCGATATGCCCGGTCGTGAAACAATTGATCTCATAGTTTCAGTTCGTCGTGAAGGAGAGAAATTAGATAATTATAAACTTGATTCTGTAAGTGAATTTTACTTGAATGAACATAAAGTTGATCTTCCTTATGATGTTCTGTTCAAAAAACTAGTTGGTGGTCCAGAAGATATCAAACTTTGTTCAGAATATTGTGTACAGGATTCCAATCTTGTTATCAGGTTAATATTCAAACTTTGTTTGATTCCAAACTATATTGAAATGGCTAAAGCTACCTATGTACCAATTAACTGGTTATTATTTCGTGGTCAGCAGTGTAAATCTTTCAGTTTGATTGTTCGTGAAGCTAGACTTAATAGATATGTAGTTCCTGTACATGAATCTAAATTTGGTAAGGTTAAGAAATTTAAAGGAGCAACGGTTATTGAACCATCTGTAGGATTATATTATGAAGCTGTTGCGGGTTTAGATTTTGCTAGTCTATATCCTTCGATTATGTGTGCTTATAATATGTGCTATTCAACTTATGTTGAAACTCCAGATATGATGCAGTACGTCAAAGAAAACAACATCCCTCATCACACAATTGAATGGACAACTGAACCTGATCCCAACGACGAAGATGATTTAATGCAAAAACCAGTTCATCATAAACATACATTTGTTCAACCTTATCACAGCATTCATGACGAAAATGATATAACACTCACACCAGAACTTGAAAAAATGAGAAAAGAACGCAGCACTGAAGGTGGGGTTCAAGGTATTCTAGGAACTATTCTGATGAATCTTTGGCAAGGCCGTAAAGCAACCAAGAGACTTATGAAAAATGAACCAGATCCTTTTAGGAAAGCAGTTCTTAACGGTAAACAACTTGCTCAAAAAGTTACCATGAACAGTATGTACGGTTTCACAGGTGTAGGAGCTAGTGGGATGTTACCATTAAAGGCTATAGCCAGTTCAGTAACTGCAACCGGTCGAACACTGATCGATAAAACAGCTGAGATGGCAGAGGAAAAATACGGCGCAACTCTGGTGTATGGCGACAGTGTTACTGGAGATACTCCAGTTTTAGTAAGGGATAATGGTATTCCAAAAATTATCAATATTCAAGATATTGTTGATTTTGGATCTGATTCAGAAGAGAAACAACATAAGATTCCATCTGGTTATATTGAGTGTTGGACTGAAACTGGTTGGACTCAAGTTCAGAATGTAATGAGACATAAAACTGATAAGAAAATTATTAGAGTTCTTACTCACACCGGTTGTGTAGATGCAACCGAAGATCATAGTTTGATTAAAGAAGATGTCAGTATAACGACCCCAAGTGATTTGAAAGTTGGAGATAAACTTCTTCAATCTAGTCACTTTCCCAAAATAGTTAAAAAAGTAAATCTAGTAGAGGCCCGTATTTGGGGAATGTTTTTTGGAGATGGGGCAGCTTCAACTGGTAAATACAAGTCTGGAACGAAATATACTTTTGCCATTAATAATGCCGATTATAGTTTACTTGAAGCTTATCAAGTTAGATTCGAAAGTATTGGAGTTAAAACCAAGATACTAGATACAATTAAATCAAGCGGGGTTTATAAGCTTGTAGCCATAGGGGATCTCAAAGGAATTACATTGAAATATAGAGAACTTTTTTATGATCTTAAAACCAAGCACAAAGTTATTCCATCCCAAATTTTATTCAACCACAAGCTCGAAGTAAAAAGAGCATTTTTACTTGGATTGTACGATGCTGACGGAGATAAAGAAAAACAACATACAACCAAAGCTTCTACAGTAAAAACTGAACAAGAACGTTTAAATTCAGGAAGAATTGATCAAAAAGGTAAACTAAGTTGCGCTCACATAAGTTACTTGTTGAGAAGTATGGGTTATAATGTTAGCGTTAATGACCGTCAAGATAAAGAAATTATCTTTAGATTGACTTATTCTCGAACCAAATTAAGAAAACATGCAAATAAAATCAAGAAGATCAGAACAATTAGCGAAACATCAGAACAGTACGTTTATGACCTCACAACTGAAAATCACCATTTTCAAGCTGGAATAGGAGACCTCATTGTACATAACACCGATTCTTGCTATGTGATCTACCCAATTCGTCGTGAAGATTTCAGTAGTAACAAAGACTTCCTTGAAGCTAACTTTAAGATGGCGATTGATTGCGCTCAATATATTACTGATCATTATAAGAAGCCGATTGAACTAGAGTTTGAGAAATTTATGTGGCCATTTTACTTGTTTACCAAAAAGAGGTATGCGTATAAATGCTGGGAACAAACTGACCAAGATTGTGGTCTCAGTTTTATGGGATTGCAGGTTAAACGTCGTGATACATGTAAAGATGTTAAAAAGAGATTAATGAGATGGTTTGAAATTATTTTGGATGAAAATCTTGATCTTCAAATGGCTATTGATAGAGTAACGCCAGTAGCTAAACAAGATATTCAAGAATTTATGAAAGGAACGACAGTTAACTATAAAGAACTAATTATCAGTAGCCAATTGAAGGCAAGTTACAAAGTTCGTAAAAATGGAACTTCCATTGAAAAACCATGGACTCACCCGGATATTGATAAACCTCATGTCCGACTTGCACAAATAATGAAGAAAACTGATCCGGTAAATCATCCTCGTCCACCGGAGCGTGTTCCTTATCTGTTTATTGAAAAGAGAGGTGCTCAGAAACAATGCGATAAAGTAATCCACCCAGGTAATTACGATCCAGAGAAACACAAATTAGACACCCTTTATTACTTTGATCATCAGTTTCTAAAACCTATTGATATGTTCTTTGAACATTTAATGACTAATCCTGAAAAGTTGTATAAACGTGAACGTATTACTAAGATTAACGAATCCAATGGTCAACACGAAATTATGAGTTCAGGATTTTTCAAAGTAGCTAAGAAGCCAAATAAAACAGTAATTAAACAAGTCGAAAGCGAAAGCGAAAGCGAAAGCGAAAGCGAAGATATTAACGAGGATTTATTTGACGATTCTCAAATTGCAGTAAATGAAAGAATGATTGATGGATATAATAACAAAACAGGTGTCATGTTACTAACAAAGGAACAACAAAGAAAACTATTTGAGAATTCGTAAGATAGACGTTTAAAATCTAGAAGAAAAAACAAAAGGGTGAATAAATGGTTAAGTATCTAAACACAATAGAAGAATTCAACCGAGCTGTTAGCAGTAATAAACCATGCATCGTTGATTTCACAGCTACGTGGTGTGGTCCTTGTAAGAGAATTGCTCCACTTTTTGAACAAATGGAAAAAGCTTGTTCGGGTGTTTCCTTTTACAAAGTTGACGTGGATATAAACACTGATGCTATGGAACTTGCTAAAATCAGAAGCATGCCTACCTTTCAAACTTGGAGAAATGGTAAGAGACTTGAACATCATACTCTGAATGGGGCTAGTGAAAATGGTCTTTTGGACTTGGCCTCCAATGTATTAAAGGAATTTGGAACTAATCAAAGAGTTTAAAGAATCGTGTGATAAATAGATAAATGATATACTCAATAGCTATATTCGAAGGTAAAACTATTCAAAAACAAGTATTCGATGTATCAAAGGCTTCTTTTTTCTACAGGAATTCGATTAAAGAACTGCTAACATTGTTTACTAATACATTTATGTCCAAAGTTTCTGATGAAGTAACTGTAATTTATCACGAAGGTTATAAAATAACATGTGGTCGTTCAGTTTGTGTAATATCTGATGAAGATTATAACGATAGGGTTATTATGACATTGATATCAGAATCAAATATTAACAACATTTCTAAATTCATTAAAACTTACCAAATTCCTGAAAACATTGATAAAATAACCAAAATTCAAAAAGAACTTGATGAAACTATTACTATTTTACATAAAACCATTGATGAAGTTTTAGATAGGGGTGATAAATTAGATGATATTGTGAAAAGGTCAGAAGATCTTAGCATGAGTTCTCAAATGTTTTATAAAACAGCAGCAAAACAAAATAAATGCTGTGTCGTATCTTAATTTATTCTTTTGTTTGGGTAAGAAGATTTAAATGGATGAACAAATCAAGGCTGACTGTAATTGGGGACCTTGTTCACAACAAATTGTGAAACTTAGTGATCTTAGAAAAAAGGTAGCAACTCCGTTGACCCCTCATGCGGCTATAATCTTTACTGATGTAAAAGCTAGTTCTAAAATATGGGGGCAAAGTTCTAGTAGAGATTGGAATAGAAAAGTTCTTAGTTGGATTCAGATGCATTTTGCACTCATGAGTGAACTTATCGGAATTTTCAATCAAAACGAACAACATCAAGGTTTTATTGTAAAAACCGTAGGAGATGCTGCTATGATATACTGCCCTTGGGACCTCAAAAAGGTGATTCTATTTTCACTTTGTTTACAGTGTCATATGAGGGATCTCAATGACGAACTTTATCGTAGTTCTTCTAAAAAAGTCAAACATTCTATTCAGGAATTAACTAGGCGTATCCCTAAACCAAAATTAGTATCTGGTAAAGGAGAACCCCCAGTTTTCTTTTCAGTTAGACTAGGGTTTTGTTATGGAAAATTCCGTAAGATGACTAGTCCTATTCAACATTGTGATTTTGTTGATTTTTTTGGACCGGGTGTTAATTTAGCTAGTCGTATGGAATCGAAAATATGCGAGATTCCTGGAGGAATTGCGTTTACAGTATTTAGTTCGGATAGTTCTTTTGAAAATTCACAACGAAGTATTCGCAACGCCTTTCACAATGAAGATCTTAAAGATGCTATCAAAAGAGAATATTACCAAGGTTATGCCATTCGAACAAGTACTAGTTTTAGAGACCTAGATATAGCTTCTCGTTTACACGGAGCTTTACCAGTTAATCAAAAATTTACGGGTGGGGTAACTAATATCAACATTGTGATATTGTTACCAGACCGTTCTAATTATAAAACAGTTGATGATTCTGCCCATTCCCTTGTTACTGGGAAAGGTCGTTTAAGAAACGAGTATCTTGATCTTTTGAATCCGGGTAGACCTCGTTTCGATTATCTCAAGAAAGTTAAAGACCGTGTGGAAAATAGAAAGAAACGTAGAAGTAGGTCTAAAAAGGACTAACGTTAAATTTTAAAAACTCTTTTGAGTGTTAAAAACTCAAAGAGTGTCGCGGTGCGATTCTTTTAAACTCTTTTGAGTGTTAAAAACTCAAAGAGTGTCGCGGTGCGATTCTTTTAAAAACTCTTTTGAGTGTTAACGAATCGCGGTGCGATTCTTTTAATTTTACCCCTATTATTGTACAACAGCAATTTCACTTCTTCTCTAATAATTTCCTTTACTTCATCATGAAGTTCCTTCTTTTCAAGATATTCATTAAATTTAGCCATTTCCTTCGGAAAATTATCTCCTTCTCCCAGCCAGTCCTCAATGGCGTATTCCTGGTCGTTAATCAGTTGATCTATTACTTGATCTTGTGGTTTACTGCACCATTTCTCACCATCGTATACCATTGCGTATTTCCCCTTGATGTTGCTAATAAAGATATTATGATTTTCTGGTACTTCTGGATCAAAATGTACGTCCTGGATCATTTGTGGAACGGAGTAAAGCATGCGACGAACTGCTTTCTGATATTGTCGATCTGTTAGATGTTCAAACGAGGTTTTTCTGTATCCATTAACAATGAAGTTGTTTTGAATATTGACTACTGTTTTTGGTTTGTCACGTTCAGCTTCAAGTTTGACTTCGAGTTCGGCAACTTTGGCCTCGAGTTCTGATTCCCTGTTTGTTTTGATGACTTTGCAACTCAATTTCTGGTGTTGGTAAAGACTTCTTTTAGTTGTGTAAAATTTATTACAATGTTCACATTTAATTTCTACTTCAATTTCGTTAATTTCTGCATTTGAACAAATATTTTTCTTTTTGGTAGAAATGTGTCTTTTGATATGTTGTTTACTATTTGTGCGGTATTTACATACGGAACACTGAAAATCCATTTAACACTAAACTTTCTTTTCCTTAAATTGGTTATGAAAAAAATCTGAACCACTATGAACCAATGGTTCAGATTTTTTTCATAACCAAATTCGGAACCATCTGAACCATTTTTTTCAGATGTTGTTTAACACGAGAAAGCTTGAAAAAACGAAAAAAATGACAT
>PJEL010002936.1_pt1 | contig 15037 bp, 10 predicted proteins | sample 1853271 | NCBI WGS metagenome assembly PJEL01 (sample SAMN08108733, study PRJNA415343) | Invertebrate metagenome, whole genome shotgun sequencing project. | host: Globobulimina | place: Sweden: Gullmar Fjord | collected 2015-08 | reverse complement strand
GTAATATTCAACTAAATCTTGAGCTGCCGTTTCAGAAATACTAAATAAAGTGTACTCAGTATCAAATTTAATTGCACGCCCATCACTTTCTGACAACGGCTTATTTGCAGGCCATAAGCCTTGAGTATTCCGATGAGAGCTGCCATAAATGACTTTTCCAACATGACTATTCTTACTATATTTAAGAATATTAAGAGTACCGATAACATTTACTTGCATGTAGCTTTCAGGATCATCATTTTTATCGCTAACATTTGCTGGCTGATGAGCTGCAAGGTGTACCACTACATCAAAAAATTCTCCTCCTAACTTTAGGAAATCATCCGACTTAGTAATATCTATATTAATAAATGGAATATTTCGTTCTAGAAAATAATCTTCATTTGAAGCATCAATATCTGACGCTACAACGTGATAATTTGAATTCAATAGGGCATCAATTAAGTATGTCCCCATGAATCCAGCAGCACCGAAAACCAACACTCTTTTTTTAGAAAGGCTACTTTTCATCATTATTTTCTTCTAGGACGGCAATCCCGAAGCCTTCACGACCATAGCCGTTTCCGGAGTAAAGCATATATGTCTTATCATTATGCCTAAAGACATTAGGGTAACAAATCATTTCTGAGTCCCAGCCCGACTTTGAAACACTAATACCTACTTTGTGATCTAACCTTGTAAATTGATAGCCGTCTAGTGACTCTCCGTAGCCCATTTCATAGCCTCCTGCCCCTATAGCGTAGCAGTACCACATTCTGTATAGTCCGTTATCTTTTATAATGCTCGCTCTTGAAACTCGCGTTTCACGATCATCTTTATAATCAACAGCAACAATACCATCTCTTTTCCAATGAATACCATCAACAGATTCTGCATATTTGATGTTATATCTTGGTAGCTCTTCAGTTAACCAACAATCTGCAGAGTCATACCACATTCGCCAAATGCCATTTTCAATAATAATGCAAGATATAACCAAAATAGTATAAGGTTCAGCATCTGTTCGATCTATAATGGGGGCTCGAGATAGTCGGCTAAATGTCTCACCATTATTTTCACTAATGGCCAATCCTGAAACTTCAGCCGCACGAACTTTTGAACCTTTGTTCCAGCCCATAAAATAAAAATATTTTTTATCGCCATCATTTACCATACACGTAGGCGAAACACCGTTATCATCAAAGCTCCCTAACTCACCAATATCCAATACCGGTGATTCTGATAAGTGCAATATATCTAAGGGGGAATTAATATTAATTTCTACAAAGCCTGTTTTTGAAATGTTATTCACATCTCGACCGGAGAAGTAAATACGAAAAACATCTCCCTCAACATGATCTACAGTTGGCAGCATGCCATGTGACGCTACCCAATCAAACTGGCCTTTAGGTTCAAATATTTGTCCTAGTTTTTTCCATGAAAAATTTGCTGACATTTTATCTATTCCCAACTTATATTTGATTGCTATTAACTTGATAGTATTTCTTGAAGTATTTCATTTTTTCCTTCGCCTATTGCCATTCTTTTGATGGCACAATTGTCGCTAAAAATAAAATTTTTATTAACCAATATTTTAGAGATGTTTTTAATATCTTTTTTGCCCAACGTTGGAAAAACATTTTGGTAAGCCTTTTTTTGCAATTCATTTTGATGAAATCCAACAACCGGTGTTCCAATTACTATCGACTCAAAAAATGACAATCCAGGGGAAGCAAAAACAACATCATGCAATGACATCATTTCAGCGACATTTGAAATATTTTGATAAACAGATACATCTGAATTAGATTGATTGCCATTAATAACTCGCTCAAGTTCAGCAGTATGTGCAAAACTACTCCCAATAACGAGTGTTACTTGAAAGCTCATCGTCATCTTTAATATTTCCATTAATACCGCTGATGAGAAGTTTGATGGATCAGAGCCTCCAAATATCAGCATTATTTTTCGAACATCTCCAAGAGGAGTTTTTTTAGCTAACCTATAGCGATAAAATTCCGGGCGTAATATCCAATACTTAGGCCCAAAAAATTCAACCTTTCCAGAACGAGCATCCTTTTTATAAATATTTTTAAAGTTACTCCCAATATCAGCAAGTAGTGTGACATCAGCGTAATTATTTGCCTCTGTTAAGTTCGTAAAAATAAAAAGCTTCGCCGTTAATAGTTGCTTAATATTTCTTGCTAACTCAGTAGACACATCGAGCTTATCGAAAATAATACGCTCCGCTTGTCTTTGTACAAGTAAATCCAAGATTTCTCGATCACTTGAACAATAAGTAACCTCACAACCACTTCTTTTTAATAGAGATATAACTGAAGGCTCACTTTTAGTGTATAAGTTAATATCAAGCGTCGAATCCTGCTCTAACAAATAATCTATTAGTGTCAACGTTTGATAAATATGCCCCAAACCCAATTGATTATTACCATCGGTTATTATATCGATCTTCATTTGATCAACCTCTCTCGGTTACACAGCTGAAATTTCATTTCTGCTAACAACCAATCTGTTTCATTATCAATATCTTGAGATTCAATTTCAGGTATTTCAATTGCCCCACAGTTAGTGGTTATAATATCCCCTGTCTCAAGGTATTGATTAACAGAAAACCAATAAAACTGCCCCGAATCATAAAATGAAGGTTCAACGTCTTGTGTTCTAGAATTCCTATATTCAGGCCAGTTCAATGCTAATTTTCCATCAGTAAGCTTATAACTTCTTTGTATAGGCGTCGAAAACTGAACAACTGGAAACACTGAATCAAAATTATTACTAACTAAACTTCTAAGTCCTTCCTTTAGTTTTTTTGGCGTCACTAGCGGCGCTGCAGGATATAAGCAACAAGCAATATCAAAATTTTTCCCTAAAACTTTGTAGGTTTGTATAACTTCAGATAAAACATCTGCGGTGGTTGAAAAGTCATCAGAATTTTTTTTACTTCTCATAAATGGAACAACAGCACCAAAAGCCTTTGCAATATTAGCAATCTCTTCACTATCAGTTGAGACCATGACCTCATCAAACAACTCTGACTTTATTGCTGCTTCAATAGAATAGGCAATAATAGGCTTCCCAAGAAAATCTTTAATATTCTTCTTTGGTATTCTTTTACTTCCACCTCTTGCTGGGATTATACAAATAGCACTCATAATTTTTAACGGTAGTCCGTAAATAGATAATTGAATATTAATGAAGTCTGCATTTTCTAACTCACATCATCTGAAAATTTAAAGTCTATAAATTTTTTTGATAATGGAGTTCCTCTACAAACATCGGCATTACAAGTTTTCCCAAGTAGTTCGTCATAATACTTGGGCAGCAAACCATAGCCAGGTCGAATACTTCTTATATTTTGTGCTGTAAATTTCTCACCCATCGCTATATCTTCAACTATATATAAAGATCTGCGTGCTTTGATGTGACTAAATTCGCCTGATTCCTTTTCAAAAACTTCATCACCAAGAGCAAGCCACGCTGATTTGGTACTAGAACACAGCTCTGTGAGTTCTTTAGGCTCTAATGAAAAGCTATCATCAGGTCCTCCACCAGATCTATCAAGTGTTACATGTTTTTCAATAACACATGCGCCCATTGCAACACTTGTAATTGCGGTGGTGTTATCTAAAGTATGATCAGATAAACCAGTAATAACATCAAACTTTTCTGCTAGGTATGGAATTAGTTTTAATTTGTAGTCTTCTGGTGAAGCCGGATACTCACTTACACATCTCAAAACAATTAATTCACTACAACCGTTATCTCTTGCAGTATTTATTGCGTCAGATATTTCATTTTCTGTCGCCATTCCAGTTGAAATAATCATTGGTTTTCCGCTTTTTGCGACATAAGCAATTAACGGTAAATCTATTAGCTCAAAGGATGCTATTTTATAAGCAGGAGCATCTAATGTTTGTAATAAATCAACAGCAGAGAAGTCAAAAGGGGAGCTAAATATTGTGATACCTAACTCTTTAGCTTTTTCAAAAAGAGGCTTATGCCACTCCCAAGGCATATGAGCCTCTTTGTATAGCTGGTATAACGTCTTCCCTCCCCACATTTCCCCTTTTATTTGAAAGTCTTCAGAGTCGCAATCAATCGTAATAGTATCTTGCGTATAAGTTTGAAGTTTAATAGCGTCTGCACCGGCCTTTTTTGCTGCTTCCATAATTTTAAAGGCGCGCTCAATATCCCCATTATGGTTAGCGGATAGCTCTGCAATGATATATGGAGGATGTGCTTTTCCGATTTTTCGCCCATCTATCGTGATAACTTTATCCATAATAACTTACCATTTATGTCTTCACCTCAACCAAAACTTCCCCAGCATTCATAGTACTTTATTTTCGCACATATTAATAACATCTTGAAAAATAAGATTAATAACAAAATAAAACATATAAACTCGTCTGACTCATATCACAACAAGTGATTCATATGAAAGACTGAATATCAGCTTAGATGCTCACGAATTAATTACAAAAATTCACCTTGCACTTTGCATATATTTCGCTCACATCAAACCAAAACAGCAAATGGGCTAATCAAAATATAACAAAATCACTGCAGACAAAAATAATATTAAGGTTTATTGTATGTTGTTGTTAATTCTTTATATAAAAAATTCAGGTGTCGTTTAAACTTATCTAAGCAATCATTCATAAAATCATTACGCGCATCTAAATCACCATAGAAATAACTATGAGACATAATCAATGATTGATAATACCTAAACGTACCTTGTATTAGCCAATAGTTAAATTTGTATTCATCCCGCTCGCGAAGTTCTTTTAGCAGAATATATTGATCAGCAAAAATATCAGATAGCTCTTCTCTAGATATCACTTCCCTATCCATTTTTAATATAAACTGCTCAAGAGTTACTTTAAGGACATAAAAATTCTTTTGAATTTCTTTATTAATGTTTATCTTATTAAATTGTCTATTATCGAATGCAGTAACTAATAGCTCGTTTAAAAAAGTTTGCTTGTCTTCAAACTTTGCATTGAATTTTATATCTGTAATTTTTGTTGGTTTAGTAAGGTTGATATAAGCGCCATCGGCAGTATTGTATACATTCACATCGCGATTTTTTGATAAAAGAAATTCGATATTGATTCTAGTCGAGTCATAAACTGAATTAGTTAGCACAGAGTCCCTGAAATTACCCTTACGTGATAAATCATCTGTCATTTCTGCAGCAGTGACATCTTTAAATTCATAATCATTATCATAGTAAACACTGTCTTTAGAATGATGCTGCTCTGCTGATACATAGCCAAAATCAGTGCCGACTAAATATACTTCCTTAAAATCGAGTAAAGTAACCAACTCCATAGCCGCATTGACACATGTCGGATTCGGATACTGTGTTATTGCATACAAAGCCAACTTATCTAATGACTCAAGAAAAACGCCACCTACATCAGCATTTTTTATCAATAATAACGGAGACTTAAACTTTGCTAACACTTCAGGGTGCACCGTATTTAGGGCGACCAATTGAATATCTTTCAATTTAACTGATGATGTTTCTTGTTGCTTTTCCACCCCCTCAATGTATTCCACAAGAGATTTTGGACGCTCCATTTCAATATGGATATCAGGTGTTATATTATTTTTTAGTAGTGCTTTTAGCGTAGTACCACAGCTAATAATAATTATTTCATTTTGGTTTTCACGCAAAAAATCCATAGAATAATCTATTGAGGGGCCATTCGCGGCAATAAAGACAGGACGATTAGCACTATGATTGGTGAATTCATTTTTGGTTTTACATACCCGGTAACCTGATTTTATATTTGCTAACGTATGCCTAAAGCCAATAATTTCATCTTCCATGAACCCCCAGCCAAATAATAAGCGATAGCCCAACTCTTTCAGTTGTTTCATGGTTTCAGTATTTGTCTCACTTTCATAATGCTGAAAAGCATAAAATCTTCCAAGATAAGCGTGCCCTTTACTTTGAAAAAATTGATGTATTGCATTAACTGGCTCAAGAGCGTGACCGCCAATAGTAAAACTAACGATGCCGCCCAAACTTTTACAACTTTCAATAATAGGTCTTAACTCTATACAATGCAGCATTGCATAAAAAACATCACGTGAAGGTTCACATAACAATAAATTTTGAATTTTCTTTTGCTTTAAAAGCTCTTCTATTTGATAGCCTAATCCCACTCCAAGTATAAAGAGTAAATCAAGCCTTTCCTCATTCATGTAGTGCCGGTATTTTACAGGATTTTCAGTCATTCTTTTTTCAGCAATTTCACTTAACACTCGGCTGTGTTCATAAAGCTCGAAATTGTTTGGGTCAACAGGTATTTCAAGTGCATAAACATCGGGGAACTGGAGATACTGTTCTACTTGCTTGCGACAGAATTCCTGCGTATTTGTTTCATACACATATTTATCATTATTAAATAAGTTAGGATTTCCACCAGCATCAATAACCACCCAAGTATTTTCAGGAGTATAACTTTTAAATTGCTGGTAAAGTTCTGGTACATATACTTTTAAAGTATCAAGATTAGCTTGCAGAGTTGCCGTTAAAATCATTTTTTCAAGGCTGAAAGGTGAGGTGTCCAACATTGTTGCTCCAAAAATAAGGGAAAATAGGTCTGCTTCAATGTATTTTATAGAGGTCAAAACTTGATATTAAATATGTTATTTTTTTGACGCCTGCAACAACGGAGTAGAAACATCCATTGTTGTTAAGCAAAAAATACGCCAGAGGTTAAATCAATTGAAAAGTTTGCTACGATCTAACTACGCCAGGCATATTATCTAACTGCGCAGTAAGATAGCTGCTAGTTGAATTGAGATTATTAACCAACAAATCCATACTATTATATTGAGCTGATAGTCGAGCTTCTAGCGCATCCATTTTCCTAGAAAAGCTAGCTCTATCATCATCAATTCGATCTAGCTGTGTATTTTTGCTGTCTATGCGACCTTGAATAAGGCCGTCAGATTCTGTATAAAAGTTTAGTAGTTCATCCACTTTGGCAGCAAAACCTGGTTTAGAATCTGAACCAGTAAAGAAGTTCTGTACATTGTCAACATTTTCACTAATAGCATCATTTAACTTAGTGCTATCAATGCTTAGCTTACCATAGCGGTCTGTTTCTATACCAAGCTGAGCAAGTGATGACTCACCATCGTTGCCAAAATCAAAATTAGAACTGAGCTCATTTCGAATTTTAGACATTACTCCACGTAATAAAGAGTCTCCAGATAAAACCCCACTATTGCCATCTCCAACCTTGCTATAATTCTCATTTAGATCAACAAGCTCATTGTAAGCGGCTACAAAGGTATCTAGCATTTCTTCAATATTACTATTATCTTCGCTGACCTTTAGCGGGCTTAGGTCATCGTCAATACCTTGTGCTTTTTTCGCGGTTATATCTATGCCGTCAATAACATTTTTAAATTCATTTGTACTATTCGTTACCACTAATGTGCCATCGATGGTGATCTGTGCGTCAGCTGCAGCATTAACTTCAGTCATATTTACGGCATAAGTGGGAGAAGCAATATCAGAGTCATAAGCTAATCTAGACAAACCTGTCGTGTCTAGGTTATTTGTATCAGCATCATTAACAACAATTTTTATTTCATTGGCGGTACCCGTTTCTTTACTACTTAAGACTAAATGCTGGCCATTGTCATCAGTAATAATAGTTGCGATAACCGAGTCATTGTCTTCTGCATCATTTATTGAGTCTCGAATATCACTTAAAGTGGCAGTATCAGAAACCGTAACATCAAAGTTATTAGTACCGGAGCCAATACTTAATGTTCCTTCACCAACCGCTTCTTCACTATCGATACCTGTAGAAAGTAATTTATGTGATTCGGCAAGTGCATCAACTTTAACCGAGTAAGAACCAACACTAGCATCACTGCTTGCTTTCAGTGAAATAAAATCATCACCCTCACTAGTCGTTCGTTGCTGGTATTTATCAGCATCAGCTAAATCAGCAATAGATTCTTGTACTTTTTCTAAAGCAGATTTGAGTGAGCCAACGGCAGATATATCAGCATTGATAAGTGCTGCTTGCTGATTCATACGCGATTCAAATGGCACCTTTTCAGCGTTAACTATCGCGTCAACAATCTCGCCAACTTGTACACCAGAGCCTAACCCTTGAAATGTTATCATAATAATACTCAGTTACTTTGTAATAAGAATCGATGCATTCAATAACCTTGATTTAAGTGTAACTAGACCTTTGAGTCAACAAAATTTCCTGTTGCCTCAGAAAGTTTTGCCACCAAGGATAACACTTCTTCTGTTGGGTATTGCTTAATTAACTCCCCAGAGGTTTTATCTAGCACTTTAATTACATCACGCCCAGAATCCTCATCTACAGAAAACTCTAATCCGCGATTCATTTGCCCGATAAACTCATGCAATTGTTCAGCCACTTTTTCAAGCTGAGGTCGAGACATTGCTTTATCCTCATTTTGAGCTTCATTTGGGCCAGTTTTATCAACACTATCAGGGTCGATCTTCCCTTTAGTTTTGATTAACTCGCTTTCTATATTCGCTTGGCTATTAGCAGGCTTGCTTATCGCTTGATGATCATTTCTCTGACCGTTTGGGAGCTTTGCCGGCAAAGTATCAATTGCTACTGTCGTTAATTCTACACTCATGATCGACTCCTCAATTAGTTTAAAATTAAATAAGAACCTAGGTCTAATTTAAACGCAAAAAAGGAAAGCGTGTTACCACCCCTTCCTTTCTTGCTTATCGATATTAATCGATTACCTAATTGCTATTAAATTAAGCTTAAAGCTGCTTGAGGTAATTGATTAGATTGAGCAAGAATTGAAGTACCTGCTTGCTGTAAAATCTGATTCTTAGTCATTGCTGCAGTTTCAGAAGCAAAGTCAGTATCTTGGATTCGGCTACGAGATGCAGAAACATTCTCTTGTACGTTAGCTAAGTTATTGATGGTATGACCAAATCTGTTTTGGATAGCACCCAAATTAGCTCGACTTTCATTGATTTCAGCCAATGCATTGTCAATGGTTCTAACCGCAGCACTTGAGCCAATTTGGTCAGAAATATCAATATCATCAACTTGATTAGTTACAGCTGCACTGTCAGACGCCCCACCTGCAGCTGCAGCTGTGGCTGTTGCTGCTGTTGTACTTTGTAAGTTTATCGCTAAGGTAGCTGTAGAAGTAATCATTGAGCCTGACAGCGCACCAGCAGTTGATGAAACACCGATACCATTTAGTGCAGCATTCAATGCAGAGTCCAAACTATCTAAATCAGTATCGCCATTACTATCTGCCGTTACCGCGCTCATATCAACTTCAATCGTTTGTGCTGTAGCGCCTGTACTTGATAGATAAGAAATAGATATAGTACCACCGCTGCCAATCTCAGATGCAGACAGCTCTGCTGCCGTTACTGCGCCAGCTGAAATTGCATGAGTATCAGTATCACCAATTTTATCTGCACTAATATCTTTTAAGCCAACCGAGATCGTCTCACCAGCGTTTGAACCAACCTGAAAGGCTTTAGTGCCGAAACTACCATCAAGTAAGCTTTGACCACCAAAAGACGTCGTTTCTGCAATTCGAGTTAATTCAGTTTGTAATGCACCAATTTCTTTTTGAAGTGCGCCGCGATCTTCTTCAGAGTTTGAGCCATTAGCTGATTGTAATGACAGTTCACGCATACGTTGCAAAATATTAGTAGATTCTTGCATCGCACCTTCAGCTGTTTGTGCCATAGAAATACCGTCATTAGCATTACGTTGAGCAACACCTAAACCGCTGATTTGTGACGTTAGACGATCTGAAATTTGTAAGCCAGCAGCATCATCTTTTGCACTGTTAATGCGCATACCAGATGATAAACGTTGCATTGAAGTAGCAAGTCCATCACCTGATTTAGTTAGGTTACGTTGAGCGTTTAGTGATGATATGTTGGTATTTACTGATAAAGCCATAATAAAACTCCTGCTTACAATGATGTAATGCGTTAATTAGTTATTAAATCTGGAACTATCAGTAATGCATCAAGTCCCCGTTCTACACACCTTAACGGCAGCATAAAAATTAACTTTAATTTTTTTTTAATAAATATTAATAAAAATAGAATTGTCTTTGTTTTATCTTCCTAGTAAGGAGAAGCTTCGCCGCTAAACATAAGGGCTTGTGGTATTACTTTTGCTCGAAAAGCATAATAATACCCTTACGTTTTAATACTATTTAGCTACCAAGAGAGACACTATTAAACACTGTCAGTAATCAGCATTAGTTATTAACTGAAAAAGGCTGAATAATTAATTATTCAGCCTTTTATGCTCTTGAGTTGTTTTTTTGACTAAAACTAACCTAGTAAACTTAATGCCGCTTGAGGAACTTGGTTGGCTTGAGATAAAATTGAAGTGCCTGCCTGTTGCAATATTTGATTTTTCGTCATATGCGCAGTTTCCATCGCAAAATCAGTATCTTGAATTCGACTACGAGATGCGGATACATTTTCTTGAACATTCGCTAAGTTATTTATCGTATGACTAAATCTATTTTGGATTGCACCTAAATTTGCTCGGCTATCACTTATTTCTGCTAACGCATTATCTATTATTGCAACCGCGGAACTAGAGCCAATTTGGTCAGAAATATCAATATCTTCAACATGCGTGATTGCCGCAGCAGAATCAGAAGCACCTGCAGTACCTGTTGTAGCGTTTCCAGCAGTATCTGTTAAGTTAATCGTCAGCGCAGCTGTCGACGTGACCATCGAGCCTGAAAGTACACCCGCAGTCGACGAAACACCTATACCATTAAGCGCTGCATTTAATGCTGAATCAATAGAGTCTAAATCTGTTGTTGTTCCGTTTGCTGTTACCGCACTCATATCAACTTCAATTGTTTTTGCTGTCGCACCAGCGCTAGTTATATATGAAATAGACATTGTGCCACCATTACCGATCTCAGCAGTAGAAAGCTGTGCAGCAGTAACTTCACCTGCAGAAATGGCATTGGTAGATGTAGTACCAAGTTGGTCTGCACTGATATCTTTTAAACCAACTGAAATTGTTTCGCCAGAATTTGAACCAACCTGAAAAGCTTTAGTGCCAAAAGTACCGTCTAATAGATTTTGTCCACCAAAGGAAGTCGTTTCTGCAATTCGGGTTAATTCTGTCTGTAGTGCAGCCACTTCTTTATGTAACGCTGCACGATCTTCTGAAGAGTTTGAACCGTTAGCTGATTGTAATGACAGTTCACGCATACGTTGCAAAATGTTAGTTGATTCTTGCATCGCACCTTCAGCAGTTTGCGCCATTGAAATACCATCGTTAGCATTACGTTGAGCAACACCTAAACCAGAAATTTGTGACGTTAAGCGATTAGATATTTGCAAACCAGCTGCATCATCTTTTGCGCTGTTAATACGCATACCAGATGACAAGCGCTGCATTGAGGTAGCGAGCCCTTCACCTGATTTCGTTAAATTACGTTGAGCATTTAATGATGATATATTGGTATTTACTGACAAAGCCATAATAAAACTCCTAATGTGTTAACTGCTGTTAACGTCTGTTTATGTTTAGTTGTAGCGTTGCCCATAAACCGGACGTTAACGCTTTGTTATTAGAAGCTTGCTATTAGTTAATTATTATAAATGTCTTTATTTACATTATAGAAAACTAACTGAAGCCTCTGTTCTGTTTAAAGTAGCTCTATTAAAATGGAGCTTTATTTCACCAACACTGACAATTTTATTGCTTTATGCTGGTGGCAATTATTTGTAACGCATTTAGATAAAAGCAAGTTGTGTACCAAAGTGTTTAACGCAGATAATTAAATAATGATAACCCTTGAACTTGCGTAAATGTTTGTTGAGCCGCTTGTAACGCTACTTTTGACTGTTCAAAGCTTGAAATAGCTTTAGCGAAGTCTAAATCTTCAATCGAAGAACGGCCTGAGGTCAGATACAGTTCGCTATCTAAATGGTTACTTTTTTGACGGTCAATAACCTGTAGGTTAATGCCGGCTTGCGCTCGACGAGAAGTTAAGTGATTCATTGAATCGCCTAACTGATCTAATATCTCATCAAAATCAACTTGTACTTGAGGGTCACCATCTCCAGCGGTTTTATTAGTAATCCAATCAATTGCCGATTTTAATGTTTCGAACACACTAATATCTTGATCTGGAGTAAGAGTAAATTTATCTCCCGGCAATGGATTGCCGCTTAGTTTTACTTCCATTCCAGGAATGGCAACAATCGGTTCACCCGGCACATAGCCAGTAACATTCGTCACGGTACCAGCGCCGTCAGTAATGGTTAAATCTGTAGGGCTGGTAAATTCAAATGTAAAGTCAGCCCTAGTGCTGTCATATACACTTCTATCGGAGATAATGGCGTTTTCAACACCGACTCCGGATGTATTTTGAGCATATGATGCTGAAAAATCACCAAGTGCATTTGGCACTTTCTGAAAAACCTGCTCGCCACTTTGATTGGTTGCAATGGAAACATTTTTTGCTATTTGTAGTTCTCTAACACCATCATCACCACGATAATTTACTGAATTATCCGTCTGCAAAACAAACGGTGCATCATCAGTTTGGTAGCCAGAAAATACATAACTTCCAGATTCATCTTGGGTATTAGCAATGTCTAGTATCTGTTGTAAACTGTGTTCTGCTTGCTGTGCTATTGACTTAAGATCGTCATCTGAACGCACACCATTATTCGCTTGTAGCATTAAATCTTTCAGTTCATTCATGATACCTTCGGCATTCGCCAAGGACGTATCAACCAAAGAATTGTGGTTTTCTGCTTGGGTAATATTGCGCTGATATTTTTCAATATTAGCAAGGTCATTTTTATAACCCGCTAATGTGCCATAGGCGACAGCATCATCTTTAGCAGTAATTACACGCTTACCGCTCGAAATATAATTTACCTGCTCATTAACACCAGCTTGCTTATTAGATAGCTGCAAGCCATTTTGAATGTAAAATTGTGCTGTTGAAACCCGCATAATTACTCCTATCTAGCAACAGATAATAAGGTATCGAAAATGGTGTTTGCCACGGAAATGATCTGTGACGATGCTTGATATGCTTGTTGATATTTCAACAGGTTTGCTGCTTCTTCATCTAGATTCACACCTGACTTTGATTGATTGCGATTAAACGCTTGAGTAAACAAAGCTTGCGCCGTATCCGCAACAACCACAGCGGAACTAGCATTTGAGCCCACTTCAGCTGTAGCGTTGGCTAATGCTTGACTAAATGTTTGCTTACCACCGCCAAGAATTTGCTGTTCTTGCGTTGATGCCATAAATGTTGCGTTAGTGCCATTACCAGAGCCAAAGGCATCTGAAATAGTAAATTTCTCACGAGCTAAAGCACCTTGACCTGTTGGTAAACCACCAATTTCAATTTGAAATGCCGAAGCAGCTGGAGCTGGAGGCATATCAATAACTGCTGATGCGCCCGCGGCAAAACTACCGCTCGCTAATGTTGCTGCAGGCGGAGGATTCGCGGCATCATATACTCGGTAATCAAACGTACCTGGTGTTAATGGATTTTCATAAACATCAACGGTTAAGTTGGCGTTAGTGCCGTCTGTAAAAGATCTAGCGACTTCTGGGTCAGTAATGTTGAGAATACTTACAGAGCCATTACTAATATTGTTATCGTCGGCCGAAACCCCGATAGCTGAACTTGCCGCAATACCTTTTGGATCAGTAAGCGTAACCTGCATTAGTGATGCGCTATTTTCTGTTGGGCGAATTTTAAATGTATCGTCCGTAGCCGGTGCACCAGAGTTTACGGTAAAGTCAAAACCAAAACCTGTTGAGTAAACGCCACTGCCAGGTGATGACTCTACTAAGGTAGTTTCTGTGCCATCAAGCTCATTGGTCATGATGTAATCTGTGCCATCATATTTTATTGAGAACTCATTTGTTGGTACGAGTGAAACATCGGTTATTGTTACGCCAGCCTGAACCGTGCCTGTGTTTTTTGATGATGGTAGTACACGTGAACTTTCTAGTGCCGAGGTATTAATATCAGTAAAAATGTCTAAGCCTTGCTTACCATTTAAATCAAGTCCTTGTGACTGTGCTTGATTTAAGGTATCTGAAACAGCCATCGATAAACGATTTAATTCACTACGTGCTTTTGTGACATGCTCATCACGATATTCAAGTTTGGCCGCGAGCGCACCACCCATTTTCGAGCCATTTAATGCCACGGTGCTATTAGGACCAATTAACTTTAGTTGTGTTTGTTTTGGGTCAGGATCACCTGCTACCACACCAACCGTTAATGGTGTAATGCCGGCAACTAATGTCGTACCGCTGCCAATCATTACCGTCATAACGCCATTGGCATCTTGTACGGTATTTACTGAGGTATATTCGCCTAATTCGGTAATAAGTTGGTCACGCTTATCAAGCAGATCATTCGGTTGCCCTGCTTGTGTTAAATCTCTGTTTTGTAAGATTTGTTCATTCATCTTTGCCAGTTCAAGCGAGATTTGCGAAATTTTATTGGCTATTTGTTCTATCTCACCGTTGGTGGATTTTTCAAGTTGGTCTAAGTTATCGTTTAAATTATTAAAATCATTGGCTAAAACGCTGGCTTGGCTCAGCGCAATATTACGCAAGCCAATATCACTTGGATTATCAGCTATGCCGTTTACTGCTTGATAGAATCGGTCAATAGAGCCACCAATCGCTTCACTTGACGTTGACATTACTTGGTTAAGTTGATTGAGGTCTAAACTAATGGAACTAGCACTTCCCAAGCTGCTTTGATTGGTTAACTGCTCTTTATAGGAGAATTGATCATAGATACGTGTAATGTCTTGAACATAAGTACCTGAGCCAATGAAGTTGCCACCATTAAAATTTCCTACAGCGGCGTTTTGTTCAGCGCGTTGGCGGGTATAACCTTCGGTATTGACGTTAGCAATGTTATGCCCTGTAGTCCCTAACTGTTGTTGCGCGGATAATAAGCCGCTAACACCAGTTTGATACAGATTAAT
>PJEL010002934.1_pt1 | contig 15043 bp, 14 predicted proteins | sample 1853271 | NCBI WGS metagenome assembly PJEL01 (sample SAMN08108733, study PRJNA415343) | Invertebrate metagenome, whole genome shotgun sequencing project. | host: Globobulimina | place: Sweden: Gullmar Fjord | collected 2015-08 | reverse complement strand
CGAAGAAAGCCGGTGTTGAAGATAACGATTGGATCGAAGTATTCAACGTAAACGGTGCACTTGCTGCTCGTGCCGTTGTATCTCAACGTGTACCTGAAGGCATGAGTATGATGTACCACGCACAAGAACGTATTGTTAACGTGCCTGGCGCTGAAACCACACAAACCCGTGGCGGTATCCACAACTCAGTAACTCGTGCAGTAATGAAACCAACTCACATGATTGGTGGTTATGCTCAGCAATCTTACGGCTTTAACTACTACGGTACCGTAGGTTGTAACCGTGATGAGTTTGTTATCTTGCGTAAGATGAGCAAGGTTGACTGGTTAGACGGCGAAGAGTCTAAGGCAGAGGAGAAGTAATATGAAAATACGTGCACAAATTGGCATGGTCCTCAACCTTGATAAATGTATCGGTTGTCACACCTGCTCTATCACTTGTAAAAACGTATGGACCTCCCGTGAGGGGGTTGAATACGCTTGGTTCAACAACGTTGAAACCAAACCAGGTATTGGTTTCCCTAAAGAATGGGAAAATCAAGATAAATGGAAAGGCGGCTGGGAAGTTAAAAACGGCAAGCTTCAGCCAAAAATCGGTGGTAAGCACCGCATTTTAGCCAACATTTTTGCTAACCCAGATCTACCTGAAATCGATGACTACTACGAGCCATTCGATTTTGATTACCAGCACCTGCACACCGCCGGTGAAAGTAAGCACCAGCCTGTTGCTCGCCCACGTTCTTTGATCACTGGCAAGCGCATGGAGAAAATCGAGTGGGGTCCAAACTGGGAAGAGATTCTTGGTACGGAATTCAGCAAGCGTAAGAAGGATAAAAACTTCGATAACATGCAAACCGACATGCTAGGTAAGTTCGAAAATACCTTCATGATGTACTTGCCTCGTTTGTGTGAGCATTGCTTGAACCCAGCGTGTGCGGCTTCTTGCCCAAGTGGCGCGATCTATAAGCGTGAAGAAGATGGCATCGTTCTAATTGACCAAGACAAGTGTCGTGGTTGGAGAATGTGTGTATCGGCTTGCCCATACAAGAAGATCTACTACAACTGGAAATCTGGTAAGTCAGAGAAGTGTATTTTCTGTTACCCACGTATTGAAGCAGGCCAGCCAACGGTTTGTTCTGAGACATGTGTAGGTCGTATCCGTTATCTTGGTGTGCTTCTTTATGATGCAGACAAAATTCAAGAAGTGGCTAAGACACCTAACGAAAAAGATTTGTACCAGGCTCAGTGTGACATGTTCCTTGACCCTAACGATCCTGCTGTAATTGCAGAAGCGTTAAAAGAAGGCATTCCACAGAATTGGTTGGACGCAGCGCAAGCGTCTCCTGTTTACAAAATGGCGATGGACTGGAAAGTGGCGTTACCACTTCACCCAGAATACCGCACCCTTCCAATGGTTTGGTACATCCCACCATTGAGCCCAATCCAAAATGCGGTTGAGCAAGGTTCTGTAGGCATGAACGGTCAGATCCCTGATCTTAAGTCTTTGCGTATTCCGCTTAAGTACTTGGCTAACTTATTAACAGCCGGTGATGAAGCCCCTGTTATTCGCGCCCTGGAACGTATGATCGCCATGCGTGCTTACAAGCGAAGCGAGAATGTTGACCAAGTTGAAGATTTAGAAGTGCTTAAGCAAGCTGGCATTACTCAGAAGCAAGTTGAAGAAATGTACCGCTACATGGCTTTGGCCAACTACGAAGATCGCTTTGTAGTGCCAACTAGCCATAAAGCGTACGCCGAAGAAACCTTTGGTTCAGCACACGATGCCCGTAACGGCTGTGGCTTCTCTTTTGGTAACGGCTGCTCAACGGGTACCAACGAGTTGAACTTGTTTGGCGCTAAAAAGACGGCCGCTAAGGTCGTTAAGCCAGCGACATTTTCTTCAGGCGATAGCCTGGAAACTGAAAAGTAAGGTGATTGAGATGCAGATATTTAAAGTAATATCCGCGCTCATGGACTACCCCCAGGAGGGGGTAGCTTCACATCAGGATGAGTTGAAAAACATCATCCTGAGTGAGGAGTCCTTAAGCGCAGAATGTAAAACTGCCATGACTCAATTCCTACAAGAGCAATGCGCTCTGGATTTGCTGGATTGGCAAAGTGATTACGATGCTTTGTTTGAACGTGGCCGTAACTTATCTTTATTGTTGTTTGAACACGTACATGGCGAAAGCCGTGACCGTGGCCAAGCCATGGTAGATTTAATCGCTCAGTATAAAGAAGCCGGTTTAGTATTGGATCAAAAAGAATTACCAGACTACATTCCTTTGTTTCTGGAATTCTTATCCACACAAGACCGTGCTGGTGCGAAAGCCTGGTTAATGGATGTGAGTCATATTCTTGCCGTATTGGCCACGCGTTTGGAAGAACGTCAAAGTGGATACGCTAGCCTGTTTAATGCCTTATTAGAAATCAGCCAAAGCGACGTCGACATGGCTGAGATCCGTAAGACTGTCGCCGGTGAAGAACGTGACGATACCAATGAAGCGATTGATAAAGTTTGGGAAGACGAAGCGATTACCTTTGGTGGCAGTGCTACCGACGGCGGCGGTTGTCCTAGCAGCACCACAGATGGTAGACCCACAGCTAAGCAATCTCGTGTAGATGAAATGCCGGTGAACATTATGAACCCAACATCCATCGCTAACGCGCACACTCAATCTTAAGGGCAGGAGACAATTATGGAATTTTTAAATAACTTACTGTTCGGGAGTTACCCTTACATTGCATTGGCCGTTTTTGTATTGGGTAGCTTGGTGCGTTACGACCGTGATGAATACAGCTGGAAAGCGGCGTCTAGCCAAATGCTTGAAAGCAAAATGCTACGCAAGGGCAGCATGCCTTTCCACGTAGGTATCATCATGGTACTGGCGGGTCACTTTGTAGGTCTTCTAACGCCTCCCCAGGTTTGGGACTTCTTGCACATTACTGCGCCTATGAAGCAAGTCTTCGCTATGGCCATGGGTGGATTTTTTGGTGTGATCTGTTTCTACGGTCTAACCATTCTAATCATCCGTCGTTTCACTAACGATCGTGTAAAAGCGTCTAGTTCAACTATGGATAACCTAATCCTAGTATTGATCTATGCCCAGTTGATCTTAGGTCTTATTAGTATCTTGGTTTCTACAGGTCACTTGGACGGTTCTGAAATGTTAATGCTTATGAGCTGGGCTCAAAACCTGGTGACTTTCCAAGGTCCTGCTGCCGCTGATGCCATTGCTAATGTGCATATCATCTTCAAGTTGCACGTCTTCCTAGGCATGAGCTTGTTCTTGTTATTCCCATTCAGTCGCTTGGTTCACGTATGGAGCGTACCGGTTAAGTACTTCCGTCGTAACTATCAGATCGTAAGAACTAAATCAGGTTCTTAATAGCACTAGGAAGGTGTTAGGTGAAGACTCGACGGAAGGATTTTTCCGTCACTCTTAACCTAACCCAGATAGTTAGAACTAAATCAGGTTCTTAATGCTAGATAGAGTGTCGGAAGCTTACTTCCCTCACTCTTAGTTTTACCCAAAACTCTAAGAACTAGAAATAATTCTTAATCCAAATTGTTCCTCACAAGGGAATAATAAATTGAGAGCAGAGAAGTTTTGCTCTCAATGTTTCGCAGAGGTGGCGACTTGAGGCCTCTTGTCGCCACCATTTTTTCTGCGAATGTTTGACCGTTTTATTCTGCGAATTTTATAGAGGACAACCTCATGAGTGTTACCGAATTTAACCCCACATCAGAAAACAGCATAGACATTAAAAGCATCAATACCGATCAAAACCCTGACATATATATTAACGGGGTAAATATCAGTGAGTCTGATATTTTAGAAGAAATGCAATACCACCCAAGCGAAGATCAACGATCTGCCATGATTGTTGCTGCTGAATCCTTGATTATTTCTGAGTTATTTAAACAAAGATGCCAGAAATTGGGATTATTAGAAGGCAAAGAAGACAACCTCACTGAAGATCAGTTATCTGAAATGCTGGTTGATAAAGAAGTGGATATTCCACGCACCAGCGATGTTGAGTGTGAGCGCTATTACGAAGCCAATCTTGAAAGGTTTTGTACTTCACCTTTATTAGAGGTGGACCATATCTTAATCGCTGCTGACAAAGAAGACTTAGATCAAAGAGCGGAAGCTAAAGAGTTAGCCGATGGCCTGCTGGCTGAAATAACGAAAAAACCTCATCTTTTTGCCGAGATGGCTAAAAAGCATTCAATGTGCCCCTCCAAAGAACACGGTGGTTCTTTAGGTCAGATTTCAAAAGGCCAAACCGTCGCTGAATTTGAACGTGTTTTGTTTTTATCAAAAGAAGGCTTAGTGCCTAGCCCAATTGAAAGCCGCTATGGTTACCATATTGCCAACATTCATCGCAAAGTTGAGGGTAATCAGCTTCCCTTCGAGCATGTTGAAAATAAAATTAAAGTCTATTTGGATGAAAAGGTGCGCCGCAAGGCCGTATCACAATATATTGAATTATTAATTCAGGATGCCGATATTCGTGGCTTTGATTTTGAGGTGAGTGACTCTCCGTTAGTTCAGTAAAACACTACCTATTAGTGGATAATCCATGCCTGGCTATCGAGAGATTGCCGGGCATTTGTTTTTTTGTGACAATGAGAATCAATTAATTAATCTAAGGGTCGGCAATTTATGAGTATGCAGGACTTAATGAAACGTAACACCGCCTGGGCTAACGCCCAAAAAGAAATAGATCCAGAATTTTTCCATCGCTTAAGCCTGCAACAAAACCCCGAATATTTATGGATAGGCTGCTCAGACTCCCGCGTTCCTGCCAATCAAGTAGTAGGACTGGATCCGGGCGAGTTATTTGTGCATAGAAATATTGCCAACGTGGTATTACATACCGATTTTAACTGCCTGTCTGTCGTGCAGTTTGCCGTAGATGTACTTAAGGTAAGGCATATCATCGTCTGTGGTCATTATGGCTGTGGTGGCATTAAGGCGGCGCTGGGAGATGAAGAATTTGGCTTGGTGGATAACTGGTTACGCCATATAAAAGATGTGTACGTACAGAACAAAAGTGAAATTGATGGCTTGCGTTACGAGCAGCAACGCATTAACCGCATGTGCGAATTAAACGTGTTAGAGCAAGTGAATAATTTAAGCAAAACAAAAATAGTTCAGCATGCATGGGACCGAGGTCAAGAATTAAGCATTCACGGGGTGATATACTCAATAGCTGATGGACTGCTAAAAGAATTAAAGCTTAATACCCGTAGTACTGAGTCCATTGACCCTGTCTTTAAAATGAAAGTTAAAATCAAATCTCACGACCTGTAGTTGAGTGTCTGTATGGAACAAAGCAAAGCAAGCCCATCCTTAAGCGCTTTTTTATCGGTGGGCTTTAGACCCTTCTTTTTATCCGGTTTTTTGTTTGCCGCATTGGCCATGGGACTTTGGGCGGCCTTCTGGTCACCGAGTATAGATGTATCTTCAATTACACCTTTTGGCGGTTATTTATTCTGGCATGGCCATGAATTTATAATGGGCTTTGCCCTCGCCATTGTCTTTGGTTTTTTGTTAACGGCCGTACAAAATTGGACCGGCCTTAAGACCACCACCCCATTTACACTGACGTTATTATTAATAAGTTGGATTGCGGCGCGCTTTACGCTTTTTCTTGGCAATGATTTGCCTAACTTTGCGGTGGTCATTTTAAGTATATTACCCATACTGGGCGCTACGGTTATGATCGCTAAGCCCATTATTAAGCGTAAACTGTGGCGCAATCTATTTGCTCCCGTTGCCCTATTAATGATGGCCTTAATTGATGCGGGATCTATTTTATCGGTTAGCAACAATGTCCATCCAAGCGAACTATTTTTGGTGGCTATTCTATTTATTAGCTTAATCATCAGTATGATTGGTGGCCGAGTGATTCCCATGTTCACCGCCAATAAGCTTGGCATTCAAAAGGCCGATGAACCTCAAGTTATTTTTTTATTGTCACTTTTACCCTTGCCTTTTTTAATGCTCATTCAATTCTTAGGTTTTTTACCTGGCTCTGACTTTATTTCAAGCATGCTGTGTTTATTCTTAGTAGTGGGCCATGCCAGTCGAATTAAAATTTGGTTCCATAAGGGCATATTGCTGCAGCCTATGTTGTGGTCACTATGGCTATTTTATGCCTGCCTACCTATTGGATTTTTAGCCATGGCCATAAAACCCTGGATGCCAGAACTAGCCAGCATAGCCTTACACTTCATTACCGTGGGTGCCATATCAGGCCTAATTAGCTCTATGGTATGCCGTGTGTCACTAGGTCATACAGGTAGAAATATAGTCCATGACAAGTGGATTGTGGCCGCTTTCATATTGCTAATCAGCAGTTTATTAATGCGCACTTTGTTCATTGGCATAGTGGGTTTCTCCCCTGCGTTAATCACTCTGAGCGCGGCGTTATTTAGCCTAACATTCGCTATTTTATTTATTCGCTTTGCACTAATCTGGATTAGCCCTAGGGCTTAAACTGTTTAGGCCTTCACCTTTATACTGAAGCACTTAGATCCCTAAGTGCTTTTTTATTATCTGCCTATAGATTCCCTTTCGTTTTATTTTTATCACTCCTTTATTAAAAATATCTAGCAACTCTCGTGCTTTAGGATAGCTTTTGGATACCATAAGATAATAATGATTTTCTTGTAGTGCCTTACCCACAGTGCGAAAACCCTGGGTTGTTCCATACAACTTTTTTATGGTCTCCCAACCAGTCACTTCATTTACTGAATAAAGCTGAACCCTGCCTTTTTTAAGAAGCTGAAAACATGATTCATTAGTGGGCGCGACATACTGCTCTAGAATGCTTGCATCAAGAAATCGTTGAATTTCTTTGGCAGAGTAACCAATGGGTACACAGACACTTAGACCCTTAAGATCACTGTCTTTTTTATATTCATGATCAAACCGATCACTTACAAAAAAATGCACCTTGGCCGAATAGGTAGAATCAGAAAATAAAAAATGTTTTTTTCTTTCATCATCAATCACATAAGGAAAAGTACCAAAATACTTGTTTCTCGATGTATATAGAAAACCGCGTTTCCACGGTAAAAAATCAATGAGAACTGAAATACCCGCTTCTTTAAACGCACTCTCCACTATCTCGCTGGTCATACCCTGGTGAGGCAAATGCTCACCTGAATATGGGGCAAATTCACCCGAGACTAATAAAAGCGGTTGAGCACTAACGTTAATAGAAAAAACAAAGAGCGCCATCAGAAATAAACGGTAGTTATAACCAATGACATTTTTAAGAACCATGGCAGTTCCAGGCAATGTGGCATTCAGTAAAGCTATTATAGACTAGGCAAAGAAGAGACGTGTCCACCGTACAAAAAAATGGTACGAGGACAGCTAAAGAAAGGAGAGCTATTTAAATTCGCGGCTAATGGCCACCGCAATTAACTCTTGAGCATCATGATCAAGCAAGCGGTCGATGGCAGGATACAAAATACTCTCTTCTTTCTTGTTATGAGCATTCAAACAGTTTCCAAGGGCAATAATTTTTTCTAAATCAATGCTGTTATCCAATGTCTCTTCTATGCTGCTTAGCACAGCATTCATTTGTGCGTGTTCCGTTTTCATGACCATGGTAGGCCCTTGCGTCATTTTTGTTTCACCCTCAAAAATTGGAAACAGCACGCTTTCTTCCCAATGAATATGACGCAGCAATCCACTTTTAAATAAATAAAATAAAGACTGACTCAATTCCAGTGATTTATTTTCTTTTAGTGCCTTAATAAGTGAATTTAATATTAAGTCCAAACGCCTATGATCTGAACTTAAATACTCACTTACAAACGTGTTATTGAACATGTACCTGCCTCCAGTCACTCCCTAACAATTCAGTCGACCACACATCTAGCACCTTTCTAAAGGGCTTATCCAATAGGTTTAGATCAAATTGATCTATTAAATTCTTAATCTCCAATCCAAGCTCGGTATCACCTGTAATTTTTAGATCTCGGTTAAAGAACAAGGTATCTGGGTCCACTTGCTGCGAGGCCATCAAAACCATGGCATTCAGTGTGCCGCTGAACTCTACATCGGTATGTTCAGTCTCTTGATCCAACATAACAAGGCGCTTTCCTACCTTAGTGAAATACCAATTTGCAGATAAATCCCTTAATTCAACCCGTGCAATTTTCCCTTCCATGAAATCAAGCTCTCCATCCTCCATAAACACTTTAGCTAGATGATTTAATTGATATAAAACAAAGTGGTTCTGCAAAGGTTTTGGCACAATACGATGAGCAAAGGACAATATCTTGCTGCTGTTTTCTACCAACTTAGAGGTAAGCAAATGTGGTAATAACATTTTGTTGTCCTTTTTCAGACACTAGCGGTAATTTCAATCGATTCTAAAGCAAATTCGAATTCAAATATTAACCAAGATCAAGGAAATATCATGGGGCTAGAATCAACAGTTCTTATTATTTTCATGGTTATTACCGCTTAGTCATTCGGTGAATTCATTGGGTAACTCACACCTATTTCACTGCTTTGAATTAGATGATCATTTAAGTTAAATAACACCATGGGTAATTTATGGAATTATTAAGTCCAGCCGGTAGTCTACCCGCACTAAAGGCCGCCGTAGATGAGGGTGCCGATGCGGTATACCTCGGCTTTAAAGACGATACTAATGCAAGACACTTTGCCGGGTTAAACTTCACCGAGAAAACCCTCAAGCAAGGGGTTAACTATGCCCACGACCATAACCGTCATGTGCATATAGCAGTGAATACCTTCTCGCACCCTAAGCGCTGTCAAACCTGGTTTGACTCGGTTAAAAAAGCCAGTGAAATAGGGGCTGATGTGTTAATTGCGTCTAATATTGCCGTATTGGAATACGCCGCTACTCATTACCCAGAATTAGAACTGCACCTATCGGTGCAGGCCTCTGCTACCAATGTGGCCGCCATTAACTTTTTTAAGCAATTTGGTATTACCCGTGCGGTATTGCCACGAGTATTGTCTTTTCAGCAAGTAGCCAACCTGGCAAAAGACACAGATGTAGAGCTTGAAGTATTTGCTTTTGGTAGCCTGTGCATCATGGCCGAAGGGCGCTGTTATCTTTCTTCTTACATGACCGGAGAATCCCCCAATACCGTCGGCGCTTGTTCACCCGCAAAATATGTTCGTTGGGAAGAAACCGACAAAGGCTTAGAGAGTCGCCTTAACAATGTATTGATCGACCGGTTTCAGGATCATGAAAAAGCCGGTTACCCTACTCTGTGCAAAGGGCGCTTTGAAGTAGACGGTCAAATCACTCACGCGTTGGAAGAGCCCACCAGCTTAAATACTCTGGACTTATTGCCCCAGCTTAAAAATATTAATATTAGCGCCTTAAAAATTGAAGGACGCCAACGCAGTCCAACTTACACTCGCCAGGTCACACGTGTATGGCGCCAAGCTATCGACTCGGTCAATAAAAGCCCCGAATTGTTTAAAGTCAGTGACGAATGGAATAAGCGTTTAAGTGAATTATCCGAAGGCTCTCAAACCACACTGGGTGCTTATGAGCGTACTTGGCAATAAGTACTAGAAACACGTTTTGTTAGAGTAACAATATATGAAATTTTCAATTGGCAATATTTTATTTTATTGGCCTAAAGATACGGTCGAAGAGTTTTATAGGCAGGCTTTAAACAGCGATGCCCAATGCATTTATTTGGGGGAATCGGTTTGCTCTAAGCGCCGCGAGCTGGCCTTAAAAGATTGGCTGGAAATGGGTGAAAAATTACAAGCCGCTGGCAAGCAGGTGGTGTTATCTAGCCTTGCGCTATTAGAAGCCAAAAGCGAATTGGCCAGCCTTAAAAAAATCTGCCTTAACGGTAATTTTTTGGTGGAAGCCAACGACTTTGGTGCAGTGGAATTATTAAGTGAAGCCGGCATTCCATTTGTAGCGGGTGCAGCACTGAACATTTACAACCAATACGATTTAAAAGTATTGCTGGCGAAAGGCATGAAACGCTGGGTGATGCCGGTGGAGCTAAGCAGAGACTGGTTGGTTCAAGTATTAGAAGGCTGTGAAGAATTAGGCATTCGCGACAAGTTTGAAGTAGAAGTTTACGGCTACGGATTTTTACCTCTTGCCTATTCGGCCCGCTGCTTTACCGCCAGAAGCGAAGACAAACCCAAAGACCAATGCTTGTTATGCTGCATCAATTACCCTGAAGGCCGTGCCATTAATACACGGGAAGAAAGTCAAAAAGGCGAGACTCTTTTCCGCATGAATGGCATTCAAACCATGTCAGGCAAGATTCAAAATTTGAATAACGATTTACCCGCCATGAAGGGATTGGTTGATATCGTGCGTATTAGCCCCAATTCACTTGATTCGTTAAGTTGGGTGGATCAATTTCAAAGTAACTTAGAAGGCAATACACCTATTAACCTTCAGGATTTCTGTAATGGTTATTGGCATAAGATAGAAGGTATGGCCACGGCCTGATTTTTACCTTTACTGTTTATGACCACTGGGAATATCTGCATTCCAAGTGGTCCATATTTTAATCAAAAACCATTTAAAAACAAAACCCCTCTACCGCTCCATTCTTTAATTATTTTAATTTGCACCTGACTCCAGCCCAATAACTAAGTGCCATTGCTCATCATTCAACAAATTTCCAACTCTAAAAACAAAACCATTTCTTACACTACTTCCCTTTCGTATTCATTCTCATGACTAAATTTAATTGTCACCCAAAGTCATGTCCTAATGAGAAAAGCTTGATTACCATGTTTTTAGAGCGATCGCTACAAAACAAAAAATAAATAGAGGTAATCATTATGGCTGTCTATGAAGCCCCCCAACGTGACATGAAATTTGTCATGGACGAACTCCTTAACATGCAAGCCCACTACGCCAGCCTTCCCGGTTGTGAAATTGCCAGCGAAGAAATTGTCGATATTATTCGATCCGAAGGGGCCAAGTTTACCCAAAATGAATTAGCCCCGCTAAACAAGGTAGCCGACAAAGAAGGCTGCACTTGGAGTGAGGGTAAAGTTAAAACACCTACCGGTTACAAACAGGCCTTTGATAAATTTAAAGCAGCCGGTTGGACCAGCTTAATTCAAGGTGAGCAATATGGCGGCCAAGGACTGCCCTACTCGGTTGGGGTTATGTTTGGAGAAATGACCGCCAGTTCTGGCATCGCCTGGAGCATGCTCAACGGCTGTAACATTGGCGCTGGCGATACCATCGAAGCATGGGGCACACAACAACAAAAAGATTTATACGTGCCCAAGTTAGTAGCCGGTGATTGGTCGGGCACCATGTGTTTAACCGAATCCCATTGCGGTACCGATCTGGGATTACTGCGCACAAAAGCAAAAGAAAATAGTGATGGCTCTTATAACATCACTGGCACCAAAATTTTTATTACCTGGGGTGAGCATGATATTAGCGAGAACATAGTGCACATCGTACTGGCGCGCATGCCCGGATCACCAGAAGGGATAAAGGGCATCTCTTTATTCATCGTGCCTAAATTTACACCCACCAAGGATGGCACTGCTGGTGAATTTAATCACGTCAGTTGCGGTGCTCTGGAGCACAAGATGGGCCTTAACGGCAGTCCTACCTGTGTGATGAATTTTGATGGTGCCAAGGGTTACTTATTAGGCCCTGTCAACAAAGGTCTAAACTGCATGTTTACCTTTATGAACCAAGCTCGTCTGGGTGTGGCCATTCAAGGCATGTCCCACGCTGAGCTGGGTTTTCAACATTCTTTGGCCTATGCAAAAGATCGATTGCAGATGCGCTCCCTCACTGGGGTTAAGAACCCCCAGCAAGCTGCCGACCCTATTATTGTGCACCCGGATGTGCGCCGCATGTTGCTCACGCAAAAATCCCTGGCCGAAGGGGGGCGCATGCTCAATTATCATATTGCCAAGTTGCTAGATATCCTCAATTGCAGTAAAGACCAGGCACTTAAAAAACAAACCGAAAAAGAATTAGGTTTACTCACCCCCATCGCCAAGGCCTTTTTAAGCGAAACCGGATTTGAAAGCGCCAACCTGGCCCTGCAATGTTTTGGTGGTCATGGCTACATAAAAGAGTGGGAAGTAGAACAGAATGTTCGAGACGCGCGCATTGCCTGCATCTATGAAGGCACCACCGGCATTCAAGCCCTAGATTTATTGGGGCGTAAAATCCTCATGAACAAGGGTGAAGATTTACGGACCTTCACCAAAAAAATTCATATGTTTTGTCAAAGCCATAAAGGCAACCCTAAGATGTTGGAGTTTGTCAGCGAGTTAGAAAAGCATAATAAAGAGTGGGGGGAGCTGGTAATGAAAGTGGGCATGGTGGCCATGAAAAATCCAGACGAGTTGGGTGCGGCCTCGGTAGATTTTTTAATGTATTCGGGTTATGTAGTGCTAGCATATTTCTGGGCGCAGGCAGCAGAGGTCGCCTTTAAAGCATTAGAGACAAGCACCCGTGAAATAGAAGGCGAAAAAGCATTTTATGACACTAAAATTAAAACGGCTCAATTTTATTTTAATCGCCTGTTACCTAAAACCCGAGGTTATGTCGCCACCATGAATACAGGATCAAAATATTTAATGGATATAAACGCCGAGCACTTTTCTTTTTAGATTTTTTAGTTCTGTTGGTAACTTAACGCTTAATAAAAAGGCGCACATTTGTGCGCCTTTTTAGGCTGTTTTTCAGTCTAACCTTTTTTAGATCACCTAAAACGTACCTTGGCTCTTGTTTCCGACAGTGCCAAGATGATGTACATACCGTTGGCACTCGCTCCCTACGGTGCCAAGATACGAACCACATGGATGTGGGAAATGTCATTTTTGTATGAAACATTAAATGACCGCACCTCCTGTACATACCATTGGCATTCGTTCCCTACGATGCCAAGATACGACCCACATGGATGTGGGAAATGTCATTTTTGTATGGAACATTAAATGACCGTACCTCCTGTACATACCATTGGCATTCGTTCCCTACGATGCCAAGATACAGTACGTCCTGTACATAAAAACTATCTTTTTTTGTTGGTTTTTATACGCTTAGGTTTATTGGCTGTGTTGCTCTTTACCCTGCTGGGTTTTTCACTGGGCGAATTACTGCGCACAGATCGCGCTTGGCTGCGTTTATTACTGCGTGATGATTTTGCTTTTATGGTTAAACCTTTAATGAGTGAATCTCGGCTGGTCACTTCAAAACCCGGCATCACAACACGTTTAATGCGTGTACCAATCAAGCGCTCAATGCTGTCCAACGTGCGTTCTTCTTCACGGCTGACCAAAGAAATAGCCAAGCCACTGGTGCCCGCACGACCGGTACGGCCAATTCTATGCACATAGTCTTCGGCTAAATACGGCAGGTTGTAATTCACCACGTATTCAAGTCCCTGAATATCCAAACCACGGGCGGCCACTTCGGTGGCAATTAACACCTGAATTTTGGCATCTTTAAAATCCTTTAACGCGCGTCTTCGACTGCCCTGGCTTTTATCACCATGGCAAACTGCGGCATCAATTTTTTTATCTTTTAACGCACTCATCAAACGGTCGGCTTGATCCTTGGTACTGGTAAACACCAATACCTGAAACCAGTTGTACTGCGCTAACAGCTTCATGAACAAATCAATTTTACGACGCTCTTCCGCTGCGTAAACGATGTGCTCCACGGTATCAGCAGTGGCGTTTTGCTTGGTTACCCGAATCTCTTCATGGTTTTTTAAGATTTTATGAGCCAACTCGTTTACAGCAGGACTAATGGTGGCCGAGAACAACAAGGTTTGACGCTCATTAGAGGTGTGTTGAAACAGGGTGCGTACATCATCAATAAAGCCCATGTCTAACATACGGTCAGCTTCGTCCAGCACCACAAATTCGGTATTGGCCAAGTCCACATTACACTGGCTAATGTGCTCAAGCAGTCTTCCTGGGGTGGCAATCAAAACATCCACACCGGCTTTTAATTTGCGCTCTTGTCCGCCCATTTTCACACCGCCGTAAACGGCCATAACCGTTAATTGCAAAAATTGAGCGTAACCGCCAATGGTATCAGCAAGCTGTTCGGCCAATTCACGAGTGGGGGTAAGAATAAGGGCGCGTGGGGAGATAACACCTTCAGCTTTAGGTTTATCCACCATTTGCTGCAAGATTGGCAGGGCAAACGCCGCGGTTTTACCGGTTCCGGTCTGAGCGTTAGCAAGTACATCCTTACCTCGGCGGGCAGGTACTATGGCCATTTCTTGTACCGGCGTCATGGAAGTATAGCCACAAACCTCTAGGGCCTTTAAGATCTCGGGGGCCAGCCCTAAAGATGAAAAATTCATGCTATTTCCTATGTCGAACGCTAACGGTCAAAAATCGAGGGCGGATTATAAAGGATTTTAACGACTTGGGTGTGATTGATTATAGACCCTATAAGGGCCAAGCGACCCAAGGGGTTATGTTACTCATGAGGCTTAGGGCTAACGGCTGAGATTGAGGTCGCTGTGCATCCATCCTTGGATTCAGTGCTCAGAACACTTCAGCCTAAACCATCAGCCCTTTATTTTAGAAAAAACCTAGGGTTGCGACTAGGGTCTGGTTTTTAACGACAATGGATTTCAGCATGGTTTTGGCCAGGCTTTGCTTAATGTCGGTTTCTTTTAATTTATACACAGGGCGCTTGGCTAAGCTTTTTGCCAGTCCAGATTGGGCCAGGGTTTTAATTTGTTCATGGAACTGAACGGGTACTTGGGTGATGTTTAATTCAACGATTTTTGGGTCTTTTAAATAAAAAGCCCCTTCACTGGCCTTGTAAAATAGGCTGCCCTCAATTTTAACCACGCCATTGGCAGTTAGGTTACCCAGAGCATTAGCCTTAAGTTTTGCGGTAATGGCCAACTTATCTGAACCTTCAATAAGATCAAGCTTAGCATCATTCACCACAATAGTGGCCAACATGGTCTGCTTGGTCACAGGCATCATGGCACTTATTTTTTCTTGTCACTGATCCTCACTAAACTCCAGGGTGTA
>PJEL010002933.1_pt1 | contig 15045 bp, 11 predicted proteins | sample 1853271 | NCBI WGS metagenome assembly PJEL01 (sample SAMN08108733, study PRJNA415343) | Invertebrate metagenome, whole genome shotgun sequencing project. | host: Globobulimina | place: Sweden: Gullmar Fjord | collected 2015-08 | reverse complement strand
GTTCGGGGTTGTACACAACGGCTAAACCGGAAAATGGTTTAGTTCATGTTTAAAAGTTGATCTGTCTTGTGCGGACATTGACTAAAACGATATTCAAACTTTTTCAAAATTATTTAAATCTAACTTGTCTTCTACGGAATTTGTGACACTAACCCTACATATTGTCGAATCATAAAACTATGTTTATGTTCACTCAAATATCAAAAACAGACAAACACGTTATGATTTAGGTTCATTCATTGCATTTTATTGCATACGATTATCTATTTTGCATGTCATACAGCTTCAGTTGAACAGTCCGTGATCGAATATTATTCACAATATAAATTTTACCCTGAACAGATTGAGAAATATCAACATGATATACCTGACTTGACTAGCACCACAAACATTGTTAGCAGACTAATAACAAGAATTAAAGTATTAAAATCCATATGGTAATGTACAATAATGGTCAAGCAGTCTTCTCTTAGTGTACACAACTTGGTATCTCTTTCGTTGCTGACGTGTAACTATCTTCGCAGATGCGGCATCCCGGGCAATGTGGAATGGTTCCTTTACAAATATTGTGTCTGTGGTATCGGAGGTAACCATCTTTCGCATACTCTCGAAATTGACTAGGTTAGACGCTCTGTAATTCAATGTGATTCCCTTAACTTTACAAAATGTGATATTATCATTTTTATCTGCTTTATTTAACTGGTAGGAATAGTTTTTAGGACCACCAGAGACAAAGCTGACAATATGGGTTGGATTGCCTTCAGCATCGGATGGAAGTTCATTGGTGAGTTCTCCAAGGAAATCGCCGTACATTGGCTCCCACTCTCCAGGGCTGCATGTATAGATTACGGAATCTGTATCCATATAGAGGACACGATGATCAAGTTCCTCTATGACTTCATAGAGTTTTAGTCTTGCCTGAGCTGTCGTGTAGGCTGCTATGACGACATTTGTTCGAGACGAAGGCGTTATAAACTCCTCGATCGGTTCCCATTCTACTCGAACCATCTGGTCATTCACAAGACGTACATCTGTAACTGTCGTACTGTTGCTCAAGAGAAGATCAAAGAATTCCTTTGGCTCTGTCAAATACGTATGCTGTTTAAGATTATCACGCTGTGCAAATTTTCCCCAAAACGAATTCAACATCAATTTGGCTAGAGATCTTAAACCAGGATTTTTATCAATTCTTGTAGCATCTAATCTTATGCCTTCTTTTGCAAAGTACTCGTCGATATATCTATCCTTGTCTTCATCGGTTTTACACCAGGATGGCCAGTCACTGGACTCCTGCTTCATCTTTAGGAATGTATCCACATATTTGGCAAAAAGTCCACCTTCTTTGGTACTAGGATCGTACTGGGATACATTTTCAAAATGCCATACCTCATCGACTTTCAGAACTATGTATCCTTTTTCTGTGGCTTTTTTCAATTCACAGCTTACCCAGGTGCCTGTGATGGCTCGCTGAGCATCTGTATGTTCGCATTCTGATTGTTGCAGAGTGTTGGCGCATGCAGCGCACAGTGGAAAGAGCAGTTTACCATCGGCTCTGTGAGGTAGAACAGGATGAAATAGCTCCCTGGGTGGTAGCACTGTACACTTTATAAGGCCTTCATACCGTGAAATGTCGGATGTCAGGTTTTCCGTGTAGATTACAGGGTGTCCTACAGGGAATTTACCGTACTTGCATATGTATGGGTATAAAGAAGTGAAATCAGCATACTTGATTTTCTCATTTCCTGTAGCTTCATGGTAGAGTTTGATGGCATTGCAGCGGCCACCAAAGAGAGAATCACGAGGGCTAAGAGGTCTGCTTAATTCAAGCTTCTGGATGAAATCCTTTAACGCTGAGTTTTCTGAAATTTCCTTCTTGAAATCACAGCTCCACATCTCAATGATTTTGAAATCGTTCTCTTCCAGGAATCTTCGTCTGTCCGTTGTTTTCTGATAGAGGTCAGCCATAGACATCTTATTGACTGGATTTAAAGTACCAGGTAAATAACACCGAGGACATCCATGAAAAAGGCAGCCATGATAGTCCATTGCAACTTTCTGGCCATCAGGTTCAACGTAATACCCATCCAACCTATACTTGCCAACTTGATACTCGCCAAGATTGCGCGCATGTCGAATGTAAAGGTCTTCCTTTTCTGCCGTGTACATGAGCCATTGGAGAGCCTCAATGGAGTGTTTTTGCTCTGGTCTGTATCCTTGGGGCGGAATGATTGCTATAGTCTCACTCTGCAGAAACATGGACCTAAAAACCAGGTTGCATGCACTCGCAATAGTAATGCACTCTTGAAGTGGGTCGATTCCACTAGGGTTCATCTCACTGACCGTCATCTCCAGGAACATTTGGCGAAATCTAAGACATGCTTTTCTGAGGATGTCGACATCACTTCTGCAATATTTCAATATTTCTTCCCTGAAATTAAACTTGTTCATTCGATTCGCATTGTACCACTCAAGAAACTCTTCACGCTGCTCTGGCTTCATCCCGTCAGGATTGTAGAAGGACATGTCAGGAAGATTGGGAAGCTCGACATTCTGATTTTCCCATGTATTGAAAAGATGCGGCCAGTAGCCCTTGCTGAGTTCCGGTATGTTAAGAGCTTTTGGAAGTTTGGCTAGGGCCATAGGCATAAAATTGTACGAGTCGATGAAGCGGATATTCAACGAGTCAATATGGATGTACATAATCTTTGAACCACTAAATATGATATGTGGCAGGACAGCATTATCATAAAGGTACTGTAGTACAAAATAACTATCATAACCCTTGAAATTGTGAAAAAGTACGGTGGTATCTTCATTGTCTTCTGTAAATAACCATTCACAGAAGTCAACTTCACTTCCTTTTCCCCAGAAAACTGACTCGTGCTGACCACATTGATCACATTCTGACACTGAGTCTACCTCTTCATCTAAGCATTCAATGCAGACACGGTGTGCAACACAGAGATTGGGTTCATGTACGACATTCTGCTGCACACACTCAAAATCGGCCATTATAAACTTTGGTATTGAAGGTTCTTTGTCGTCCGTGTCAACATCTTTGGTTTCTGCATCGGTAAGGTCAGGCAACGAAGTATGAGTCGGCTCCTGGTCACATTGATCATCTTCTTCTACATTTAATTGGGCGCGATGTGGCTGCATGTAACATTTATGATTTTGAGGGACATATAATTTACAAGTTTTACAAAATACCTCACCACATCTATGCTCCTGTTTCTTATGCAGTGTTCGGTTAATAGTTACACTGCATTTCCGACATCGGTAGTACAGGCTACAGGTTGAAGAGCCTTTCTCCTTACTCTTCTTGTGGTTTTCAAAGCAGGTCGGATTGACAAAGTAGCGATGACAGTCTTTACAATAAATCTTGTCATCGCCAGTACATGAACCCTTTTTGCACGCCCTACAAGTGTTGGTACATTTATGGTGAGTAGGGTCATTGTAGCCTTGTTTACATGTTATACAAAAATAGCTACGGTTCATAAATGCAGCCATGCTGGTAATCACATTATAATGAGAACTGTGATGGTATAGAAAAATGACTTTGTCAGCCTTAACATCACCCTGAAAAATAATTCCATTGAAATGGTCACGAGATACAACCACGATTTTATAGTTTTGTACGATTTTCTGAAATGATTGCAATTCTGGAATTCCACACGGACCATGTGGTACATTGGCCTTGTGATGTAAATCTTCGGCCATTACTCGCTGAATTTCACAGCCATGACGGATAGCACTCCATTTTGGGTGTTGTTCTTCTCGAGCAATGGCCGTTACTATAGCTCTAGCACAACACAGTTCATCAGAGTTCTTGATTTGTAGGATACATTTCGAATCATTTAAAAATTGTCGAATGTTAATGTACTTGCGCTTATATCGACTTCCGACTGGCATAGCCACATGGGTCACATGAATGTCTAGTGAATCGTCTACAGCAAAGTCCTCGTTTGATTGAAGCACCTTTTCAATCTCGGCTAGAATCAATTCAGCATCGATGTTTTCCCTCTGCATGAATGGCAGCTGAATTGGATAGTCAAGCTCTGGATTGTTGATCATAATGCGCACATAGTCATTAGGCTGAGCTCCATCTAAAACATTGTCCATTACGTCATTGAAGAGGTGATGCATTGAGTCCAACACATCATTGACCCCATCGATGTTCACATTTGGATTGATTTGAACATGATAATCATGTCCAGTCGTTTGAAATTTCTCCACGTGAACTTCTTTCACTTGGTCAATTTTGAAAAATGGTGAATTAGTGTCAGTTCTTTGTCGTTTTGGCGTAGGCTCTGAATCCTCATCTGCCTGTCCTGCGCCAATCTGATGCACCTGCCGGATATGGCGATTAAGACTGTCTTTCCGGCTGAACGCTTTCTGGCAGACGTTACAATGGTGATCAACAGTGTCGTGTTTTTCCAAGTGTCTTTTTAAATTGTCGGCACGGTGGAATGACTTGTTGCAAATGTGACACTGGAGGTTGGACGAAGCTGGCAGCACTGATGGTGGAGCTGTCGATGATGACGAAGGTGGTGGTGGTGGTGATTGAATTGCGGTCCCATGGCATGTCCTCTGATGCCAGTTGAAATCGGCCCTATCCGCGAAAAAGCATGGACAATAGGGACATCTGATAATGTTTCTTTGTCCTTGAAGAACTCGCCGGTCATGCCAATTGGTGTGGCAATCCTCGATGTGTTGTGTCAGACCACTTGCCAGCCGGAATGTCTGGCCACATTCGATGCATTCTGTGGCACTGAAAAGAGATACAAGCAAAACAATAGTTATTTGGGTTATGCACATGACAATACATTAAAATTCACGTTTTATATGCTTGCTCTCACTTGACAATCTATGATGAATTCACATGCATTAAATTTTGTATCTACAATATATTATGTTTACCCGCTCTGTAAAACACTAATTGAATACTAAATAAGTGATAATTACCTGCTTGAGCTTGATGCACCGATTTCCATCTGGGCCAGTCGTTGAACTTGAGCTTGTCTTATCTGCCATGGGTAGTGACATTGGCCAATGTGGAAGGACAACTCCTCTGGATGCAGGAACGATCGATTGCACACGTCACAGTTATGCATCCTGCAATACAAAGAATAAATGTGTGAGAGTTCTGTCATTCTGCAATTGAACAATTAATTAATAATCACGTTGCCGGGTAATACTTATATAACGCATAATACATAACCATTTACAGAGTCGCCATTAGTTTTCCAATCTTTGGTTAAGCAAGACGATATGGCAGCCGATCAGCAGATGCAAGCTTTTGGATTTTCATCAAGTGACAATGGCAGTGTCGGATTTGGTGTTGCAACTATGGATACAAAACCACCTTCAGGCGGCAGCCTGTTTGCTATTGCAGCAGAAAAACCGGCAACATTCTCCTTTGGAAAATCAACTGGTGACCTGTCAACAACGGATGGCGTCTGTGCTACGACCAACGAGAACAACCCATTCAAATTCCCAGAACATTCAAGCCAAGTGATTGAAAAGGATTTCTGCTGGGAGCCAAAATTTCCACAATTTACCCGATGCAGGCAACGTCTGGATACCTACACCAACTGGCCAGAATTCTTTCACGTGAAACCAAATCAACTAGCCGGAGCGGGCTATTTCTACACAGGCATAGGCGACCATGTGCAGTGCTTCTACTGTGGTATTATAATCAAATCGTGGAGATCCACCGACAATCCTTTTGAAGAGCACATCAAATTTTCAAAAGAATGCGGATTTTTAGAAGTATACCAACCTACTAACACTCCTTCAAATGGATTCACTGTGAGTACAGGTGGTCACTTTGGCAACGCTAGACCGGACGGCTGCTGCTGTACTAGAACAGGTTTCAATTTTGGAACCCCCAGCTTTGAGTCTAGCAAATGAGTATCAGCCCAGCCCGACGACAAGTTCAGTCAGATCTGTTGGATATTTCGCAATATGGATCGAAACATGTGCATTGCTAATGAGCGTTACCATACTCCTAAACAATGTGACGCGATGAATCATCAAGTGCAGTGACCTCATGCCAGCTGTTTAATTCTCAGCAGGAACAATACTTGTTTGTTTTTATGGTGCATAGCTAATGAGCGTCACCACGCGATGAGAACAAAGGTGGGTTTTTCACAAACTCGATGACTCATCCTTATGCAATTACCAATGACGGCGTCATCACGTGATAGTGGACATGCCTGAACCAGTGGACATATAATGGTCGAACTGGCAATTGTGATTAAACACTCGCTGGTCTAGTTGCCGTCAGCATCATCATCGTCCGAGAGAGAGAGAGAATAATGGCAGCCATAAAATTGGATGACAGTGCAGAACTGGAAACACGCAGTGGCCAGTATGGTCCCTATGTGTGTCTGTCAAAGGAGTACACCAACAAGACCAAGGGGAACCAGTATCGACGCTGTATATTCTTCTCTACCGATAAATGGGAGAAGTTGGTCGAGGTTATTCCTCAGGTGACCGAAGTGCTACAACAGCAGCAGCAACAGCAGCAGCAAAATGCCGACGATGGACAGGAATGGATACTGGCACTGAATGATCACATGCGATTGACTGTGTCGAAATTCCAGGGTAAAATGTACGTTGGTCTGCACTCACTGGACGATCAGCAGGAACTTGTGCGCTCCAAGTGCATTAACCTGGTGGATTCATGCTGGCAAAAACTGATCAAGAACACTGGCAAAATTGCCCGGCACCTGAAGAAGAAACAACCATCCACAACCGCAACATCGTCGTCCTCTACATTGACAAAGGCTCGGAGGGGCAGTGCAAGCTCCACCATCAAACAGTATGGATGGCAGTCGAAGGACGGGCAGGAACACTGGTACTACAGCCTGAAGGAGTGTCAGCAAGATGCCGAACATGCAGGTATAGGCATTTTCCAGTCGAAAATGGTACCGCCCCCTCAACCAAAGGACTTGATGACCGAGGCATATGCCTATCTGCTAAGACAAGCCATAAAACGTATTTCACGGGAACAATGCTTTGGTTGTGGCATCAACCATGGTAGTCAGTCTGAACATATGCAGGCAGGCTGTCTGAGTGAATGGAGTGATCTTGTGATGACCTACTATAGTGACGCTGTAAACAGTGTTACAGATTTCATGATTGCCGAGTTGTATTGTGGACTGATCGACAAACTAGGACTAAAACTGACGGAAGATCCAACAAAGCTGGCCATCGAGGTGCAGCTCATGTTCCCCGTACATGGCGACCTTACTGCCGAGATGAAACAACCAAACTTTGACTATTTGCTGGCCTTGTGCTAAATAAGCAGCCAATGGATACGCTGAGAAAGTTTGTAAGTGTGTAAGATTTTTGTGTGCAGCAATAAAATGTATTGTATGTATTTCACACCTTTGCTACGTTTCACTCAACTCCCAACTAAAATGTCCCCTAGGGACGGGAGGGACACGGAGGGACTCATAGGGACTCAAAGGGACTTGTAGGGACACGAAGGGACTATTTAATGTCCCTCTTGTCAAGGTCAGTTAACTGAATTGTCGTCAAGTAGAAGTATGGCTGGCAAGAATGATTTTACTCATTAGTTGGAAATGCGTCGTGCGGATAAGATCGGGTGGACGGTTTTGTGGTTGAGCAAATACTTTTACATATTTCTATTCTCATGGCTTCGACCGACGAATACCTCAGTAGCATATACTATGATACAAACAGTCCGGGCGGGTATGGTGGTGTTGAAGCCCTCTTCAGAACCGTGAAAGAACGTGGGGATATGAAAATCTCTCGTCATCGCATTAAACAATGGTTGAAATCACAAGATGCCTATACACTCCACAAACCAGTGAGGTGGCACTATTCAAGGCGCCGAGTAGTTGTTTCGGGTATCGATGACGAGTGGGAAATTGATTTGGTTGATATGACCAGCTTGGTCAAATTTAACCGCGGCCATAAATTCCTGCTGACATGTATTGACGTATTTAGCAAGTATTCATGGGTGGTTCCTATGAAAAATAAATCGGCCATCAGTAATGAGGAAGCCTTACAAAGTATTTTGAAGCAGGGTCGTAAACCGCGTCTGATTTGTGCCGATCAAGGTTTGGAATTTTATAATTCACGGGTCAAAGGTCTACTGAAGAAAGAGGGCATTCACTTATTTTCCACTCACAGCGAACTGCATGCCAGTGTTATCGAGAGGTATAATCGAACGCTAAAATCTAAGATGTGGCGCTATTTTACTGCCAAAAATACATTGACCTACATAGATGTGTTGCCAGACCTTGTCGAGAGCTACAACCATTCTGTGCATAGAAGTATTGGCATGAAACCTGTTGAGGTTAACATCAACAATCAGTACATTGTCCGTCAACGTCTGTATGGCAAAACAAAGTTGCAGCCTACAAAGCCCACTTTCAAAACGGGCGATCTAGTCAGAATCAGTAAGGCGCGCCGTACATTTAAGAAAGGTTATCTGCCTGGCTGGAGTGAGGAAGTGTTTACTGTTGTGAGTCACCGGCCAGACAATGTGTACCACTTAGAGGATTTGATGCACGAAAAACTACTTGGGTCATTTTACCCGGAAGAGATGCAGGCTATTAGTAAAACTGACGATGCCCTATGGCGTGTAGACAAAATAATCAAAAAGAGAAAAAGGTCAGGTAAAATTGAATATTTTGTGTCGTGGAAGGGATATCCTGAGAAATTTAACGACTGGGTCAAGGCCAAAGACCTCAAACAGCTCTGAACAGTGGTCGAGTCAACATCAGCATGGCTGGCCAGTTTTTCATGACGTTGCCTAGTAATAGCTCAATGGATTATTTCCCTGACAATACACTGAATGCATTCAAAATCAAGCTACCCGAGCCCATACGTTTTGAAAATGTAGCTATGGAGGTTGGTTTAGCTGAGATTCACTATTCACACACGTGGTTGAACATTAAGAGTACTGACGACGGCAGTCTAACTGATCGCAATGTTTTCTATTTTAATGATGGAATAGGTTATAGGGGTTGTTTTATAACTGAGGGTCATTATGATTCTGTATCACAGCTGATTGACGAAATGAACCGTGCTTTAACATCAACGACTGTGGGCAACAAAGAGCATATTCATTTTTCCTACAATGTCCTAAATCGTAAAGTTACTGTTCACATAGATAAGCCTGATATTAAAGTTTACTTTGTCAATCCCATTTGTAACATGCTCGGTTTTAAAGATGGCTCTGAAATTACTCAAACCACAACTGCACCAAATGTCTCTGATGTTGACCGAATCACGAGTTTTTATGTATATGCAAATATTGTTGAAGCTCAAATAGTGGGCAATTCGAGTGTTCCTATGTTACGAACTGTACCTGTTCAAGGTCAAGTGGGCGACTATGTGGCTAAAATCTATGATCAACCACATTACCTGCCGGTTAGCGTGAAGCAATTTGATGTCGTCGAGATAAATATAATGGATGAACTGGGCAAACCCGTGCCATTTGAGAGTGGACGTGTGGTGGTGAAACTTCACTTTCGTCCGAGTCGGCAACTGTACGTATGACAATGCGACCTCCCTACATTCCAAACCAGAACGTTTTCCGCGACCACTATGTCGCCCAAGCCGAACAACGAGGCGGTACATTGCCAGTGTTTCGAGGGGCACGGAGACAGCGAGGACATGGCCTTGGCAACGTGTTCGGTTCAATTTACCGTTGGCTGAAGCCCATGGTACAGAACACAGCCTCTGCCGCCGGACGAGAACTCTTAAAAACGGGTGTCGGCATTGCCAGCGACACATTAGCTGGCAAGACACTCAAGCAGGCAGCATCGGAGCGTCTTCAGGAAACTGCTCAACGAGGTGTGGATACCATTCAACAGCAACAACAACGGGTAACTAAGAAGAAGACGACGGCCCAAAAACGACCGTCAGCTACCAAAACTAAGAGTGCGCCGCCGAAAAAGAAACGTCAGAAACCGGTACCTAAGGATCTGGACAATAACGTGTTTGTTTGAACATGTCGTTCATCAACGAACACAGCCATGTTGGTGTAAAGGAAGAATTGGATTTGTTTACTTTGCCTCACACACAGACGAGCGTAGAGTTTGGACAGGTGATCAGCTACTATCCAGTGTCGAACATCAGCGATACGGGACCGATAGAGTTTTCTGTTGAGTCATCGGGTGATGAGTACATCGACTTGAGAGCTACGCGACTAGCTGTGCGTGTCAAAATTGTCAATCAGGATGGCACAGACCTGGCACCGAACACCAAAGTTGGTCCGACAAATATGTTTATGCACAGTCTCTTCAGTCAAGTTGATGTCCATCTGAACGAGCGATTGGTGTCGTCGGCTACTCAGACCTATCCGTATAGAGCCTACATAGAAACACTGGCCAACTATGATATCGGCGCCAAACAATCCCAGCTGACGATGGCTCTCTTCTACAAGGACACTCCTGGACAGCTGAACAGTGTCGATCCAGTCACGGATCCTGTCGCAAACAAAGGACTGGCCAAACGCTACGAATTAACCAAAGAAAGTCAAAGTTGTGACATGATCTCGCCACTCCATGCAGACATTTTCTTCCAAGATCGTCTTCTCCTCAACGGTGTCAATCTCAAAGTGAAACTCACACGACAAAAGACGGATTTTGCCTTGCTGTCCGACGAAGCTGCTCCGAACTTCAAAATCGTCATACAGGAAGCCTCACTCAAAGTCAGAAAAGTGAAAGTGACGCCAACGATTATGTATGCTCATGCCGAGGCGCTGAAGAAAACGACTGCCAAATATCCGATAACCAGATGTGAAATAAAAACATTTTCGCTGCCAAGAGGTATCCAGGACGATGTACGCGACAGAGTTTTTCAGAGTGCTCTGCCCGACAGAATAGTGTTGGCATTTGTTGATTCGGCTGCATACAACGGCAACATGAAGCTGAACCCGTTCAATCTAGAACATTTAAACCTGAACTTTTTAGCCGTGTACTTAGATGGCCGCCAGATTCCACAGAAGCCACTGACGCCAAAGTTTGATTCGAACGGTGGCAGCAACTACATACAAGCCTACGAAACACTGTTCTCTGGGACACAAAAGTCCCAAATGGACATGGGCAATGACATTGCCAGAGAAGATTTTCCACGCGGCTATGCCATGTACATTTTTGATCTGACACCAGATTTGAACGACGGAAGCAGCTTTAATTTGGTGCGCAACGGCAATCTCCGAATCGAGGCACGTTTTGCAACACCGCTAGACAAGACTGTAAATCTGCTAGTGTATGGACAGTTTTCGAACGTCATTGAAATCGACCAAGCTCGAAATATAATCTACGACTTTGCCTGAACATGGATACACAACAGCTGAAGCGAGTTATGCTGTCGGACAATGCACTGAAACTTCGATATGGAGGTGTATTGCCGGCCGACTATCTACCGGAAACAGTGCCAAGTCGGCCTATAAGTTACATTGTGAATGTGGATCCGAGCTCAAAGCCCGGCAGTCACTGGACAGCTTTTGATTTCTCGGCTGACGGATCTGCCTACTTCTTTGATTCGTACGGAAATGCACCGGAACAATATGATGAACACTTTAAACACTTTTTGGACAATAACAGTTGTCGGTGGATGTATAATAGAATACACTTACAAGGACCATTATCTAGTGTGTGCGGTCAGTATTGTTTGTACTTTTTGCTTAAGAGGGCACGAAACGTTCCACTGAATAAAATTGTATCGGTATTTTCTGCCAATGCACAAAATAATGATCAAATGGTGAATGATTTTATTCGGAGTCATTTTAATGTGAATAGTCGTGTGTATGACTCAGAGTTCATTGTGAAGCAAATAGCTAGAGCCTTGTATAATTGATAATAAATACATGCGTTATTGTGTTTGTGAATGGATGTGTCTGTGTATTTATTCCTTCGATGCAATTATGTCAGTTTCATACGAGAAAATGGGACGGACCAGGAAACACTGCCCTGTTCCGGGATGTGGTGCCAAACGCCTAGTTAAATTGTCTAATCACCTGTATCAAGTCCATCAGTTGGACTGCGATAGCCGTAGGCGATGGTTGGCCCGAGCCGTGACTGCCGAGTCGGAAGAAGTACATTTGTTAAAACGGCTAGTGGTCTTATTGACCGAGAAGAAATAGCCATGTTGAAGCTGCGTATACCGTGTACGGCCATTTTGTCGGGAGCTACCATGAGTGGCAAGACAGTTTTTGTTCGCAGACTCTTGACCAATGCTGACGTCATGTTTGATCCGGTTCCCGTGAAAGTTCTCTACTGTTATGGTGCATTTCAATCAGTGTTCAACGACATGCAGCGTGATATTGCAAACATTGAATTCCACGAAGGTCTACCGTCGGATGCCGTCATCGGTAGCCTGCCGCCAAACTCGCTGATTTTCACGGATGACCTAATGAAAGAGGCATCGTCCAGTGATACATTTGAGAAACTGTTTACCAAGATTGCCCACCATAGACAAATCGGCGTTTTTCATATCGTTCAAAATCTGTTCTACAAAGGCAAAAATGTGCGTACAATAATGCTCAATTCAATGTATTTCTTTCTGTTTCGTAACCCTAGAGATCAATCGCAGATAGTGCATCTGGCTAAACAAATAGCTCCGGGGCATACAAAGTTTGTACATGAGGCATATGCCGACTCTACCAAGAGACCTTTTGGTTATTTGTACATTAATTTGCATCCGGACGCATTGGAAGAGCTAAAATATGCCACTAATATTTTACCCGATGAGCAGCCTACATTTGTCTATATAAAACGGCAATAGCGTACCAGTCGGTATCAGTCGACGCCAAGCATTCGTCATGTCAGCACTAATGAGAAAACATGTTAGTTTCCTGGACCTCATAGCCAGTTGTTCACCGAAACAACGAGCGGCCCTCTTAAAAACGGCGAGTCGTGAACAGATTCTAACCCTGTGTGAGACGGCGCTAAATATTGTGCGCAAATTGATTCCGCTCACTGACGACCAGTTAAAACGTCTGCGCCGATACAGGAAGGTCACTCTGGCACTGGCCAACCGTAAGGTGAGCATCGGCGATAAGCGGAACCATCTAGTACGACAGAAAGGCGGTTTTTACACTGTACTCATTCCGCCAGCCTTGGAAATCCTGAGAGCACTCCTGTCATAATGGATCACGCCAAGAAAATGGTACTCGTCTCCCCGGACATGTTAAACAACATGGAACAGGCATCGACTAGCCGTGGACACTTGATGCCAACCACCAAGAAGGTAAATTCTCTGGACAGTGACCTGTCGGCCGTATTGAACAGCGACCTACCCGTCGATCAGAAAATGCTGGAGTACAGCCAACTTTTGAACCGATACCAAACCTACGTCAAGAAAGACCGACAGCCTGCTCAGATACAACTGGTTTCGAGCAAGCCCCCAAGTACTGCCGTGGCCGATAAAGACACCGAAAAATCGGAGAAAGAAATGGACGTGGAGAAAAAGGACGGCGGCAAGGGAATGGATCACGTTGAAGACGAAATTTTAGACTCTGTACCGAAATCCATGTATAATCGTGCAAAGGCACTTGTTAAAAAGATGAAAATGTCAAACGGTGAACTGTCCTACAACAATAGGGGTGAACTGATAGTTCGGGGAGAACCCATCCGCAATTCAAATATTGTAGATTTGATCAACGATGTTTTGCGCCGCCGTAAACATTTTAATCCACAGGGGTGGCAGCATTTTGCTCAAGGCCTTGCCGACATTAATACACCCATCGGAATTCTAGGCCATCCAGATCGCCAGAATTATGTTCAACAATACATGTCCGGTAATATACCGGAAGAGACACCTATGCAGGAGCGCGCACCGATAGCTAGTTCTACGTCCACTAGATTGGAAACGACAACACCAAGAGGGCGTGGTGCGCGCCGAAAACATCATCCAACCTTTCTCAGTTTGTAGAATCTGATAACGTAGCCGGCGCATGCACACACATGGCATGTTTCAGCACGTTAACAGATTTGCTGTCACCCGATATGGTCAAAACAGGACATATCGGAAAAGGTGTCAGCTTCATATACATGTAATACATTTATCACACAACATGCAATGTACTCATGGGTGATTATTACCTGTTTTCCTTGTTTTTTTTTGCATGAAATCGAATTAAATTTGTCGAGGTCTTCCTTTTTAGCTCTTTACTGTTGGTTGATTGGATGCAGAATGGTGCCTGGCTGCTTCCTGATCCCAGAATGCATTGCGGTTAGCGTCAGCTGCTTTAGTCCCGCCATTGTGCTGAAGTGAAGAACTCGCTGGGCCCACATTAATTATGCATTCACTAATGGACTCTCGTCAACAAACGTAGCCAGATCACTAAATTATTCAGTGTATTGATCACGAAAATAATGCAACCGGCCAGTATTTATATAGCCCATCACAAGCGCACAGCCATATATATATTATAGAGCAATGCATAGATATTATATACCATGAGTGCTGTGACTATATATGGCAAGAAATAAAATGGTGTTTTTGTGATATGAATTTGCCGTGTTTTCTCTTTTTACAAGATTATGTATGATGCGCAATTTCCATTTTGAACTTTTATACCCTGAAAATTATAATGTTGGCTGAGTGAATGTCAAGGCAAAATGATTCTTAAAATTCTTCATGTTTATGTGTCTATATAGATACATAAAAGGATCGAGGTCAATTTAGATTCTCTTTCTCATTTCATTTTGATATTTGAGTGAACATCGATGTAGTAGAGTCAGCATTATGTGGGGTTGGTAATTTAAATGTAACAAATTCCGTAGAAGGCAAGTTAAATTAAAATTTGAATAATTTTGAAAAGGTTTGAATATCGTTTTTACACTCTCTTAGGCAAGTAATCAAATTAGCTGCTGTCCGCACCAAACAGGTTAGATGTAGTTTTGAGGTTTTGTCATTCGACATTATGTAGGGTTAGTGTCACAAATTTCGTAGAAGGCAAGTTATATTTAAATAATTTTGAAAAAGTTTGAATATCGTTCTAGTCAATGTCCGCACAAGACAGATCAACTTTTAAACATGAACTAAACCATT
>PJEL010002932.1_pt1 | contig 15047 bp, 7 predicted proteins | sample 1853271 | NCBI WGS metagenome assembly PJEL01 (sample SAMN08108733, study PRJNA415343) | Invertebrate metagenome, whole genome shotgun sequencing project. | host: Globobulimina | place: Sweden: Gullmar Fjord | collected 2015-08 | reverse complement strand
AGATGGCAATTAACAAATTATTATAACAATCACTTTCCAGGTCTTATTACTAATGCAGAAGGACTAACCCCAGATGAATCAATAGTTGTTGCAGATACTAAATTATTGCATTATGATTTATCGCCTGTATTAGCAATAGGAATAGATTAGTAGTAGTTTTTTGAACAAAACTTTAAAATAATTGCTAACAGAAAACATATACATCAATAACTGAACAAACATATTAATGACAGATATCAGATATATAAAGTATCTAACATCAATACACATATAGCCAATGATATACACAGCTATAGTCCCCCCCTTCGCGGTAAATATGTAAAGCATCTCACTTTAACGAACCTCAAAGATTGTTAATTGTAAAATTGTTATTATTCTTGCTATTACCGATATTGTTATTATCACTATTATTGTTGCTATTGTTGCGTTAGTAGCCTTACTGCTACTCTATACGTCATAATTCACTACTGCTACCTCAAGTTAAGAATGAAAGTCTTTTAAGCAATTTAAGGTGTATTTAGTATATATTTAAAATTATACTCAATGAGAATAATAGTAGCGAATTCAAATGGGGGCTATGATAAAAGCATTTTAGTGCCTTGTTTGTCTGATGTGCTTGGGGATCTGTAAATGGTTGACACTGACCCACAAGGAACTTTAACCAATAGTTCCAAATTCATAAACACGCATACTTCAATAGACGAAAGTGATGCCAAGGCAAAATATATGACACTCCGCCCTGCCCCAGCGAAGAAAATAAAAGTTTTTTTTGTAGTTCAGATTTGGTGATAATACCAACCCAGGGGTAAGGAAATACGATTTATTGGCCTTAAAGGGATGTGTAGAAAGGTATAAGGGCAAAAAAGTAGCTTCTGCACATATTGTACTTAATGCAATTAAGAGACCTATCACAAAGACATTTTTAAGAACAAGTGGTTATGAGTACAAAAGAGAAATAATACAACTGCTAAATTTCTTTTTTATTAACACTAAACAGCTTCGAGACTTGTAGCACATAAAGTTTACAGCTATTTATTTACTTCACCTTATACTAAAACCACGAGGAGCTTACATTTAATAAAAAAAATAAAAAGAAAAGAAACCAATTGATAGTGAGGCAATGGATGTGATTTATTTTAAAATAAATAATATTATAACTGAATGCTCTTTGTTTTTGTTGTTTTTCTACCAAAGAGTTATTGGAGGTGAATAAAAAATTGTGTTTGTTTGTGTTAGTTTAACTAAGTAACCTCACCATTAAAATAATACACTTATGTATAGCATAAATAAATTCTTATTTCTATCAAGCCAACTAATTTGGATATCTATTGCTAGTGCTTCTAATTCAAATAGCAACCCAAATAATCATAATTTTTTATATCTTCCAGTTGGATTTATTGAACAGCTAGCAGATAACCTATATTCTCTTAATGATAGTGATGCCATCATTAATGATAGTATTAATGAAGTATTAGGCTTAATTGATAGTGAAGGATTTAATTTAAAAAATATTCAAGAAGATTTAGAATCTGGAGAAGAGAATTCAGCAATATTGGAAACCCTGAGAGGCAAAAATCTGTCCAGTGAAGTTATTAATCATATTTCAACAGTAATTAAATCAGCAGTAGCAAATACTAATAACAGCGGGTTTCTTGATAACTTGGAAGTTGAACTTAATAAAATATCACATCCTTATTATGAAATAATATCAAATTATATTATAGAAGAAGATTTTAATTTAAAAAATATTGAAGAAGATTTAGAATCTGGAGTAGAAAATTCAGCAATATTGGAAAAGCTTAACGAAGTAGAAGGAGGTGATGTTACAGATGAAAGCAAAAATAAAATTTCAAACGCAATCAATTCTGCAATAAAAGAAACTTTGGTGCAAAACCGTAATGTAATTTTGGAAAAAAAAAGTGATGTAACCCATAACAATAGTCAAGCCACTAGTACTCATGAAGCTCAACTTATTGCGGAATATTATAATTCTCATAAATCTCTTCGTGAACATGTAGAGAAAATCATTAAAGAAAAAAATATTGAAGGAAAGAGAAAAAAAATAATTCGTCTTTGTGCTACTTGTTTAAGGAAGTTGTTAAATAGAAAATTGACTAGAGAAATATACATTAAGCATGCTGCTTCTATAGTATGCTATATTATTGCTTTGAAGGCAAAAGATATTGAAGAGGGCACTTTTAACTTTTCAGAGGCTATAGATTCTGCTTCTAAGGTTATTGCTGGAAAGTCGAATTTTGATGGGTTTAACCTTAATAAGGGAGATAGTATGATGTTATCTGTAATAGTTGCTGAATCATTAGATGCCGTAAATAACCTTCTCATGTATAATAAACCAATAACCATTTATAACAAATGTTCTCGTTTATCTGATGAATTCTTTCGGTTTTATTTTATTTTAAAATATAATTTAGATAAATCTAGTTACTCTAGACTTTTTAATAAACTAATAGAGTATGCTTTAAATTTTAATAATTTAAGTAATCTTAAAGATTGTATAATAAAGCAAGAACCACTAATTACATTACTTATTACATTACTTAAATTTACTGAAAAAATAGATGCCCCCTATAAATTAACTAATATTATTCTTGACTCAATAGAGTTAATTAACTCTATTGATGCAATTAAGAATTATAATAACAAAAGATTCTTCAAATGCTTAAGTAGGATTGAATCATGTGCGCAAAATTCTATTATTACTGACACTAATATAAATAATAACGAAACTAAATGCGATAATAAATATCCTTATCTTGATTTCATCAAAAATGTACTTTTACCAAATAATCTTTATAGGTTATTTAACAATGGCCTTGCAGTAGAGAGTGTTGGGCATGTTAATTTTGATTGGAAATATGATGATGTGCATACTAAAGTAGTTACTCCTAATCGTAAAACGAATACTATCATCGTAAGATACCCTCAAATACCTTTTCTCAATAATATTGGTAATTGTTTTAATACTCAATACTCAAATCTTAACAAAAGCAATAAATTATCTATGTTACGCCTTCCAGTTGATAATAATAATATTATAAGTACAGAAAATCGCATTCCTGCATCTTGCTATGAGTCTAGCGACTTATTCCATCTCACTCCAGTTTTTGATTATAGCAGTACACACAACATTTTTTTTAATTCTCCTAAAGGTAAAAAAGAGAATTTTAGAATGATGTACTCAATTCCTTTTAATGCATATGATCATTTAGAAGGTTTATTTGATTACTATTACGCTACTTCGCTCTATGCTAGTAAATCAGCTAATCCGCTTTATTGTAGCGCCCCATTCAACGAAATTTTATCCCTAGTCAAGAAACTTGCTGAAGACAAGGAGTTTGATAGTATATATGGTCAATTTATTTTACCCTCTAACTCTAAGACTCATAAAATTATTTTTAATATAAGAAAAATTATTTATCAAAATGGTCTTCCGGATTATTTAATAATTCCAGATACTACTTTGATTGATAATATACTTTACTTAGTCAAACTATATAGAATTAGTTATTCATTCCTTAATGTGGAAATTGAATTATTTCCCAATAAGGATAAAATTAATTTGATTGTTAAAAAAATCAAGATGAGTGAAAATGATTTTAGAGAAAAATTAGTTTATAAATATGTAAAAGAATTATCGTTAGATAGTGCAAATATCCAAGAAGATAAAAGTGCTTTATATCAACTAGATTTTATATTATATGAACTACTTAAAGTTGGAACTAAAAAATACCCAAAAAGGCTACCATCTTTAATATTGGGTCACCTAACTCAGGATGTTAGTTTGAGTTTCTTTTTCAAAAGAAGTACTAATACTAGTGAGATACCTACTAATTTATATGCCTTTGGGAAACTAGGGGAATCTTCTATTTTTGCTAAAGTATGCTACGATAGACTTTTAAGCGGTGATTATAGATTTAATATTTTTTCTAAGACTAAAATCTCTGATACAAAACAACATATTACCTACTCTATATGCAAAGAATATAATTCTGATTTAGCTATTTTTGCACTGCCTTATTCTCAAACAATAAGTAACCACCTATTGTTTTTTCACTCAACTATATTAGATAACGCTTATCAAGGAGGCAGCAATCGCTATATATTAGTTTCATATAATGAGATGAGTAGTAGTAAAGAAACTAATTCAGTGCTTGAATCTGTAACAAAATTCAATGAAGAAGAAAAGAGGCACAACATGATTATTGATTGTAGAGAAAAAACTATATACCTTTTTAACTCACAACCGATAAGTAGTATTATAAAAACAATAGAGTTTACTAACGTTCATGATTTTATTCGAAAATATAATTTTGCCAGGAAAAATCATATAAGATTGAATAAAAAATTTGACATAGAGATATTAGACCCAAAGACTATTCTACAAAATAAATTGACTGAGTCTCAGTTAAATACTTTTGAGCTTGTTTCGAATGCTGTTAAGGAGTTAAACAGTGCAGAGTTTAATTATTATGGAGAAGAAAACAATCCATTTTTTATAAAATTTGACCATGAGTATGATGCTAGGAAAAAAGATAAATCGGCAATAAATGCTAATAATCTAGACCCTCTTCTTATTGGGAAGCATTCTAATGGTATGCAGCCTGATACTAATACTCTTGATTATCTTAAGCATTTTTTTAATGAAATAACTAATTTCATTAAATCTAATAGTGCTATCCCTTCTGATAAGAAAAATAAATTTATTAAGAATTATTCATATTCAAATATGGTTTACATGATTTTTGGTGTAAAACCTCCACCATCATGTAATAACTAAAGGGATTACTTTGTCGGCTTGTTAATAAAAAAAATTCGTAAAAATAGTGAACTTTCAATAAATCGATTGCATCACTTTAGTTCCACTAAATATAATTGTAGAAAAAAAAATGCAAGTCAAAATTAGGCTTCCTTGACTAGGCAGATAAATCAATGTGTTGCCTACATGCTTTATTCAAGAAATAGATTAACTTACATAGGTTTTATAACCTGATATGAATAGGTTTGTAGTTTTTCATTTCACTCTTGAAAGTATTGTACTTTATTTGAAATTTTTATTATCGCACTATCTACAATAATAGTTTATTATGTTTTTCTCTACTAAAGATATGCCACTTGATAAAAGCTAAACGCGATAATTGTTGATAATGCTTCAAAAATTAATAGGCACATTTGACTATGATGCTAAAGCATGGAAGCTACCTATGAGTTTTCTTTAATTGATTTTGCAAAAATGCTAATACACCATATATTGAGCAAACAAAGCAAGAACGCAGCACTATATCCAACCACCATTGATTTAGTGTGGGAAGATAATGATGTGTTAAAGCTGTAAATAAAGTAAAAAATCCAATGGGAATTAAATGAACAGAAAAAGGATGGATGCCCAGTTTGTGCCTTACTATAAAGCTGGTAAATATGCCTGAGACTAACATAGCAGATAATGTAGCATAGGCAGCCCCAACCACACCCCATCTGCTAATCATTACATAGTTCCCAATTACTCCCATAATCAATATTAAAGAAACAAACATGCTCAACTTAAAGTGTAAGGACAATAATAATATATTATCAGCTGTATAAAATAAGTTACGCACAATCTCACTTAGTGCCAAGATTAAAAAAACCTGCCTACCAACAAGCTTTACTTCTGGTGGTAGTGTGTATAAAATGTAGTTGAGATTTGTGTATAGAAGTGAAAATAAAAAGCAACTTAAAAAAAATTGATTCAAGGTGTATTTTTTATAAAAAAATTGAAGTCTATTATAATTTTTAGATTCTAACATCTTAGTTAATAGCGGAGATGAAACCTGCTTAATTACTTTTATAGGTAGCTCTAATAATAATGCTACAAAAGCAACTCGGCTATAGATGCTAGCGTTGTACTTTCCACACATTCCCAAAACCATAATTGTATCAATTCTAGTCATTACCAATATTATCCCACCACTAAGAAATATGAACAGGTTGTATATGGCAAAAGAATAGATAAAACTCCACTCAAAACAATTTAACTTAAAGCTAAAACTCAGCTCTCCAATATATCCCAAATAAGCAATAAGCAAAATGATATTGAGCACATATGGTATTAACATAGCTATTAATAATCCCTCAAATGACAATAGGTTAAAGTAGTGAAGCAATATTGTAAAAAGAACAAGGGCTTGCAGTACTATATTTTGTAAAAAATTTGGCCATAAAAGGTGTTTTAAGCAAATATACCAAGCCTTAAGTGTTATATTAACTAGAATGAGATATCCCCAAAAAAAACACAATGGCAGGTATCTAATTATTTCATATGAATTTCCTCTAAAAAAGAGGATCAATGAGCCTCTAAATATAAAAAAAGAACACAGTACCAATAGGTACAATATTGTGGTAGCCAAAAATACTAGTAAAAAAAAAGCACCTTTTTCTCTATCATAATCTTTAAGTTTTACAAAATAGCGTATAATCCCTTTAGAAAGATTAAACCTAACCAACAAAAAAGCAATTGATTGTATGCCAAAAAATACCCCTAGCTCTTCACCTTCCATTATTAATGGCAAAAAATATAGAGTGTAAAAAACTTTTATAACAACACCTAAACAGTATAAAAGCATCAAAACCCAACTTTTCCTATAAGTAAATATCATATTAGCAAAACTAACAAACTTACCTCCAAATATCATTGCTAATTTATGCTTGATCTACCATTTAGCTGTAAGCTCCAGAGGAGGGCAAGTTGGTTTCTTTTTTGATTATTGCTTCCCTCAGACATACTATTAAGTTGGCTCTACATCCACTATTCACAAGACAAGGCACACTTTCCCATAGCTACTTACATATGAAGTTTAGTATTAATTTTCTTGACGCTCTTTAATAGCACCCTAAACGTGCTTATATCACATTATCGGTATGGAGTTAATAAATAAAAATATAATTTGACTCTTATCATTATTTGTGTGATTAGTGAAGAGAATTGAAACATTCCCAAACATTATAATGATACATATTTTAAAAACTACTTTGTCTTTTTGATTTGTTTCTGTTGTGGGCTTCTTCCGAATGCCACCCCCTTACCATTATATCGCTTTATTTTTTATCCATTTTCTGTTATCTGCTTCCTTGCATTTGGTTTTTTGTCATTTGTTTGACACTTAAGTAAGACAATAACCTTAACTTCTTTATTATCAACTAATTTACACTTGTTTTGAGAAAAAAGCTTTTACCTATTTGCTATTCTCTTTGGTTGATAAAGAATGCCTTACCTTTATAGAGAATATTTATTTTACTTTATTTTTTTGCCTTGGTAGTTTTTTGAAAACAGCTTAGGAGAGATTCTAAAATAGTTTTTTTGTTTTTCTTTTTTTTTGCTATAATCAAAACAACATTCACTGCCACAACACTGGATAAGGATTTTTACTCCTCCCTATATCTACTGTATGTTTTTCGATAGTAGGATTTACTAAGCTTTTTTAGAAATGCTAGTTGTTGTTTATTTTGAGTTTAAATTTCATAACAAAAAGAAACTCCTATTACTTATTATACATCTTTTTTAGTTTAGCTTCTCCTGTTGAGATAATTTTTAATGCTTCAATATCCTATATTATTAGTTTTACTCCCCAAGGAACTAGTAGAACCCTATTCCTACATTTAATGAATCTAAAATAAGCCTCCGAGTTAAATAAATAGTTCTTTAATCATCTTTTCCCTTACTTTAGAGACAAAACCAGCTTTATTTGGAAAGGTTATATAAATTCATAGTTCTTTTACTTGCTTGGATAAAGCGCTCACAACATAAAAGAACCAAGCTATTTTTTCTTTTGTACTATGTTGGGATTATGCTTGAGGAATGGGAGAATGTTTTTTTTACCTTAGATAATTTAACTCTTTATATTATCTATGTTTTTTGCATTCCAAATATTAAGGATTTAAAACACATCGATTGGATCAATTGTTTTTTGTTTGATGTGTGGGTTGTAGTTTTTGGTGAACTACCCTAAAACACACCCATAAATATAGGTCAAAGAAATAGAAAACAAATGTTTTCTATTTCTTTGCAACAACAATCAAAGGTAGGTTAATCTACCAACTAAATAATGGAAAAATGCATGTTAATTATCAACCACACCTTTTAAGTGAAAGATCAGAGTAATGTGACGAAGTCAATCAAAAAAAATGCTCCAGATTGTATAAATATAAAATTAGTATTAGGTAGCATTGTCACCTTAGCACTAAGTTTTACTTTGGCCTTTTGTTTGTTATTATACACTTAGTTGACATCTTCCCATTACTTTAGCGCTGTAAAGTTCTCATGGTTAGTTTTTTAAAACTAATAATAAAATTGGATATCTGAAAAAAAGCAGATACTTTTAGAGATAAATAGTTACCAAAGAAAGCAGTAGGTTTTTAGATTTTTGTACTTAGTCTAAACTTTATGATTAATGCATGATTTTGATATTCTACATACACCAATAAAAAGCAAGCAGATTAGTGGAAAAAATTTGCCTAAAAGACTTAATAAGATCCAAAGAAACTACTAAATATCAATCTAACAACAAAGAAAAAGACTCTAGACCATGGCGCAGAATTCAAGAGAAATCTATTAAATAAAAAATAACAAACAAGAGAGCCTTAAGGCTCTCTTGTTAAGGTTAAAATAAAACCATGAATCATAAACACTAACTTGGTTAGTATCTATTAAAAATCAACCACTCCCAATATATACAAAAAAATAATGTTATACAACAAAATATACATGCAACGGTCACTATTATTTACAAATCAATTCTTTTTGTTACATTATCAGCTCTACTTAGGCGTTCATTAATAGTTATTCCTAATCCATAGTTGGGAAAATAAGGTGCTATAATTTGATCTACTTCAAGCTGATCCAAATAATGCAAAGCAGAAAATAGATTTTTTGCTGCTTCTTTTAAGCATCCTTTTCTTGAAACTACAACTTGATATTTTTTAGTAATACCTTCCACTGGTGTTTTATAAGCAAGTACCCCTAAACTCCTTTTACTATACTTTTTTAGTAGAGTATCTAAATTTCCTACTTCAAGTTGAGTATTTGGAGAGTAGTGTCTGCTTGTTGCTCCTGGAACAGGAGGATATTTATGTTGAACATCGGCTTTAACATATCTATCTATTTCTCCAACTACCTCCTCTAATGTTTCTTGCGCTATCCCTCCTAGTCTATAAATTATCACTCTTTCACCTTCAAATCCAACTATTGTAGACTCTAATCCGCAATGCGTAGAACCTCCATCTAATATAAATCGAATTTTACTACCGAGCTGCTTTCTAACATGCTCTTTAGTTGTTGGGCTAATATATCCAAAAGGATTAGCACTAGGTGCAGCTAATGGGAAAGGCAGGCTCCTTAAAAGCTCAAGAGTCATAGGATGACTTGGAACCCTAACAGCTACCCTAGAGTGTCCAGACGTTATATAGTCAGGCACTTTATTGTTTTTTTCTAATAAAAGCGTCAATGGTCCTGGCCAAAATCTCTGTGCAAGAACTCTAGCCAGAGGATGGAACTCAGCAACTAGTTCTTCTGCTCTAGATAAACTACATGTATGTACAATAAGAGGACTTGTATAAGGACGTTGTTTAATCTTATAAATTTGTTTTATACTATCTGGATTATATATATTACCAGCAAGGCCATATACTGTCTCTGTTGGTATAGCAATAACGCTACCTGAACGCAAAAGATAAGACGCTTTTGCCAAATTACTCATACTTGTTAACTGCTCTTTTTCAAGCTTAGATTTAATTGTCATATAAAATATATCATATTTATTTATGTTATAGTTCTGGAAAATAACCATATCTTATATCAAGAAACTGCTTTCGCCTTAGGTGGTTATACTTTTATATTTGTATATTTGTATTTAATAATATAGTTTTATAAACAAAAGAGTTTTTTTATTAGTGCAACACATATCTATATGCATACTTTTAGTGTAATTAACTTAAGTTTATCACAGAGAAAAGTAGTATAAAATATACTCAAAGTTAAACTTTAAATGAATTAAACGAGCTTAAATAATTATGAAAAAACATAAAGGCCTATTAATTAGAACAAAGATAAAAGAATCTGGACTAAAATTCAATGAAGTTGCAAAACAGTTAAAAATTAGCAGAGGTTCTCTTTATAATTTATTCAAAAAGAGTGAAATAGGTGACACCCTGATTATTAGAATTGGGGAAATAGTACGATATGATTTTTCACTACACATACCACATTTAAAGGGAAAAATAAATGCTAATGAAAAATTGGAAAATTATAATAAGGAAGAAAGTGATAAGATATTTACCCTCCAGAAGAAATATTATAATCTACTTGAAAAGCATAATGAGTTACTAAAGTTGCTTTTTAAAATATTTAATGAAGAACCTTACCAGTCTATTCAAGAGGAGCTAAAAAAATTCATGAATTCATGAATCTAGCTTATAGTTATTTGCTATCGGCTCTTTTTTATTTTCTTAATAAGTTCATCCATAGAGTACTCCCAAGCTCTAAATTCACATCCCCTTATACTTACCTCTTCACTATTTTTAGATATATAGCTATAAAGCTCATCAGTAAGTTTTTTTTGAAATTCTGGCTCTAGTTCAAATAAACTCTCCATTAAATCCCCCCATGCAGGAGCGATACTTTTATCCATTAATCCTTTTTTATTTTCACTATCAAACCCTTCTAATTCATATAAAAGAAGTCTATCTCTGAGCTTAAGATTAACTATTTCAACTTCACCACTTACAATAGAGATAGGCATCTTAGGGATTTTGCTAAACAAAAACGGTTCTAATATAAACTTAACACCTGGATCTAGAATATTATTACTTAAAAAATATCCATTTTCAGGCCTAAGTGAGTTTTTTTCAATAAATCTTACAAAGGTAATTCCATTAAGATAGTTTCTTCCTCTTTCATCTGAAGACTTTATAAGACTTTCAGTATATAAAACTGAAAGATCTTTATTTTCTTCTGTGGTAGGGCTAATCTCCAATATTAATGGCTTAGTGTTAATCATATCAATAAATTTATCAAAAAAATAACTCTTGCCTGTTCCAAACCTACCTTTTAAAAAAACAGACTTAATAGCAACTTTGTCAAAAATACCTTTATTGTCATTTTCTAATGCTTTAGTATAGATAAGTATAGTTGCTAAAACCCTCTCCGCTAATTTTTTTAACTTTGGACTATGCTCAAAATATTTATCAATAAGTTCTTGATTATAATTAAATTTGCTAACACCATTTGGAATAGCGCGTTGAACTTTTAATATATACTCAATATTATCCCAATTAGTATTTTTTTTACTATGTGCACTTATTAAAAGATCCTCAATTTTTCTTCTTTGTTCTTCAGAAAAAAGGTATAAGCTTTTTATATAGGAAACTTCTGCTGGTTCTAGATTAAAATAATTTCTAGGTTCGTAGATTAAACAGATTAAATCGTATGATAATATTAACTTTTCAAAGACCCAAAAAAAGTAACCCTTAAAATAAAACAATAAGTAAAAAAATGAAACTGATAACGTTATTTCTCTCATATACTTATTTTCAAAGTCTGTTCTTTCATTAGAAACTAAAATTTCTTCTTTTACGATACTAGTGGTTTTTTTAATACTAGATCCAAAAAAACGTTCATATGTTCCCAATATGGCTTCTAAAAAATAGGTTGCAAGTGATATGCTATCAGCTTCACCTCTATCTTCTTTAATTTTTATAAAAAATTTTAGCAATATTGTCACTATAAGTGATAAAGTACCAACAGAGAAGAATAGGTTCTTCCCTAAATTCAACAAAATAATTTTTCGTAATTCTAACTTATCATTTCTATCAAACCACTCAAGGCAATTTTTTTCTTGCACTATCTCCTCTTCTTCACTAGAAGGACCTTTTGAAAAAAGATCAGCTGGTGGCCTGTATCTATCCCTACTTTTAAGAAAGTTTTTATATGTAAAACTATTCTTAATTTGTTTAATAGGATTATTTGATTCATCACTATTTGCTATAACAGAAATAGGAATAAAAAATCTAATTGTGATCAATAAACAATAAAAGTTTTTCATATATGAGATATTACAAATATGTTTTTTTATTTATTAATTAGAGGCATATTGTAGAGTTAAATTTAATGTGGAAAGCCTGGGGAAAACCTGGGGAATATACGGGGAAAACATGAGGAAAAACAGTCAAGCTAAATTTTTTTTAAAAAAATCACCCGAGTCAATAAAGTTTTCCCCAGGTTTTCCCCAGGTTCTCCATACTTAAAACACGTGGAGAACCTGGGGAAAATATGGGGAAAACCTGGGGAAAATATTTTTTTTATTAGTCAATTAAAGACCAATCGTACTCCAGGTTAAATAATAGAGGTTTTTTTTATGTTAAGTTAACTAGTTTTCCACATACAACAAAAATATGATAATGTGGAAAACTAGTTTTCCACATTATCAACACTATAATAAATAATATAGACATATAGTGTTATTTATTACAGTAACATTAAAAATAAACCCTAGTAATGACTTTTTCACAAAATTTTCTTTTTATACAAGAAATTCTTACATCTACGAATAAGCACAAATTAAATACTCAAAAGAGTAGTAGCATATTAATATAACATAATTGTTAATGTTACTTTTCTGCAGTAATTATAGCATAAGGCATTAAAAACACTTCACTAACAAAGATTATCTAATTGGCTCTTTTAAAACCTCATTTAATGAAGATATAAAGATTTCTTTATTTTTAGCTCTACCAAATAGCTGCTTAAAGGCTATTTCGTTTTTGGGGGTTAGGTATTTTTAAAACATACTCTAAAATGTAACCAAATATAGACTATCTTTAAATCATAGAGTATTTAGATTAGTCGTTCTGCTTTTTGAAAAGCCTTCTTGTTTTTTACTTATAATGATGTAATTAATAAGATTAAAGGAACCTTCCCTGCAAGACAAATCTTTCACTACTTTAATTTCTTACTAACCTTAGTCTATATATACAATGAAGCAGAAATCTTCTTTTACAAAAAGTCCAATATTTATGTAGTTTACCCTACATCCTAAAAAAAATGTGTTATTTTTGACGCCTAATACTAATCACCTACATTTACATTATGAGAATAAATCAAATAATAAAGTTGTCAATACTTCTTTCTCTATTTACTGGAGGTAGCAACATATACTCAACATCATCAGAGTTAAAATCTAATGGAATTCATACAGGCATAGCTATAAGAAGACTGATGGATAGGTACAAATATAGCCCTGAGTTAGAAGAAGCTGTATGGCTACATAGAAATGACGTTATAAAGTATGCTTTCGCCACAGATAATTACAACACTAAAAAGAACCAAGAACTTATTGAAAATAAGCTAGGTGATCTTATTAATAATCCTAAAAAGAATATTTTATCTCACCTAAAGGCAAACAAAGGACTTGTAAAAAGATGCTCAGAAACAACAGCTTTGCTATTAAAAAAAACTTCATCAGCATTATTATATCTTTCAACAATAGTGGTATCATATAGAGCAGCAAAAAACCCAATAAAACAAACTGCATTTGAAATTGGCTTCTTTTTCAGTGCCTCTGCTGTTCTTTACGGCCTTAAATATATAAAAAGCACACATCAAGAGTTAGATTCTTTTATATCGGACTTGGAAATAGAAACAATTGTAACAAAAAGAGGCATAGAGAAGCAAGAAATGAACAGTAAACTAATCGCAGCAAAGCTTGAACAAGCGAGAGCAAATAATGAAACAGCAAATAAAACCCACGAGGACGTAAAAGCGGCATTATTAAAAGAGAAGCAAACAACTAAAGTAGAAAATCTCGAATCAGAAGTTAAGCAAGCAGAATTTGAAACAGCAGTTTATAAAGTAGCAAAAACACTCAATGCGAACTTTATAAAAACATTAGCAGTACCTCTAACCAAGGAATTATCTATAATAGATTTATTTTGGAAGAATTTTTCTAGAGGCATAAAGCTATAGCTTCGGCTAATTTAATTGATAAAAAAAACGCTATACGAGATAAGTTTAGGTATCTGTCCACCAATAGAAAATGGAAAACCCTATTCTGTATACCCCAGCTTCAAGATCTGTATAGAGCGTTTTTTTAACGATATTTATTCCTCTACCAGTCTTTTTTATTATAGTTAATAGCTGTGTGTATGTGTAGATAGCTCATAGTGTTAAACTAAAGGCTAAGATTTTTTAAGGATTTTCAGAGTTTTTTTTGCTGATAAGACTAGCTTCTCTCAAGCTTTTTTTTATCCTCTAATCCCTTCTTCCTTACCCCCTCTCTTTATACTTGTGGTTACTTCTGATATGCTCTCTAGTGTCATTTTTTCTTCCTTCTCATTGCTTCTTAGTTCTGGCATCACTCCAAATATGCACATTTAAGATCACTATATGCTTTTTTCATTACTTCATTTCTTCCTGTCGTGGATTGCTAGTAGTACCATCTACATTTGTTAAAAAGGAGTAAAACTTTTCTTCTTTGGAGAGTTTTTTAGTTTAATGAATGTAAAGATAAGTTTGCCCAGATCACTGTCTGCTGTATTTTCATCTACAGTTATATGTTCACTTATGTATACTCTCTTTTTGGTCTCTGTATTTTCCACCTTACTCCACTTGAGATATAAATGCTTTTGAGATAGATGCGTAGGCAACCTCTCGTACTTAAGCCCAGAGTCACCTACGATATTTTTCCTGTACTTACTCTATGATTACTTGTCATAGTGCAAAAGCTTGTTTTTATTGCAACGGTATGTTATATATCGTAATATGCTCAAAATAATTAGCTTAAAATCTCAACCCACCCTTGTCAAAAAAAGATATTAAGTCAACCGATGGGCTGTGCAGGTTATATTTGGAATGCAAAAAATATAGATGATAACTAAGAGCTATATTATTTAAAGAAGGTAAGTATCCTCCTTTAGATAAAACATATTCTCAATATAAAATAAAGCAAAAACACCTTGGGGTTTCGATATACCGAGTGTTTTGTTAGGTAATTCTATTTCTA
>PJEL010002931.1_pt1 | contig 15058 bp, 15 predicted proteins | sample 1853271 | NCBI WGS metagenome assembly PJEL01 (sample SAMN08108733, study PRJNA415343) | Invertebrate metagenome, whole genome shotgun sequencing project. | host: Globobulimina | place: Sweden: Gullmar Fjord | collected 2015-08 | reverse complement strand
ATTAATCACAATTAAAACAGAAGAAATAAAAATAAATGAAAAAATAAAAATACAAATTAAGAGAAATGATGAGGTAAATATTATTATTGTTCAATCTAAAATTGATAATAAACAAGAAATAGAATATTATAAAAATGGTGGAGTTTTATCTTATTTACTTAAAAATATTACTTCTAATTTAAAAGATAATTAGAAGTAATTAAATCTTTATTTTACATTTGTATCTAATTCTTCTAATGTTAAAGGCCAAGTTGATGTAAACATATGTTTTTCTAATTCATTTCTTATTGAAGTTGGAATATGCATAGATTTTTTACTTACATGATTAAAATGAATCATTACTCCTTTTCCTGTTGTACAAAGAAGAGAGTTCTGATAAACTGCATGAGTTAATTCAACTGAAGAATTTCCTAGTTTTGAAATTGCAGTTTTTACAATTACTTCTTTTCCATAAAATACTTCTTTTAAAAAATCACATGAACTATGTGCAATAATTAAATTCCATTTTTTAGCATCTAAATCAGGAATGAATAATCTAAAAAAAGGATCACGTGCCGCTTCAAACCATACCCCATAAGTATTATTATTTATATGTCCTAATGCATCAGTTTCTAAAAAACGAGGTTGTATCTTTTCTGTAAACATTTTAATAACTCCAAATATTTTTATTTAGTTTACCTAAAAGTACTTAGTCTTTTATAATTTATAAGAAATTTTTTATTTCTTTTAAAACCAATTCTAAAGCTAAAACCCCCTAAAATACAATAAAATTAATAAGGACTTTACTCATATGCCATTTTCAAAATTAGAACTTTCTCCTTCAATACTAGAATCACTTCAAAAGAATGATTACTTAAAGCCTACATCTATTCAAGAAAAGGTAATTCCATTAGTTCTACAAAAACATGATATTATGGCAAAAGCCCAAACAGGTAGTGGGAAAACAGCTAGTTTTGTTCTTCCAATTTTAGATATTTGGGCATCAAATGTTTCTTTAGGAAAAGCAAAAATTAAAACTCTTATTCTAACACCTACACGAGAACTAACTCTACAAGTTGCAAATAGTTTTGATTTATTTAGTCAATCTTTAGAAAAGAAACCAAAAGTAGTGAGTGTAATTGGTGGACAAAGTATAGGAGATCAATTATTAGATATTCAAAAAGGTTGTGATATTGTAGTTGCAACTCCTGGAAGATTACTTGATATTCTTAAAAAACAACAAATAAATCTATCTCATCTTGAGTTTTTTGTACTTGATGAAGCTGATAAAATGTTAGATCTTGGATTTGAAGAAGAATTAGAATTGGTACTAAATTCTTTACCTTTAACTAGACAAAATCTTTTATTTTCTGCAACTTATCCTACTAAAATGCTAGAGATTGCTTCAAAGATTACAAAAAATCCTACAGAAGTATCAATATCATTTGAAGAGCCAACAGTTCAAAGTATAAAACAAAGAGCTATTAAAGTAAATTTAGAAAATAGAAGTGCTTTATTAAGAGAACTTATTAAAAATGAAAAATTAGAACAAGTATTAGTTTTTATGGGAAATAAAAGAGCTAGTGATAATATTGCTGCAAAGTTTAGAAAAAATGGATTAAAAGCAGAATCTTTTCATGGTGATTTAATTCAAGATGATAGAAATGCTACTTTAGAAAATTTTAAAAGTAAAAAAACAAATATTTTATTTGCTACTGATATTGCAGCACGTGGACTTCATATTGATGACATTTCTTGTGTTGTTAACTTTGATTTGCCAAGATCAGCTGATGATTATATTCATAGAATTGGAAGAACAGGAAGAGCTGGAAAATCAGGTCTTGCAATTTCTTTTATTACTCACGAAAATGCTGAACATTTTAAATTAATTCAAAAAAGAGCAGATATATCTCTTGAACTTGAAGAAATAAATAACTTTGAACTTAGTGGAAATGCACCTAAAAAAGAAAAAGGCAAGGAAGCAGTTAAAGGAAAAAGAAAAAGTAAAAAAGATAAATTGAGAGAACAAAATAAAGAAAAATAATATTTTTGTCTTATTAAAATTTGTTTAAAATATCATACTAATTTTATACCCTAAGGTTACAATAGATTATAAATTTATTAATAGGATTGAATTATGTTAAGAAAAATATCTAAAATAGGTCTATCTTTAGTACTTGGTGTTTCACTTTCTTATGCTTCAAAAAGTGATGACGTTAAAGCATTTGTTCAAACTGGTGCAGAACTTTGTGAAACAAAAGGGACTGTAGAATGTCTAAAAGAATTTAATAACCCAAATGGAACTTTTATTAAAGGTGAGTTATATATGTTTGCATATGACTTTTCTGGTATAAATAAAGCCCTTGGTTCAAATCCTAAAATGGTAGGGAAGAATCTTTATAAATTAAAAGATGCAAGTGGTAGTATGTTAATCCAAGAATTGATAAATATTGCCAAAGTTAAAGGTGATGGATGGTTTGATTATAAATGGTCTCATCCCCAAACTAAAAAAATTACTGCTAAAACTTCTTATATAAAAAGAATTAACGATAATTTATTTATTGGGACTGGATATTATAAATAAATATTCATTTTATTAAGTACTATACTTTTAAAGTATAGTACTTATTTTACATCATCAATAATTTGATGTAATATTTTTTGTGTATCTTGAGCTATTTCTATTAAATCTGGATTAATATCATCTACTAATTGTGTTAAAGAATTCATAGCAATAATTGTTTGTTTATTATCTTTATATACAGCTATTTTACAAGGCATTATGATAGACATAGACATATCTTGACTTAAAAAATCTAATGCAATATTTGGATTACAAATGTCAACTATCTGACATTCATTTGGTAAATTAACACCTTTACTTTGTAATTTTTCTTTTACATTATGAATATGTTGTACTCCAAATTTATATTTAGACACTACTTCTTGTATACAGTCAACTACTTCTTGTACACTTTTTTCTGATTGCTCAATATATTGCATTTTTTGTCCTAAGTTTTTTGTAATTATAATATTTTATTTATGGAAACTAGCTTTTATGAAATATCTAAATTAAAATAACTATTTTGTTTCTTCTTATTTTTTAGGATTTTCTAATGATGCAATTTTATCATCAATTAATTTTAATGTTTTATCTTGTGTTCTATATGAAATTTCAGGTAATTCGCCGCCAAAAAGTTTATTAGCTTCTTCAAAGCCTTGAACAATTCCTTCTCTTCCTTTTTTCAAAAGTTCTACATCATCTCCTGCAAAACTAAAAACAAAATCTGAAACACGTTGTGATGTTTTGTCAACACCAAAAAAACCATCTTCAGAAATTAAAGCTGTAGCTTCTTTTTCTGATAATTCAGTAATTGCTTTACCTTCATAGCCTAGTTTCTCTAAACTTAAACCATTTAATGCTTCCTTCCCAGATAAGAAATTAAGTACATCTTTCCTCTCCCCATTCAATGATGCTTGAACAGTACTATTATCCTTTGACATATCAGATGAGTCCATAGTAAATAATACTATTTGTGCATTCATAGATATTTGAACTGAGATAGCTGATTGTTGTAGAGTTTTTTCTAAGTCTTTTTCTTGTATTTTATTTTGGTTTTTATCTAGTTGTTCTAAATTATTACCAGACTTTATTTCTGCTTGTGCATTCTGTTTATATGCATTTATATTTTGTGAATTAGTTAAATTTACATTCATAATAATTGCCTTTTTAGATTTAATCTATATATAAGCATTGTATAGTAGTATGATTTAAAATATTCTTAGTTATTTTAATTTTTCTCTTTTAAATCCTAAGTATGATGTAGAAACACAATGATTTCTTTTTACTTTAGAAAAGTCCTCTTTTTTAGTTATTTCTTTAATAATTGATTCCATTGCAAGTAAATTTTTATCAATAAGTTCTTCTTCGAGTTCTGCATGTTTTGTAAGTAAAGAATCAAATGCAAACTGAAATTCAAAGGCAAGAGGACCTTTATCATTTAATAATTTTTTAACAAATAACCATTCGTCAAAAATATTAGACCAAGTAGTTTTTTGATCTTTTGTAATACATAAGTTACTTATTATAGATTTCCATTTATACAAAGCAAAATATGCTTGATGACTAGACCATAATTCGTCAATCCACCAATCTTCGTATTTAGGAAAACCTCTGAAACATGCATCGTTATTTTTCTCTAATAACTCTTTTATATTTGATAATAAAACAGAAAAATGAAGTACTAAAAGAGGAATTCTATAATTCAACATTTCAATGTCATGTATTTTTTCTTCTTTATTATTTACTATTAAAAATTCAAATTCTTTCTTGATTTCACTAAGTTTTTCTCCAAGATCAACGTGATCTCCTATGTTTAACTCAATTGTTTTTTCTGCAATTTCAAATAATTCTTGATCTTCAAATTGAACTTGAGAGGGAAGTTCATCTATTATCATCATAACTTGTAGTTTCTGATCAAGTGTTTTTGTAGTATTATTATTTATTCTTTCTTCTTGATTGTCAAAGTAAGCTTTTCTTTTTATTTCTTCTTCTATTCTTTGTTTTTCTTCAAGTTCAGCTTGATCTTGTGCTAATAATTCTTCCAGCATAAATTTATATTTAGCAATTAATTCTAATCCTTCTTCTAAATGGGTTTCTGTTGCAGCTTTTACCATTCTAGATATTTTATTTACACCTGCTTCATGATCAGCTAATTGTCTTCTTTGAACTTTAACTCTTGCTTCATTTTCTTGGATTAAATTTTCTAGTGCAATAATACTTTTCATAAGATACTTTCATTAATTAAGATAAAATTATTTTCTTACTAAGTATATCTAAATGATAGAATTTTAAGTAAAAAAAATATTACAAAATGACATAGTTTGAAAGATAAATTAGATTTTAATGTATACTTTTGAATATTTAACAAGAAATGAGTAAAAATGAAAATATGTGGAATAGAATTAAAAGCAAATAATACAATATTAACTGTTTGTGATGTGGATATTATAGGGGATGATATTATAGATTATATTGATTTAAAAATAAAAAAGATTACTTTAGATGATGATGAAAATAAAGATGATATAATAGCTTATAGTCAAAATATTTTATCATTTATAAAAGAAAATAGTATAGAAAAAATCATTATAAAGAAAAGAGCAAAAAAAGGAAACTTTTCAGGTGGTGCAGTAACTTTTAAAATGGAAGCAATAATTCAACTAAATACACTTTGTGATGTTAGTTTAATTTCCGGACAAGCTATTTCTGCATATGAAAAGAAAAATGAGATTTCTTTTCCTTCAAACTTAAAAAAATACCAAGAACAAGCATTTTTAGCAATAATTTCTTCTTTTAAAAAATAAAAACCATATTTTATACTATAAATAAACTTATTATGGTATAATCGCGCAATTTCAGCGTACATCGGTCTACGCTTGACTCCGTTTTTGTAATCCTATCTGGTAACCTTAACTACACTCCAATCATTTATAAACCTAGATCGCAAATTAGTTTTTACTTCTTAGTAGGTTATAAAAAAGGTATTTTATGTCATTTTCAAACTTAGGCTTATGTGAGCCAATTTTAAAAGCTATTAGCGAACAAGGCTACACAAGTCCTACTCCAATCCAAAAACAAGCAATTCCACTTATTTTAGATAAAAAAGATGTTTTAGCAGGTGCTCAAACTGGTACTGGTAAAACTGCTGGATTTACTCTTCCTTTATTACAAAGATTAAGTGAAAAAAAAGTTGTTAGTCAAAAACACCAAATAAGAGCACTTATTTTAACTCCAACAAGAGAATTAGCAGCACAAGTTGCCCAAAGTGTTGATACTTATGGAAAATATTTACCATATAAATCAGCAGTAATTTTTGGTGGAGTTGGTATTAACCCTCAAAAAGCACAATTAAGAAAAGGTGTTGATATTTTAATTGCAACTCCGGGAAGATTATTAGATTTAATATCTCAAGGATGTTTAGATTTATCAAGAGTAGAATTTTTTGTACTTGATGAAGCAGATAGAATGCTTGATATGGGATTTATACATGATATTAAAAAAGTTTTAAAATTACTTCCATCTCATAGACAAAACCTTCTTTTCTCTGCAACTTTTTCAAATGATATAAAAAAACTAGCAGATGGACTATTGGATAATCCAACTTTAATTGAAGTTGCAAGAAGAAATACTTCTTCTGAAATTGTTGAACAAGTTGTTCATCACGTTAATAAAAATGAAAAAAGAGATTTATTAATTAAATTAATTAATGATGGAAATTGGCAACAAGTTCTAGTATTTACAAGAACAAAACATGGAGCAAATAAATTAAGTGAACAACTTAACAAATTTGATATTTCATCTGCTGCAATTCATGGAAATAAAAGTCAAGGTGCAAGAACAAAAGCATTAGCTAATTTTAAAAATGGTGATGTAAGAGTTTTAGTTGCAACTGATATTGCTGCTCGTGGTATTGATATTGACCAATTACCTCATGTTGTAAACTTTGAATTACCAAATGTTTCGGAAGATTATGTTCATAGAATTGGAAGAACAGGAAGAGCAGGTAATGAAGGTGTTGCTGTTTCTTTAGTTTGCGTTGATGAGGAAGAATACTTAGAAGGAATTGAAAAATTAATTAAAAAAGATATCCCAAAAGTTGAAGTTGAAGGTTTTATTGTTGATCCAACAATTAAAGCAGAACCAATTCAAAAGAAAAGAGGTTCAAATTCAAGAGGAAATTCTAATTCAAGAAACAAATCAAATAATGACAATAGAAAAAGAAATGATAGTAGATCTAAGTCAAATGATGATAAAAAAAGAAATGATAGTAGAAATAGACCAAGTGATAAAAAAAGAGTAGAAAACAAGTCATCAAATGGCGAAACTAGACAAAGAAGAAATAGAGATAGTTCTTCTGAAAGTACAAGACCTGGTTCTAGAAATACACCTAGACGTAGAGCATAGTTTTAAATATTAGAAAAGAAGAAGAAAATTATTCTTCTTCTGATATTTCTTCTTTAATTTCAGTTTCTTCTTTTTTCTCTATTACTTTTTTAGGTTTAATACCTTCTGAAGATAATATTTCCATATAAAAACTTTCACATTCTTCTTTTGAAGCTTCGTCAATATTCTTTGTTATTTCTAAGAAATTAATTTCTTTAGGTTCTTCATCATTTTTAGCAAATTTACAATTAAATTTCCAGAAATCTACTTCTTCAGGAAGAGGTTTTCTTTTTTCTCTTTTAATATATTTTCTAATTTCATGTTTAATCGCTTCTAAAAGTCTATCCGAATTTTTATTTTCAACTTTTAATTTGAATGTTTTTTTCATTATTATCCTTTTACGTGATTATAGCGAATTATTATATATAAATAAGTAAGAAAATAAAGGGATTTAGCTAATAATATAGTCTAAAATTAAGATTACATATAGTAAACTATTTTATTATTTAAAAGGGTATTCATTTGAGACAAAAGATAATTTTACAATTTCTCGCAATAGCTATTTTATTAGCAATAATAATCACATCATTAAGCCTATACAATCTTAGAAGTACTGGAATTAAATCTGTTATTCATAATGCAGAAACAATATCAGAAGCGGTTAAAAATGGACTTACAACTCATATGATTAATAATAATATGGATGAAGTTGATACTTATTTAAATTTAGTTTCTAATATGAAAAATGTCGAAAAACTATGGTTAGTTAGAGGCGATTTAGTTACTAAACAATTTGGCTCAAGTACAAAGAATCAATTGCCAAGAGATAATATGGATAAATCTGTATTAATATCAGGAAAAATGAATTATAAATTAAACGAATCCTTAATGAAAACATCTATAAGAATTACAATTCCTTATGTTGCTACAGCTGGGGTAGGAATTGATTGTTTGCAATGTCATAAAGTATCTTATGGTGATACACTCGGTGCGGTTTCATTAGTTCTTGATGTTAGTGAATTAAAAGAAATTGGATTAGAATCAATTTATTTAATTATAATTGCTATTGTTTTTGGTGTTATTGTTATTGTATATCTTGGAAGAAGAATATTAAAACCATATATTATTCTTTTTGAAAACTTAGGAACAAGTATCAATGAAGCTGTTGGAGGAAAATTTAGAAATATTTCTTATTCAAGAGGGCTAACTAAAGATATGATCTCTCTTGCAGATGAATATAACGCGTTGATGTCAATTTTTAAAGATACCTCAGAAGATATTGAAAAAAAACTAAAAGGTTTTGTTGGTAATAGACAAACAGGTTATAGTTCAAATCCATTAGAAGAATCAAAAGATATTATTACAAATCTATCAAATTTATATCAGTTTAAAAAAGAAATAGAGTTAGATAATAGTAGAGAAGAAATTTATGACAGATTATCTCAGGTATTTAGAAATCAATTTGATCTAAAAAACTTCACTTTTTTAGAGATTGACATGTTAAAACAAAAAATGACTGAAGTTTTAAAAGTAGGGGATTCTTTTCATTGTAAAGCTGGGATTATTGATAGTCCTCATTTATGTAGAGCAGCTAGAACTAAAAATGATGTAACTTCTATAAGTTTTCATGAAAGCTGTTCTCATTTTAAAAAACCAGATAAGTTTTATCATTGTACAAATGTTGATATTAGTAAGAATGCATATTTAATTATTAACTTTGTTTGTGATTCAAAAGAAGAATTAGAAGAATTAAAAGAAAATATCTCATTTATCAAAAGTTATATAAATGAAGCAGCACCTTCAATTGAAGTTAAACTTCTAATGAATGCACTTCAAGAGTCAGCTTTCAAAGATGGATTAACAGGTCTTTATAATAGAAAATTCTTAGAAGAACATGGCAAAAAACTAGTTCCACAAGCTAAAAGAGAAAATATTAATATTGGTGTTCTTATGTTAGATATGGATCACTTTAAAGCTGTAAATGATGAATATGGACATGATATTGGAGATAAAGTTCTAAAAGAATTATCTAGAATTTTAATGGAAACAGTTAGAGAATCTGATTTGGTTATTAGATATGGAGGAGAAGAATTTATTGTTCTTTTAGTTGGTGTTAAAGATGAATTTGATGCAATGGCAGTTGCTAATAAAATTGGGAAGAAAGTAAGAGAAAACGAAATAGATGTGTATGCTGGTAATAAATTAAGAAAAACTATTAGTATTGGTTTATCAATGTTCCCAGATGATTCTTCATCTTTAGATACTGCTATGAAAAATGCTGATATTGCTTTATATGAAGCTAAAAATAGTGGTAGAGATAAAGTAGTTAGATTTAATGAAGATCAAGTTTCAAGTGTAGATTTATTTTAATAAATCTACTTTGAATTTTTAATCTTGTTTTTTTTCTAAGTTTGAAACTATATAATCATAAATTCGTTGATATTCACTATCTTCAGTTTTATTTTCTTCTATAACTGCAAGAATATTTTGAAGATCAACTAAAAGTGATTCCATTTCTTTAATTGCTAATAAATCATCTTCTGTTTCTTCATTTTTTTCTAAAATGACATGTAATTCATTAAGATAATCTTCTATCTCTGGAATCATAGTATTTTCAACTATGTCTTTTAAATCTTCTTTTATTTGTGACATTAATTTTCCTTATATTTTAAGTTGATATTATATAATTAATCTTGTTAAATTATCTTAATAATTCTAATAAATCATTTAGTTCATTTATTCTATAACTAGCTTTTGAAAAATCATGAGAAAGTGTAAATTCATTTTTTACTATTGCACATTCAATTCCTGCATTTACAGCAGATGTTAATCCTCTTTGAGAATCCTCAATAACTATTGTTTCTTCTTTTGAAGCATTAAATCTTTTTAAACCTGCTAAATATGGGTCAGGATGTGGTTTTGCTCGTGCATAGTCTTCAACACATAAAATGAAATCCATATATTCAATAATTCCTCTATTTTTATGAATTATTTCGAAATCAACTCTTCTTGATGTTGTAATGATTCCCATTTTATAGTTTTTTGATAATTCATTTAATACATTTGTTACATTTGGAATTTCCAAATCTTTTGTTTGTAAATATTCTTGGTAATATTCATCTCTTTTAAATCTTTTTTTATCTATTATTTCTTTTGATATTCCTTGCTCACGTGCGACTTCCCAAGCAGTACCACCTTTAGCCATAATACTTAGATATCTTGATAACTCAAGTGTTATACCTAGTTCTTTTAGTGCTCTAACATTAGCTTGAAAATACCATTTCTCAGTTTCTACTAGTACACCATCATTATCAAATAAAATATATTTCTTCATTTTTAAATTTTGTCCTAAAGTTTTTCTTGAGATTATACATAAAAAGTCTAAAAAGATTGTTTGTGAGAAATAAATAGAACACTAAGGAGGGAGTGTTCTATTTGACTTGTATATTAGTAGGAGGAACAAGTTGAAAAAAAATTGTTTGTATATCGTTAAGCTCGTGTAACTTAACTGATAAAACAATTATAATGTACTTGCATTAACCTATTTTAAATAAAGAGTTAACAGTTTGTAAATAACAATTTTAATTAAAAGGTTTTAATATGATTAATAACCTTGGTAATAACAGTAATGCTGAGGCTAAAATTGTAGCCATTACAACTACTGTTAAAAGCCCAAAATAAATTGTTGGAATTAGATTTGATAAAACTAAAATAGAAAAACCGATAATAACAACTAAAGATGTATAATACATCGCATAACCGATACTCTCATGTGATCTTTTCATTGCCTTAATATAATTATGATCAAATTTAAATTCTTCTTTATATCTATGTATATAGTGAATTGTATCATCAACTCCAATACCAATAGAAATAGCGGCAATTGTAATTGTCATAATATCAAGAGGAATATTCAACCATCCCATAATTCCAAAAATTGCAGAAATTGGAATAATATTTGCTATTAACGATATTAATGCAATTTTTAAAGATCTAAATAAAATTAAAAACATTAAGAATAAGATTACAAGAACAAAACCTAAAGTTGATATTTGAGAATCAAATAAAGATTGAAGCATATTATTATATAGAACCATAAGGTTTGATAATCGAAATGTTGTTTCTTTATTTTTAATTATTTTACGTACATCTTTTTTTATTTTGTTCAGTAATTCATTTCTTCTTAATTCTGGATTTGAATCAATAATTCGAAGAGTAATTCTTGCTTCGTTTTTTTCAATATTGATATATGGAGATAAAATTAGATTTTTATATTTAAGAGGTAACTCATTATATAAAAGGGCAAGCGTTATTCCATCTAATTCTTTATTTTCATTTAAAAGTTTTCCAATTTTTAATAAAGATGATAAAGATTGTACTTTCCCAATTTCTTCTAAAGATTCTAAATAATTATGTACTGCAGTAATTGTTAGCATTTTATCTTGTGAAAACCAATATTTATTGTCATTTTTACTTTCTTCAAATTCATTTTCAAAGTCATCAAATTCATCAAACTCTTCATTTTCTATTTTAATAGTGTTTTTTTCATTTTTAAATTGGATAATTATATCAAGAGGTGTTGTTCCTCCTAAGTTCTCATCTATTACTTTCATTCCTTTATAAATTGCTGTATCTTGTTTGAAATAGTTAATAAATGAGTTTTCCACAATAAGTTTAGATGCTCCTGTTAAAGAAAATATTACAAGTAAGAAACTTCCTATTAAAATAGATTTTCCATGATTTTCAACAAGATTTGAAGATTTAGAAATTAATGAAAATTTTATTTTTTTATCGTTTTTAAATTCTTCTTTTTTATTAAGTATTATTAAAATTAAAGGAAAAACAATAAATGATATGATTAATGATATCGCAATTCCTGTACTCATCATTAATCCAAGATTTTTTACAGGTTGAATACTTGATAAAACTAATGAAGCAAAACCTGTTATTGTAGTAATAATTGCGAAAAAAGAAGGATTTATTTTTGATAAAATAGTATTTATCACTAATTTATATTGGCTTGCATTTTTATATTTTGTATTAAGCTCTCTATATCTTACTATTAAATGTAATACGATAGATATTGTAATGATTAATTGTAATGCAATAAAGTTTGAAGAAATTACTGTTACTTCCCACTTAAATAATCCTAATATTCCAGAAGTTGAAACAACAGATAATAAACATATTATTATTGGTAAAACTATCCATCTTAGATTTCTAAAAATATACCATAATACAAATATAAGTAAAAAAACTAATGAAGAACCATAAATATATAAATCACTTTTTACATAACCTACGATATCACTAGCAATCATATCAACGCCACCTAAAAAGATAGAAGCTTGTGATTCATATTTTTTCAATATATTTCTTATATTTTGGATGTCTTGAGTTTCTTTTTCTCTTAAGATATCTCGATATTGTTTAAATTCTAAAATAGCTTTTTTTAATAATACTTTTTCTTCTTTATTTATTGTGTTATTTCTTTTTTTCTCTAAAAGTTTATTTCTTTTTTCAAGTAAGGGAAAATATTTTTTATGTTCTTTTAGATTTAAAATAATAGCAGTCGTCTTAAAATCAGGGCTTACTAGATTATTTGAGTATAATTCTGAATTTAAGAATTCCTCTTTTGCAAGTTTTTTACTAATTCCTTTTGTTTCAAGAGTATTAACACCATCAATTAATGTTTGAATAGGACGGATAGGGGATTGAAGTAAAGGTACATTTAGAATAGACATAGTACTATTTATGTTATCAAGTTTAGACAAATCATTTATTAGGTTTCTTAATGTTTCTAAACTTTGTTCTGAAAGTAAATCTTTTTTATGAGAATATGTAACAACTAAAAAATCAGGGCTTGAATATCTTTGAGTAATTTCTCTTGAAAATTTTAAATCTTTATCATCATCTAAAAGTAAAGTTTCAGCAGAAGCATCAATTTCAAGTTTTGTAGAATAATACCCTAATGCTGATATACAAAGAAATAAAGCTATTAATACAGCAGAAGAATATTTTAATAATACATTATCGTATAGTTTTTTAATCATTAATTACTTTTTGTATCTTTTAATAGTACTAACATTTCATCAAAAGTTTTTTCTTTTAATAAACCAGAAAATTGTTTTCTGTATGTTTGAATAATACTAATTCCAACTAAATCAATATCATAAATTAGCCATTCGTTTATTTTTCTGTTTTTATAAAAATTATAGTTTATTTGATATGTTTTATCTTCTCCTACAATTTCACTTGTCAACTGTAATCTTGTTTTTTTATAAGGAATAAGATCTAATATTTTCACTTTTTGATCAGTGTAAAGCTTTAACTTTTCTATATATGAAAGTTTTAATTTATTTTCAAATAATTCTGTAAATTCTTTTTTCTTTTCTATTGAAATAGAGCTCCAAGTTTTTTTACCTAAAGAAATTTTTGCCATTAGTTTATAGTCAAAAACACTATCCATAACTTTTATTATTTCTTCAGTTTGTTTATTTGTATCAATTTCTTTATTTTTTAATATATTGATTATATTATCAACTTTATTATTCATTTGATTTTTTATTTCATCTTTTTTTAATGCAAAAGCTGATGTGAAAACTATTGAACTAATAAGTAAAATTTTGAATATTTTTTCTAATTTCATATTTATTCCTCTATCTTTTTTCTTCTTGATTGCGTATATATATCTCTTAAAAATGGATATAAGTCTAAAGCATCTTTTCTAAGGTTTTCATATTGACCTGGCACTAATGATACTTCATTTAATGTTTTTACAGATGTAATTGCAATTGTCTGACCTAAGTTATCAGGTATTTTATATTTAATATCACTTGAACCAGTTGATGATAAGGCACTAACATAACTATCAGCTGAAAGTCCAACCATGTCTCTTAAATTCGATGGTCCTAATAATGGTAATACAACATGAAAACCTTCTCCTACACCGTAGAAACCTAAAGTTTGTCCAAAGTCTTCATCATGTTGTTCCCAACCTAGATGGCTTTGTGCTGGATCAAAGAAACCCAATCCTAAAACTGTATTCACAACAAATCTTCCTAATTCTTCAGAAGAATTTTTAAATTTTAATTGCAGTAAGTTATTTGTAAATCTAACAGGAAACATTAAGTTATCAAAAAAGTTAGCGATACTAGTTCTTACACCTTGCGGTAATACTGTAGAATAACCTTTTGAAACAGGAATTAAAACATTCATATAAACAGTATCATTAAAAGATGTCATAATTCTATTGTATCCACTTAGTGGATCAAAAATTTCTTCTTTTTCAACTTCAAATTCATCTTCAAATTCATCCCCAAAATCGTCTTCAGTTTGAATACTATTTTGACTTGTTTTAGTCATTGTTGTATTAGTAATTACTTGTTTTTGTTCAAGATCATTTTTTGAACTACATGCATTAAAAATAAAAACTAATGAAATTATTAGAATAATATTTCTCAAAATTTCCCCTATTATTTAATTATGATTATATTATATAAAAAAAATGTGAAAAAAATGTTTAAAGAAAATTTTTCATAACATCATTTATTATCAAGAGTGTTTAAAATTTTCATTGCTTGTAATGGATCTACTTGAACTGCATTTATTCTAAAAGAATAATGTAAATGAGGACCAGTAATTCTACCTGTATCTCCACTAAGTCCTAAGATATCGCCTCTTTTTATCCTATCACCAACTTTATAATTCATTTTACTTAAGTGGAAATAACAAGAATAAATTCCTGCTCCATGATCAATAACAATTGAATTTCCAGAGTAAAATCTATTTTGAGAAATTCGTACAATTCCATCATTACTTGCAAGTATTTTTGTGCCTATTTTTGCTCTAAAATCCGTACCACTATGGTATGATTTTAATTGCCCATTGTAAACTCTTTTTGTTCCAAATGAACTAGTTATTTTAGATTTCATTGGGTAAGTGAAATCTTTATTCCAATATATTTCATTACTTTTAAAATTATAAACACTCATTGCTTCTATATATTCTTGTTGTGTTCTTTTTATTCTTTGTTTATTTGGTTTAAACTTTGATTTTGGGACATTTATTACTTCACTTTTATATTTACCATTTGTAACTGTTAAAAAAGTAGATTTAAAATATTTTTTATCA
>PJEL010002930.1_pt1 | contig 15062 bp, 15 predicted proteins | sample 1853271 | NCBI WGS metagenome assembly PJEL01 (sample SAMN08108733, study PRJNA415343) | Invertebrate metagenome, whole genome shotgun sequencing project. | host: Globobulimina | place: Sweden: Gullmar Fjord | collected 2015-08 | reverse complement strand
ATTTGTGCATCGACTTTCATCAACTTATTATCACCTAATGCGGTAAATTCGCGCTCTTGAATAACCCGTAACAACTTAGCTTGCAGTGCCATTGGTAAGGTGGTTATTTCATCAAGAAATATCGTGCCGCCATTACTTTGAGCAAATAAACCTTCTTGGTCATTAACCGCTCCCGTAAAGGCACCTTTCTTGTGGCCATAAAGTTGAGATTCGATTAATGTTTCCGAGAAGTTTGCACAATTAACCGCGACAAATTTTCCTTCACGTTTACAGCCTGATTCATGACAAGCTTTGGCAACCAGCTCTTTACCGGTACCGGTTTCGCCATGAATATAAATAGGCACATTTGCCCCAGCAGCTATCGATATATGGTCAATCAGTTGTTTGATGTTAGTACTTTCACCAATAATTGTTTGGCTTAGCTGGTTTTTAGCAGGGGAGGAGTCTGTGCTTGAAATGCTATCTTGTACTAGCATGACCAGCTCAGAATTTTTCCAAGGTTTGGAAATAAATTTTTCGATAATAGCCTGATTAAAACCGGCAGAGACGGAGTCAAAATCTTCATAGGCGCTGAGCATTATACGCTTAGTGTCAGGCCAAAGCTGTTTAACTTCAGCTAATAGTTTATCACCGGTAATGTCAGGCATACGTTGATCAGAAATCACCAATACCGGCTGATTTTTTTGCATAAATTCAAGTGCTAGCCGTGGTGAGGCAAAAGGCTCAATGTGCACATCTACTCGCATTAAAGTACGTTTTAATGCTGCTAAAATTTCCCGTTCATCATCAACGATAACGACTAAAGGGCGAGTATCAGTAATTTCCATTAGTTGGCAGCTCCATCTTTATTTTTTGACATATCATTGGTCATAGTGCCATGCAAAATATACGCGACAATGACATTTTTTCTCTGTTCTTGATGTTTGGCTAAATTATCAATATGGCTTTGTGAAAGCACAGTTTTTTCATTAAGCAATTTGTGCAGCTCATGGTTTAAAATATCTTGTGCCAACACCATCCCAGGTTGTAGTTCACCGACACTTTTTGCTATTTCCAAACGTTCAGTTGTTAGTGGCGTGGTGAGCATGGCAACAAAATGGCTAAAAATCTTACGGTCAAATAAGCTATCTAAACTTTTTTTCATTATGATGATCGCTTCTTGTGGCGTAATGCACTGCTCGGTCATTTTGCCGGAAACTAATAGATCAAAATGAACAACGATGGCTAAAATCCGCGAGGTAATGGGAATGTCATCATTGCTAAGGTGTTGCGGTATGCCGGAGCCATCAAAATGTTCGTAAATATGACGAACAATTTTTGCACACGGGGCCAAAGATTGTAAGGTATTTAAGATATCAGCACTAGCTTGCGGATACTTCATCCACGTAGACTTTTCTTGTGAGCTCATTTTATACCAAGGTAAGGCAATGAGTGCTGGCGATAAGCTACTAATACCAATGCGATAAAACAATGCTGCTAAATAGACATGAACACGATGTGGCTCGTCTAACTCAATTCTATTCGCGAGCATTTTACTTTGCTGTGCGACTCGATAAGTGTGTCCTGATGTATCGTGAGTTTGCATGGCAACTAAATTAGCGCTTAATTGCAGTAGTTCATTATTTAGCGTTGACAATTTCTTATGTTTATCAAGGATATTTACATGATTTTTTTGGATAAAGTTACTGACTTTTATCATCGAATCTTGATTTGCAGACAATCGTTGATTATCTAATTTTAAGTTTTTAATGACAGCTAACTTTTTATTTTCAACTTTTAGTTCATTGATCAATGTTGCTATGGTTTCTTTGAGCTCAGTGTTACTCCAAGGCTTGTTTAAGTAGGCTGATATTTTACCGTCATTGATAGCTTGCTTTGCTAATTCAGTATCGGCATAGCCAGTTAAAACTATGCGTTTACTTCGACTGTTAATTTTTACGATATGACTAAGAAATTCAGCGCCATTTATTTTTGGCATTTTCATATCGGAAATAACAATTTGTGTTGGCGAGTTTTGGAAAAAATCTATCGCGGTTTCAGCATCAGTAAAGGCATGCACTTGATAATCATTACGTAGCACTCGCTGCAAGGCATTAAGTACTTCTTGTTCATCATCTAGCAATAAAACGGACGGTAACATTTCTTACCTCTAAAAAAATATAGTTAAAGATTAATTAGTTGCATAAACTCATGCTAGCATTATAGTTAACTATACCCAAGCTACTTGAATATGCAATTTCAGAGTTAAACTAGGAAATCAGAGCAAGGCGCAGTACGAAGATAATGGTTATTCCCTTATCAAGTACTGCAACGCTGAACTGTTTTTCTAGCTTAACTCTCTTCGGGCAAGTCGGTAAAGGGTCATCTCCGGCGTTATTGATTTCTACAATGGAATAACCATTCCATTCAACCAAAGCCTTGATGCTGACCCTTTCTCGACTTGCTGAATTCTGCATCTTCAAGTAGCTTGGGTATATAAGTGAAGTTTTTAAGGATAATTGAATAATGAAAGGTGCAATTTTTACTGGCTTTGCGGAATATGTTGAAAAAGAGTTTGGCTTAACAGCATGGCTGAAAACGCTTGATAGCTGTGAGCTTGCCTCTAATGGTGAGTATCTCTCAACCGAGTTATATCAAGATGCTGAGTTTAGAGTGTTGGCTGATACTTTAGGTACTATTGTTGGCGTGAATCGGGAATACCTATTTAGAGGCTTTGGCGAGTTCTTTTTTCCAGTATTGATGTCGTTAGGTTTACCGCATGTAAAAGAAATAGATAACCTTTTTGATTTCATGCGAGCGGTTGATAGTGTTATTCATATTGAAGTACAAAAGAGTGATCCTTTAGCTTATACCCCAACGCTGTTATATGATCAGCCTCAGGATAATGTTCTTATTATTCGCTACATCTCACATCGCCAAATGTGCCATTTTGCTGAGGGTTTAATTCTTGGGGCGGCGGCGCACTATAAGCAAACAGTGAATATTCATCAAACTAAGTGTTTATGTAAAGGAGATGAACATTGCCTGATTCGGATCGAGACTTAAACATAGCACTGGAAGAAAAAATTGCCTTGTTAGAGAAAGCGTTAATACGTGAGCGTAATGCTAAAAAGAAATTAGAAGCTAAGTTGGATGAAAAAGCGGCCGTTGCACTGCATGATAATAAGGAATTCTTTGACTCCTATGAAAAAGCAACGAGCCGACAGGTTCAGCTGCAATTCTTGGCAAGTTTGACTCAAGAGCTACTGCTGGATAAAAATATTGATGAATCTTTCTATCATTTTGCCGGTAATGTCGCGAAACTATTAGATGCCTGTCCTGTGGTTGTTATGCGTGTTAATCAGGATGATGATAACTCTGTTTGGTCGTTAGCGTCATCTGACGCGTCATGGCAGACATTGCCTTGGCACAAAGATTATGAATTATTAATTAAACCTATGCTGACTAAATTGGAGTCTCGTTGGCATCGTGTTGAGCATCAAAATAGCGCTAACAATGTTATATGTTCAACATTATTTCGCCATGATATGTTGCTATATCTGCTGGTCAAAGTCACCGAAAAAGAACGGCGCTTAATTTTACTCGATATTAGTCATTTTTGTTATAGTGACGATTTTAAGCAGACGTTAAATATTGCTGCACATCAATTCGGCTCGGCCATAAAGCGGCGTATGACTAAAGTTGAACTCGCTTATAACATTCGCGATTTACGCAATACTGTTAGCGAACTTAAAGCAACTCAGCAGCAATTAGTTCATAGTGAAAAAATGAGTTCATTGGGACAGTTAGCGGCGGGGGTGGCTCATGAAATTAATAACCCTATTGGCTATATCACCAGTAATTTAGAGGTTTTAAAAGATTATATCGATATTTATGAGCAGGCACTATCTCAACTCCCTAGCAAGCTAGTTGAACAACTTGATAATGCTCGCGAATTATCTTTTGCCCGCGAGGATGTTGGTAAGTTACTAAACTCCTGTATTATAGGCGTTGAGCGGGTCACTGACATTGTTGCAAGCCTGAAAACATTTTCGAGAAAAGAGCAAGATGAATTTTCAGCTGTTGCGATTAATGATGTCATTGAAAGTGCACTAAAAATAGTCTGGAATAAACTCAAATATGATCATGAAATCGTGCAGGAGCTATCGTTGGGCTTACCTGAAATTCAAGGTAATTATGGGCAATTGCAACAAGTGTTTGTTAACTTATTTGTTAATGCTGCCCAAGCGATGAATGAGAGTGGTGAACTTAGAATTGAAAGTAATATGGTTGATCATGATATTGAAGTCAAAGTGCACGATACTGGCTGTGGCATGGATGAGGCTGTTGTTCGACATTTATTTGAACCTTTCTATACCACTAAAGATGAAAGTGAAGGTACTGGCCTAGGGCTATCCGTTTCGTATGCCATTGTAGAGAAACATAATGCCATGATAAGCGTAAACTCTGAACCTAACCAAGGCTGCACGTTTACGCTTAAATTTCCTATTGTCTATTGATGAGGCTAAGTGATAGCAAAGCTTTATAGCTGGGCAATGATATTTTTTGGGTTATAAATATGAAAAATATCATAACGGCTAGTGGTAAGGTTGTGTTGCTGAGGTGTTCTAAATGAAATAGAAACCTCTATATCACTGCCATTTAGTGCTGACTTTCTATCGCAATATAGCAAAGCGCTAATTGGGAATAAGCCTTTGTTTAGCTCCAAGGATCCTGTCAACACTTGCTCGGATTCAAACCGTGTCATTAAATGAATTTTCTTGTCAATAACGCGTTTGTTATTCATGTCAATTCGTGCATAACATGAGCTTATTTTTGACATTGAGTCTGATTTTTCATTTACCTGTTGATTCTTAATGTAAAATTCAACGCCCACTTGTAAGCGACCTTTTATGCGGTTTGGAAAAAGACCATTAAGGCGATACATGCTTTTACTCGGCTGGGCAATACCGTAGCTTTTGTGGCTGGAAAGTGAAAAGCGGGTTTCATTCATGACAAATGAACCGACATCATTACTAAAAGCGGCTTGTTCGACGCTTGCAGGTAATGGATACACTCGAGTGATCCAACCAGGAAATAAGTCCGCTTTACTGACGGCTTGCGCTAGCACTTCGTTACTACCAACATGGTAAGGGTTTAAAGTACGCAAGATTGATAGTTCATCTTCAGCTTGCATTAAAAGAATATTTTTATCACTCAAGCTTGCGCTCAATGATGAGGCTTTTTTCCACTGAATAGCTGCCCCTCCACCTAAAACAATGGTAAAAACAACCAATAAGGTGACTTTAATTAAAGAGCCAGTGAATGAAGCCGTGCGACGACTGTGTCTCTCTCTTCTATAACTACCACTCATAATAACTTCCTCACAATTTAATAGACTCTAAACTATGTGCAATTGCTTTGCCATTTATAAAGTCGTTAATAATCAATCGATTAGGTTTTTTCGTGTTTATGGCCGCCATTCTGCTTTGCAAATTGCAATGACTTTAAGTGCATATTGCGAGAGCTAATTAGTCATTCTTTTTAACTTGTTGATAAAAAAGATAAAAAAAGTAGGCAGGAAAACTGCAATGACCTTGGGTGAGAAAAATTTTATCAGCAAGATTTAGCATTATGAGGAGAAATCTATGCGAATAAGTGCTTTAAAGATGGCCCTAGCGGCCTTGCTATTAACGACGAGTGAGGTGGCACATAGTGTCACGCAAGTCGATATAGAATTACAGTTATTGCTTGATATTTCGGGCAGTATTGATAGTACTGAATATGATTTACAGTTGTTGGGTTATCAAGCTGCTTTTGAAAGTGATAATGTGCAGAATGCCATTATCAATGGCAGTGAAGGGCAAATTGCCGTGCAATTAATTATGTGGTCTGGGCCAAATCAGCAGAGTGTTATGATCGATTGGACCTTAGTTGATAGTGCTGCCAGCGCAGATACCTTTGCGGCTGATATTGTTGCTCTTGCACGACCATTTTCTGGCTGGACGGCAATTGGTGAGGCGATAGAATACGCTTACCCATTATTTGAAGATAACGGTTTTGAAGGCTTTGAACAAATCATGGATATTTCAGGTGATGGCACGAATAATTCTGGTGTAACACCAAGCATAGCGTCTAATAATGCCATCATTGATGGTGTTGATACGATAAATGGCATTGTTATTACCACAGATCAGAATGTCGTCGACCAGTATTTAGGTGAGGTTATTAATGGCGAATCACCATTTCTGCTAGCCCCTGGGAATTTTGATGACTTTCAAACCTCCATTGAAAATAAAATTGTTGCAGAAATCGCAGGTAGTAGACCGGTAAATGCTGTTTCGGTACCTGAGCCGGGTACCATAGGTTTATTTGCTATTCCCGCTGCTTTTATCTGCTTTAGAAAACGTGCTATCAAGGAGAAAAAATCATGAGACTATTTAAAGTAATTTTAACTGGCTTTATCCTGCTTGCTAGCATGGCGAATGCGTCAACAGACAGTAATTTTGTTTTTGATTTTGGTGTGGTACGACATAATGATGTGGGGGAGCCTATTGCCTTTGAAAAAACTACTGAAATTCCTATTGTTAATGGTGTTGAAACCACGCTTTATGGCTTGGTGGTAACCAGTGCCAGCAACGAACAATTTAATTTAAATTCTGTCCATATAGTACCGATACAAAATAAAAATGGTGATTTGAAAAAAGTCATGGGTAAAACCATGATAATTCAAAAACGTGGCGCTATTTTTATGCGTACTGACTATGATGATTTACCTGGTGATTATCAAATGGAAATTTATATTGATAATGAACTACATCATACCATCAGCTATCAATTAGCCGATAACTCGCTAGCAAAACGTTAAGGCCTTAGTTTCCTCAGCAGATAGGACAAGGATGTCTATTTGTTCCATCACATTGCAAATTTTAGCTGCTAGGCGTTAATAATATTGTAAATCTATCTGTAATTTGTCGTAATATAGACAAAATAACTAAAGTACAGATATGGAATTTACTAATGGCTGAAGCAATACCGGAAAACACAACGGAGCAGGCTGCAAAAACGCTCGACCCGACTAAGTTACTAAAAGATGAACTTGATCAAGTCAGTTATTTTTATAATGTTATTGTCGAGTTTTTTACCAATTACAGTTTTCAGCTAGTTGGTGCCTTCATCATTTTTATTATTGGTTATATTTTTGCCGGTAAAATTGCTGGTTTAGTTTTACGGTTATGTGAGCGTCATAAACTGGATGTTACTTTAAGTCGATTTTTAGCCAACACCAGTAAAATGTTAATTGTGGTGATGATAACCATTATCGCGCTAGGGAAGTTAGGCATTAGCGTAACACCATTTATTGCCGCAATTGGTGCTATTTCATTAGGTGCAGGCTTAGCATTGCAGGGCTTGTTAGCAAACTATGCGGCAGGCTTTAATATTATTATTATTCGCCCGTTTGTTGTTGGTGACACTATTACGGTACAAGGCGTTACAGGGCTAGTTAAAGAAGTCTTACTAGCCTATACAATATTATCTGATGAAGACAATGTCGAAATAACCATTCCTAATAAACACATTGTTGGCGAAGTGTTACATAACTCTAAACATGACTCATTATTAGAGCTAAGTGTTGGTATTGATTACAGCGAAAATCCATTAGAAGTGGTGGCAATGTTGGAAGAGGTTATTGGTCAACTTGATATTGTTAGTGACGTACGTAAGCCATTAATTGGTATTGATGCTTTTGCTGATAGTGCGATTAATATTGCCGTACGTTTGTGGACGCCAACAGAAAATTTATATAGTGCAAAATACACCGCATATAAAGAAATTTATCTAGCGTTAGATCGTGCGAATATCAAAATTCCATTCCCTCAACGCGATGTTCATCTTATTAAAGAGGCTGTGTAATTATTAGTTATCATCTATTTGGTGGCAGACATTAATGGCACTAAATACAGCACGCTTAGATCGCTTTCTTGCGCAATATTGTCAAATTAGCCGTCGAAATGTGCGGATTATGTTGGCGCAAGATCGTGTTTTAGTGAACGGTAATGTTGCGCGTGATATTGACGAGGTAATAGATACTTTCAGTCATATCATTTTAGATGGACAAGTCATACAAGATAACTCTGCCCATTATATAATGCTACACAAACCTGTCGGGGTGGTTAGTGCTACGCAAGACACTATCCACAAAACAGTTATCGACTTGCTCGATTTTCCCTATAAAGAGCAATTACATATCGTTGGTCGTCTTGATCTGAATACTTCTGGTTTAATGCTACTGACAAATGATAGTCGCTGGTCAGAGCGTTTGACTCAACCTGGGAGTAAAGTCGGTAAGCGCTATCTTGTGACATTAAAAAACAAGCTAACGCCTGACTATGTTGAGGCTTTTGCCAGTGGTATGTATTTTGAGTATGAAGATCTTACCACCAAGCCAGCAAAACTGACCATATTGTCTGATCACCAAGCTGAAGTAGAGCTCATTGAAGGACGTTATCATCAAGTAAAACGTATGTTTGGTCGTTTTCGGAATCCAGTTGTTGCTTTGCACCGATATGCGATTGGAAATTTGCAACTTGATGGACAATTGACAGAAGGACAAAGTAGAATATTGACCGAAAGTGAGATTAATAATCTTAATGAATAGCTCATTGTTGCTTAATGAGAACTTCTGAACGTCGTAATAAAAGGAAAAAATGTGACTAAATATATTGTTTTACTCATTGTCTTAGGCTTAATTGTCAGCTTTTTCGTGCGCAATAATGCTAACCGTGAAGCGGCTAAAGTCAATACAATAAAAGCGGCTGAGTTTTTAGAAGGTAATAGGCAAGTTGAAGGGGTTATTGAAACGGCTTCTGGTTTACAGTTACAAGTATTAACTACTGGTGAAGGTGATAGCCACCCAGTAGCAAGCTCAAAGGTAAAAGTGCATTATCACGGCACTTTGCTTGATGGCACTGTCTTTGATAGCTCAGTAGAGAGAAATGAACCGATAAGCTTTGGTTTGAATCAAGTAATTAAAGGTTGGACGGAAGGTTTACAATTAATGGTTGTTGGTGAAAAAACACGGTTATTTATTCCTGCTGAACTTGGTTATGGCAATAATGCCGCAGGAAAAATCCCGCCAGGCTCATTACTTATTTTTGATGTTGAGCTACTGGCAATTAACTAACACTATTTTCAATAGTTTTCGGCTTAGTTATTACTATTTAACCTGAACTCTGGATAAGCAGCACTTGCTCAATACTTCCTTTTCAGCCATTCTTAGCGTTAAAGCGCCGATAAATAGCCCGCTATTCATAAACGTTTTGCCTTGATAATGGCCGAAAATTAAGCATTGATGGTGTAGAGAATGACGTTAACTTTGTTATAGTTTTCGCCTAACTACCTAACTACCTACCTATGTGCTTGATTCACTTGAGTATCAAGCACTCATTATCCAGAGTTCAAGTTATTTAACTAAGCCGTGTATTTCACTGACACCACAAAATAGTATCTTTCATTCTACTCTGAACGCCTCTGCACTTAAGTGATGGCGATTAAGTAGTTTATAAAATTCAGTTCTATTACGTTGTGCTATCTTGGCGGCCTGAGAAACATTACCAGCGGTTATTTTTAGTAGTTTGGCTAAATAATCTCGTTCAAACTTATCCCTAGCTTGCACAAAGGACGGTAAAATCGTGGTTTTATCACGTAAAGCATTTTTGACCAGCATTTCACTGATCAAAGGCTCGGTTGATAAAGCAACAGTTTGCTCTACAACGTTTTGTAATTGTCGAATATTGCCCGGCCAAGTGGCACTGATCAAAACCTCCATCGCCTCTTGTGAAAATCCTGAAATATTAATATGAGATTGTTCAGTTGAGCGGGATAAAAAGTGTTGTGCTAGTAAGGGGATATCTTCTCTGCGCTCAGATAATGGTGGTAGGACTAATTCAACAACATTGAGTCGGTAATATAAATCTTCACGAAAGGTTTTATCGATAATTGCTTGCTGTAAATTTTTATGGGTAGCGGAAACAATTCTGACATCAACTTTAATGCTTTGGGTGCTGCCGACAGGCCGTATTTCTCTTTCTTGCAAAGCGCGTAGCAACTTTACTTGAAAGCTCATTGGCATATCGCCAATTTCATCTAAAAATAGCGTGCCGCCATCGGTAGCTTGAAATAGCCCAATATGATTCTTTTCGGCACCAGTAAAAGCACCTTTACTGTGACCAAATAATTCTGACTCTAAAAGCTGTTCAGGAATAGCCGCGCAGTTAATGGCTGTAAATTGTTGGTCATGTCGAGGGCTAGCTAAATGAATTGCTTTTGCTAGTAACTCTTTACCTGTGCCGCTTTGGCTATGAATTAACAAGCTAAAGTCACTTTTAGCCACTTGTTTACTTTGTTGTAGTAATGACTCCATCACGGTGCTACGACTGATGATTTTATCACGCCATTGATTGTCAGCCTGATTATGGTTAAGTTCTGCAGGTTGTAAACGAATCGCTTGTTGGACGATTTCCAGTAGCTCTTTACTTTCAAAAGGTTTAGTTAAAAAGCTAAAGACACCTTGTTTAGTGGCATTGATGGCGTCTGGTATGGTGCCATGTGCAGTCATAATGATAACGGGAATATGTGGATGTCGTTCACGGATTTGTTCAAACAAAGCCATGCCGTCCATGCCTTCCATCTTCAAGTCACTGATCACTAAGTGGGGATGAAAGCTCTCTAATCGTCCTAAGGCTATTTTGGCATTTTTTGCTGATTCAACATGATAGCCGGCAGCAGAAAGGCGGATACCGAGTAAACGCAATAAACTAGGGTCGTCATCAACGATGAGGATTTTACTGGTACTATCATCTGTTGCAAGGCTAGGGGAATTCATTAAGTCATCTCTATAGTTAAAGGTAAAATTTTATTTGCGTGATATCGTTATTGATAGCTAAACACAAATTAACTATTGCTCGCGTTTATCGATTGTTTGATCTATTTTTTTTAGCTGAGCAATGGTTTGCTCAAGTAATGCTATTTGATCGACTAATACTTGTTGCTTTTCCAATGCTAGTTTTTGTTGCTCTTGTTGCTGAACCAGTAGTCGATTGTGCATTAACAATCGTTGATTTAGCTGGTCGTGCAACAAGGTAATCAATGCTTGCTCATTTGGGTTGATATCAGCAAAAGCGGCATTATTTCCTTCTTTTGTCATCTGATTTAGCAAGGCTTTAGCGCTGAAACTATTGTAAATAGGGGATTTGGGTAAGCTATAAAGTAGCAATAATTTGATTTGGCTATCGTAGTCATGCTGTGATAATTGACTGGGTATTATTGCTACTTTACTTTGTAAGGTTTCAACTTCTTCTATTAACTCAAGTTCAGTAAGTTGCTGTAAAGCAAGGTAGTACTCGCCGTAACTTGTCTCTGTTTTTTTCGGCTCGGGTGAAACTGTCAATTGGCAGCCAGCAAGCAGAAAAGCACTACTAAAAAGTAAAGCGGGTATAGAAAAGTAATGATTAACAAACATTAATCTTGCTCCTTTTGCCTAAAAGCGCGTGGTAGGGTTATGTTAATTTTAGTGCCTGTTTGTTGCTTTTGATTGCTGACTAGCGCTATATGACCATTGAGTCTGAGTACCAGCTCTTTTACGATTGTTAAGCCTAAGCCACTACCTTTTACCAAACTCTCCGCTGGCGGTGGGCCTTGGAAAAAGGCATCAAATATTTTACTTTGATGTTCATCGTTAATACCTACACCTTGATCGCTGACGGTTAATAGCAGTTGACCTTCCAGAAGTATGGTTGAAAGTACAATGACACCTTCATTTGGCGAGTATTTTATTGCGTTAGATAATAAGTTATCGATGATTACCGCGACTTGTTTCCGGTTACTGGTCAAATAAATATTGCTGGGTTGGCGGTTGATATTAATTTTTTTACGCTTTATATCGAGTTTTCGATCGGACAATACTTGAGTAATCGTATCATCAATCTGCATTTGTTCTGAATCTTGTAAACTGGTTGAGTCGAGTACTATATTAAAATCGAGTAAATCCTCTATATGCTTTTGTAGACGAAAGACACTGTTTTTAATGATATGAGAAATCTCTTGCTGTTCAGCATTAAGCTCGCCAACACTATGATCATAAAGTAATTCTGTACCTTCTCTAATCGCGGCTAATGGCGTTTTAAGTTCGTGCGATATATGTCTTATAAAGCTAGATTTTTGTAGTTCGAGTGCATGTAATCGCGTGCGCATATTTTCTAATGCTTGCGCTATTTCTTGTATTTCTGGTGAGCCGGTGAGCTGTATTTCTCTATCAAATTGACCTTGTTGTAATCGTAAAATACTTTTAGTTAGTATTTTTAATGGCGTGGTAATCAGAAAAATAAATACTGCGGCAATTAGCAAGCTGATTGGAATGATGACTAAACTCTGGATCATAATATCGCGAGTGGCCTGTGCCGCTTGTTTAATATTATTGATCTGCTGAGCGTTTAAGGCACTACTACGTCGACTAATTTGTTCATAAACTTCCGTGAGCGTATTAAACTTTTCTTGGATAGGTTGGAGAATATTAAGATCATTTGGCGGTTTTCTTTCTGCATTAGGTATGGTTACTTCCACCAAATCAATTACTGTGTTTGCATATCTATTAAGCAATTTTTGTAACTCGCCGTCGTTACTTGTTGAGATTAACTGCTGGGTTATCAGCATAATTTGCTGGCTTTGGTCAAGGTAGCTCTCCGCCAAAGCACCATCTCTCAACACTAAATATTGCGCGGCACTGCGCTCCATCTTTATTTGACTACTTTTCAATAGCTGTTGGTTATCGAGGATTTTTGTTACATCTATAATCGCCTCTTCACTATCTTTAGCAAGTGTATTTACTTGGGAAGCGCCAAATAATAAGGCAATAACCAGTGGCATGCCCACTAAGCTAAACCCTAGTAAAGTTAATGACTTTATTGAAAGGTTCAGCATAGATAGACCTTTAGGGGGCGTTTGCGCTTTTATAGATTTCACGTTAAGGGGCTTGCCATTACTCATCGAATTAAGTTCAGTACTAGTTTTAGCTAAATTTAATCAAAAAACAATACTGTCTCTTTTTTGAGACAGCTGTGTTTCTGTGTTTGCTTTTTGTTATCTATTGATTTTTATAGTAAATATTTAATTTTATAGTTGTTATTAATGAATGATAAATAATCAGCTGAGTAAACTGTTGCTAATAGGTGACATATTTGAGAAGAGCTTTTTAGAAAACTTCAATTATATCAGTTGGTTGTAGTGTTGGTATGGCATGTGCAATGCCTCTTGTGTAAGTGGCATTTGCCATGGTAGGCATATTAGTTGATGTGCTGTTAATCAAATAAAAGGATTCAATCATGAATAATATTAGCTTAAAAAAACTATCAATCACTGTTGTCGTTGCATCATTAGCGTCAAATCTTGTTTTTGCAGACAATGACATCAGTAAAGTACTTCCTAAAGCAGAGAAGCCCACTTCATCATTTTCTCAACTTGTCGCCAGTTATGATGCCGACAAAAATAATACTTTAAGTGTGGATGAGTTAGCTAAAAATGACACACTAAGTAAAGTCTTCGCTAAAGTTGATGTTAATGGTGATAAGCAAATTAGCGAACAGGAATTTAACCAGTATCTTGATCGTATGAGAAAATCGCTATCGTAGTTTTTCCGGTTGCTGGTTAACAGCTCCCTTTTTTGCCGACTGTAAGCATTAATTCCCAGCCAATCAGTCGGCCTTTTTATACTGAAATTTAAGGCCGCCACAATGAATGAACAGTCTTTTGAGCCAACGTTATCTCGTTATGTACAAATTGATAAATGGATTTTTGAAGTTAAAGCCGTTCGTGCCATACGAGTCGACGACTTCGGCAAACCCTATTCTGCCATTGCTAATTTCACCCTTAATGGCAATAGTGCATATATCGATGGCTTACTAACACGTGAGGACGATGACTTTACCCGTGAAGACCACCAAACTTTTACAAAAATGGCACAACAATTAGCCGTGGAAAGTGTCAGTTTTGATCGTTTTAAACAAAACCGCAGAGTATCAGATACGGTAAAAGTCACGCCAAATACTAGCGTTAAGCCGGAGCTAAAGTTAGTAAAAGCATAGTCGAACTTGTAAGTTAATCGGTATAATACAAAAAAGTATTCATTATTTTCAAGGGTTGTCGAATGAAATCGATTAGAGTAGAACAAGGCTATATTACGCCATCAAAAGTTGTATGTGTTGGACGTAATTATGCTGAACATATCTGTGAACTAGGGAATGAAGTTCCTGATAATATGGTGCTTTTTATTAAACCTAATGCTGCGATAGGAGTGCAACTATTAGCGTTCCATCAAGAAAAGCTGCATTACGAGGCCGAACTTTGTTTTTTGTATCGGCAAGGTAGATTTTGCGCCGTTGCTGTCGGTTTAGATTTAACGAAAAGAGCCCTACAATCAAAGTTAAAGGCACAAGGTTTACCGTGGGAGCGAGCGAAGGCCTTTAGCGGATCGGCACTTTTTAGTGATTTTGTTACTATTGACTCTATTGAACAAACCCTTAGCGTAGAGCTGGATATTAATGGTAAACGCCGACAAACGGGGTCCATTGCGATGATGCTGTATTCACCTCCGGAGATACTGAAAGAAATACTATCTTTTATTGACTTAGAAGATGGCGATATTGTGATGACAGGGACGCCATCAGGTGTCGGCGAAATTGTTGCCGGTGATCATTTTCAAGCGCGAGTGCTTTCGGCCGGAGAAACCTTGATTTACAAAGATTGGCAAGCAAAATAAAATTTATCGGTTAATATTATTCTTCAAGCATAAATATGAGAGAATAATAGCACTATCTTTTAAAAGTTTAAGTGCTTATCAATGAAACGCGTCATTCTCTACACCATGAATAATTGTCCCCATTGCCAAACGGCTAAGCGTTACCTTGAACAAGAGGGGATTCCATTTCGTCTATGCAATATAAAAACGCCGGCAGGACAAAAAGAGTTTTCTAAACTGAATAGGCGTGGTGTGCCAATAATAAAAATTGCCGATCAAGTACTTAATGGCT
>PJEL010002929.1_pt1 | contig 15064 bp, 16 predicted proteins | sample 1853271 | NCBI WGS metagenome assembly PJEL01 (sample SAMN08108733, study PRJNA415343) | Invertebrate metagenome, whole genome shotgun sequencing project. | host: Globobulimina | place: Sweden: Gullmar Fjord | collected 2015-08 | reverse complement strand
GGCGCATTTTGAAAGCCTATTAAACAGTAATACTAAATTAGTTGCCGTTACGTATGCCTCAAACACCACGGGATCTATTAACGACATTAAACGTATTATAGAGCTTGCTCATAATGTGGATGCGTTGGTGTATGTTGATGCGGTGCATTATGCGCCACATGAACTGATTGATGTACAAGCGTTAGGTTGCGACTTTTTAGCTTGTTCTGCATATAAATTTTTTGGCCCGCACTTAGGCATGGTTTATGGTAAAACTGAGCACTTAGAAGGGTTTACACCTTATAAAGTAGAGCCAGCAAAAGATGTTGCACCAGGTCGTTGGGAAACCGGCACACAAAGTTTTGAGGCACTTGCAGGCTTTATTGCGGCGGTTGATTACATAGCGGCGATTAGCAAACTTGATGACAGTCACTCACGCCGAGAAAAATTACGTGTTGCGTTTGCTAAAACAAAACAACATGAAATGGCATTGAGTGAATACTTTTTAACGCGTTTAGTTAATTACCCGCGTATTAAGCTATTTGGCATTGATGATCTTGAGCGCTTAAATGAGCGTACGCCAACGTTTGCTTTAACCTTTGAAGGGCTAGAGCCGCGTGAGGTGTCTGAGTTTTTAGGTAAACAGCATATTTGTGTGTGGGATGGTAATTTTTATGCACAAGGCTTATGCAAGCAGTTAGGCGTACTTGATAAAGGCGGCGTAGTGCGTATTGGCTGTATGCATTACAACACAACAGCTGAGCTAGATAAGTTATTTGATTTATTTGATGATTTACTAGGTTAAAGCCTTACCCATTCAGCACTTTAAAAGCCATAAGTAAAAAACTTGTGGCTTTTTTATTGTCTGATTACTTAGCTTTTTGGCGTTCCATAAATTTGCTCTGCTCGATTAAACAAAACCCATGAGGTTAAAATATACTTATCGTTTGATACTGGCTTATTGCCTCTATGTGTATGCGTAAAGTAGCCTGGGGCAATTACCATGCTGCCTTTTTTAGGGGCTATTTTACGATTTTGATAATAAAACTCGGTTTCTCCGCCTTCTTCAACATCATTTAAATAAAACATAAATAACAACACCCGATGCAGTGCTTCATTATGCTGTAGCTGCGGATACACCTCACTGTGCCAATACGGATAACCGCCTTTATTTACTTCGTATTTTTGCGCTTGAATATTACCGAGTCTAAAAATTTGCTGCACCAATAAGGGGAGTTGTGGTTTACCTACCTCGTCATAGTTGGCGTGAGTTAAATCTACCGGTTGTCTTGTTTTTGGGTGATATACCTTTAAACCAAATGCCCCAATCATCATAAAAATATGTTCTTCAATGTAGTTGAAAACATACTGTGCAGTGGTTTGTTGAATATGTTTTAATTGTTCTGCGTATTCAGGATGATTGTTTAAGTATAAATCGTGGCTATCTTTTTTATTAAGATCAACTCCGCCCGATGTCATCCCTTGTTTAATATGCGGGCTTTGAGAAAAGGTAGTGATAAAGTTATCGCAAAATTCATTACTGAGCGCGTTGTCATACACGCGGATAAAGTCCGTCATGAGTTACCTGTTTAATTATTATTGGATTATTATGTTTACTGAAAAAGTGATACCGCGTTTTAGCGAAACGGATGCACTCGGACACATCAACAATACCGTACTCCCCGTATGGTTTGAAGCGGCCCGAGTACCTATTTTTAAATTTTTTACGCCAGATCTAAATCCACACAACTGGAAGTTAATCATTGCTAAAGTAGAAGTGTCGTTTGTTGGCGAACTATTTTATGCCCATGAGGTGACAATTAACACTAGCATAGAGCAAATTGGCAATAGTTCATTTGTGATCCGCCAAGAAGCATGGCAGCAAGATAAGTGCTGCGCCATTGGTAAAACGGTGATGGTACGTTATGACTTTGCTAGCAAAACAAAGCAACCACTTTCGACTGATGAAAAAGCCGCATTAACACAGCACCTTGTAGCAGTTAGTTAATCGCAGCTTAACTATGACAAGCTGGATGTTTAGTTAAATATTGCCCCAAGGCAATGACTTGTTTTTCTGAAAAGCGCAGCCCAAGCTTTGTTCGTCGCCAAAGTATATCTGCGCTGGTTCTTGCCCATTCATGGTTTACTAAGTAATCAACTTCTTGCGCATACAGACCATGACCAAAGTGATAACCTAAATCACCGATTGATTGGCTGTTCCCCAGTAATTGATAACTAAGCGTGCCATAGCTGCGAACCATACGTTTTAATGTGTCGATTGCCAGCCAAGGGTAGCTACTTTCTAACTGAGCGGTAAGGTATGTTTGGTTACTAAAGTCGCCGCCTGGTAAAGGGGCATCTTTGGTCCAAGAGCCACTCATCTTTGGGTAAAAAGGCGCTAACTTATTAACGGCGTTTTCTGCAAGCTTTCGATAGGTAGTAATTTTACCACCAAACACACTTAATAAAGCGGCATGATCGGTGTCGTTGTTTAATATCAGCTTGTAATCGCGGGTGACGGCTTGAGCATCTGTTGATTTGTCATCTAATAGTGGCCGCACCCCACTAAAGCTGTGCACAATATCGGCCGCGCTTATAGTGTTTTTAAAGTAATGGTTAGTGATACTGATGAGATACTGTATTTCTTGCTCACTAATTTTTACATCAGCAATATCGCCGGTGTACTCTTCATCCGTGGTGCCAATCAGTGAGTAATCTTGCTCATAAGGAATGACAAATACAATGCGGTTATCTTCATTTTGTAAAATATAGGCAACTGGCTCATTGTGGAGTCGGGGCACTACAATATGACTGCCTTTCACAAGGCGAATAGTGTGCGGTGTGGGCTGGGTAAATACATCTTCAAATAATGACGCGACCCATGGGCCTGCGGCATTTACAACACTTTTAGCCTTTATATTTAGGTGCTGCTTGCTGGCTTGTTGCTCTAAAATCACATCCCAATAATCTGCGTTACGCGTTGCTTTAATGCAGCGGGTGCGTGTTGCAATGGTGGCGCCTAAATTATGCGCTGCTTGGGCGTTTAAAATCACTAAACGCGCGTCATCAACCCACCCATCGGCGTATTCAAAGCCATGGGTTATACTGTTGTTAAGTACACTATTGCTGTCAAATTTAATCGCTTTTGAGGCGGGTAAAGTATTACGCTTGGCTAGGTGATCGTAAATAAATAACCCCACACGAATCATCCAAGAAGGACGTAAGTGTGCTTGGTGCGGTAGCCTAAAAGAAAGCGGCCACATAATATGCGGCGCTTGTTTTAATAGCACTTCACGTTCACGTAATGCCTCTCTTACCAATCTAAATTGATAATTCTCTAAATAGCGAAGCCCGCCATGAATAAGTTTGCTGCTATTAGAGGAGGTCGCTGAAGCTAAATCGTCTTGCTCACATAATAATACTTTCAAGCCGCGACCACTGGCATCTGCGGCAATACCAGCACCATTAATGCCACCGCCAATGACGAGTAAATCATATTCGTTATCGAGTAACTGCACGGGAGCACCTTTAAGTTGGTTGTGAATGTCAGATTATATTAACGCGATTAGCCGCCTGTTAATTCGCACTGTTATTCTGCTGATTATTAGCAAGCGTCACTTGCGCAATACAATGCAGCCATTTTGCATATAAATCGTTGCGCTCATCGCTGCTCATGGTTGGTTCAAAGCGCCGGTCACATCGCCACATCTTTGCTAGTTGCGCTGTTGATTCATAAACCCCACTTTGCAGGCCTGCTAAATAGGCAACACCAAGCGAGGTGGTTTCGGTTAAGGTCGGGCGCTCAACACTTGCACCTAAAATATTAGCTAAAAATGCCATTGCCCAATTATTATTGGCCATACCGCCATCGACGCGCAAAATACTGGGGCGCAAGCCATCCCCTTCCATCGTTTTTTGCAAATCTTTAGTTTGATAACCCACTGATTGTAAGGCAGCTGCCACAATAGTACTAATCCCTGAATCTCGGGTAAGCCCTAAAATAGCACCACGAGCATTAGCATCCCAATAAGGAGCGCCTAAACCTGTAAAAGAGGGCACTAAAAATACCCCATGATCTAAGGGAACACCTTTAACCAGCGCCTCACTTTCACCTGCGTGCTCCAGTAGTTTTAAACCTTCTACAATCCATTGCATGGTGGCACCTGCCATAAAAATACTGCCTTCAATGGCATAGGTGGGTTTGCCGTTGAGCCTATAGGCGATGGTGGTTAATAAGCGATTATTCGACTTGAGTGCTTTATCTCCGGTATTAAGCATTAAAAAACAGCCAGTTCCGTAGGTGCTTTTTGCCATACCTTCTTCAAAACACGCCTGGCCAATTAATGCGGCTTGCTGATCGCCCGCTATGCCGCTAATTGGGATTTCACCACCAAATAACTCGCTGCTAGTTACACCAAAGTCAGCCGCTGAGTCCATCACTTCAGGTAACATTGAGGCTGGAATATCAAATAAGCAGAGTAGCTCTTCATCCCAGCATTGCTTATGAATGTTAAACAATAATGTGCGAGAGGCATTGGTTGCATCGGTTTTGTGCACTTTACCGTTGGTTAATTGCCATAGTAAGTAGGTGTCTACTGTACCAAAGGCCAGTTCGCCAGCTGCAGCTTGCTCTTTAGCGCCAGTGACATTATCTAAAATCCAACGAATTTTGGTGGCAGAAAAATACGGATCGAGTAATAAGCCAGTTTTATCATTCACGCTTTCGCTGTGTCCTGCATCACGTAAACTCTTACAGTATTCACTGCTGCGTCGATCTTGCCAGACTATCGCGTTATAAATGGGTTTACCCGTCGTTTTATTCCATACCAAAGTGGTTTCACGTTGGTTGGCGATACCTATAGCTATAATGTCTTCAGCTTTGACTTGTTTATCTGCCAACGCTTTTTGCGCACTGCTAATTACTGTTTGCCAAATATCATCGGGGTTATGCTCTACCCAACCATTTTCAGGGAAGTACTGTTGAAACTCTTGCTGAGCGGCTGTATATACTTGCGCATCCTTAGTAAATAGCACAGCTCGTGAGCTTGTTGTACCTTGATCAATCGATAGGATATATTTAGACATTAACAGCTAAGGGATCCCCAGAAATAATCATTAAATTTCAATTACATCACTCACATCCATATTTTTCCAATCGAGTTGCACTACCACCTGTACGAAATAGGCTAGTCCTGCCAAATAATCTCGCCGTCGCAGTTTAATGGACTGTTTTTTGAAGTATCGCAGCCCAACAAATGCCCATGAAACTACTCGTCTGTTTTTGGTTGAATTAGCTTGAAAAGCGCCTGTCTTTCCTGCTTTGTCTATCACTGCCCCCAGCATCATTGAGAACCAATGAGCCAGTGTGGCAAGCAGCAACAGTATGTCTAATCGATAGACTTTGTTTGTCCTGTGCAGATCTGAGCCTAAGCCGAATCTAACACTTTTTTGATCTCGAAACCCTGCCTTTATCTGCATTCTCATACCATATAGCTTGAGCACTTTTTCGAGAAAATGGTGCCTTTTTGGAAGTGAAGAAACGAGTAGCCAAGGCTCTTTATAACCGCGTTCTTTATCTCTTTTTAATAACTTATGTCCCTTGCCAACCAACACTGCATGCGTTTGATATTTTGCACTTTTGGTCAGCTCGGTCGCGCCAAGATACCGGCTCTTACGTTGATTGTTCTTGAATAGTGACTGGCATGGAATAAACTCATCGCTGCCCTGCGTTTTCAAATGTGCCGTACCTCGAACACGGCTAATATAATGCCAGCCATTGTTTCGCACGGCTTTGAGCCAAGGAACTTTAAAGCCCGCATCCGTCACAATGACGGGGCGGCAATCACTCGGCAAGATCAGTTTGAGCATCTTTAAGAACCGTTTTTGTACTTTTGGGCAATGATATTGAAAGCTGAATGCACTTTCCTGGTATAAGGTCAAAGAGCGACCTTCACTGACAATGCTAGCACGCAGAATACAGTATTTGGTTTGTGTATCTGCATGACTCCAATCAACCAAAATGACGGGATGCTTTTCAGTGACCACAAAACGGCTTAAGCGAACATAAACCGATGTCGACTCACGCAAAAGCTCGTGGTTATTGAGTAGTCGATCAATACGCTTAATATCATGTTTTTCAGTTGTTTTTGAATCCAAATTGCGACCAATAGATGTCAAGGTGCATTGCTGACAGTGCAAAAGAGATTTAACGGCAGCGACTAGAGTATTAAATCTGGCTTTATGAATAGAGTTAGGGGTGACAGCGCGGAGCATATTGTACAAAATAGTAGACGCATTCATGGTGTTTAGTTCTGTTGTTTTTGCGATTCATAAGATCACAAAACACCATGAATGTTCCCTCACTACCCATATTTTTTAACACTATTAGTTCATTGATATATAAAGGCTAATTTTGGGGATACTTTAGCATTAACAGCTAGTTTTTAAATGAATATGGGTTAGTTTGTATGCAATTTTGTTTATTCGCAATCACTTTTTAAATTTGTGAGAGTTAAGACTAAACATAGCCTTATGAAAAATAACGCTTTATAATTTAAAGCCCACTTTTGTGGGCGACTATAATTAAGACTCGCTAGCACTTACTAATTCTTTATGTAGCCAATCTTTTAACTCTGCTCGTTCAACTTTTAGTTGTTGCATGGATTGATCATCAATTGGGGCATCTTGAAGTTCGAGTACACGAACCTCCTTATCAATAGCATTATACTGCTTTGCTCTAGCCGCAAACTCGGAACTTTCTTTACTTAACGCAGTGATGGTATTTAGATGCTCAGGAAACTCTTTAGTTAATGAATGGTCTTCGCCTAACATATTTTGCTCCTTAATTATTAAATGTAGATTATGTGGGGGATTTATTTGCCCCAACATAATAGAGCTTGGGCAATTACAGAATAAATCAAGAGTGAAAAGCTTGTTTAAGTGATAACTACACTATCTTTGTGTTAAGACTTAACTATCATGATTTGCTGTCTGAGCATGAAACAGGCATATTCGAAAGACTTACGCTGAAGGTGGTTGAACTTCAGCGTAGGTGTTGGGGGCTGTTATTTATCATAAGGTGATGATGTTGCTACCAATAGCACATTGCTCAAAACTATCAGCTGAGCTCAATACTTTATCGGCAGCTGTGTGTGCATCCACAGGTGCGGCATAGCTTGGCATTACAATACTTGCTAGCATCAAGCAGGCAAAAGCACATAAAAGGCTGATAGCTTGTTTATCTGTTTTTTCCATTATTATTCACCTGCAATTTCAAGTTGAGTAACGCTATAGCTCAATAATGAGCAACCGATAAGCAAGCCTTTACTGACTAAGTTTTTACTAAAATTAATCATACCTCATTCCTTTTTGATTATTCTGAATATCAAATTAGTTAAATAATTTTGCTAGTTGTGCAGAAATTTGCTGGTTCACCATTTTGATTGATTCATCTATTTGCGCAGTGATAGCGGCATCAATTTTGTTTAATTGGTTTTCAAATGAAGCGTTAAAGTCTTGGCTAAAACTGTAATCAACAGCAACTACGTCCTGTGTTTGTGAAATACTTGTCACTGGTGAAACCTTGTTATTTTCCATCTCGTTTGCCATAACACTGGCACTAAATAAAGTGGCTATAGCAGCACTTACTAATAGGGTTTTGGTCGCTGATTTAGTTAATGATTTCATGATTTGTTCCTTCATATTTGCTCTAGTGGCCATCCATAATGACCAGGATGTGTAATGTAATATTTAACGTGTTGTTCGCTAGGTTGTAGCGATGAGTAAATATTAGAGGGCAGCAGCAATAAAGTCGCTTATCTAGCTATGAGCAATTTAATCATAAGGTTTTTAATTTTAAATGTGTTTTAAATTAGTTGCTTAGATTGAAATCTTATTTGGATTATAAGGTTTCGCTTTTAACTATTTTGGCTTGTTGACGATACTTTGGCGGTGAGTTTTTAACTGCTGTAAAAAATGTTAGACGTTAGATGCAGTTTTTCAATCGACAATTAACTGAAAATTCTTTGCTATTGGGTTAGAATGCGGCTCAATTACTTCTCTTGCCCTGCAACCTTTAATTACCAATGAGTTACTAACCTGATGTTGTTAATGATCGACAATTACGATTCGTTTACCTATAACCTAGTGCAATATTTTCAGCGCTTAGATCAAGAGGTGCTAGTAAAGCGCAATGATGAGATCTCGGTTAGTCAAATAGCTCAGTTGAACCCGCAGCACATCGTGATATCGCCTGGGCCATGTACGCCAAATGAGGCGGGTATATCTTTAGATGTGGTTGCGAAGATGAAGGGACAGTTGCCAATTTTAGGTATTTGCTTAGGGCATCAATCTATTGCACAGGCATTAGGTGCTAATGTTGTTAGAGCCAAACAAGTGATGCACGGTAAAACCTCACCAATTTATCATGCTAATCAAGGTGTATTTACTGGTTTAGCAAATCCATTAACGGTATGTCGTTATCATTCATTAGTGGTTGAAAAAAATAGTCTGCCAGATGAATTGCAGATCACAGCTTGGACAAAAACAGAAAATGGCCAGTTAGATGAAATAATGGGCTTAGCTCATAACAGCTTAGCATTAGAAGGGGTACAATTTCATCCAGAAGCTATTTTAACTGAGCAAGGGCTCGAATTACTTGCTAACTTTTTAACTCGGTTCTAGGCTTATGCTAACAAACGTAATTACTCCTTTAATTTTTATATAAAGACAATAATGAATGACAGATGAAGTGCGCCAACAAAGGATTGCGAAAGCATTAGAACAACGAGCCCATGATCTGTTGCTTGGGCATAGTTTTGCGCAGCGTCAAATTGGCTATATTCATACCTTAGAAATTGACTACGGCGAAGCAATGGAACAACGTACCTTACTTGAGGTGGAAGTTGCAGCAGAAAAAGTACGTAAGTTATCTAGCACTGCTCATCATAAATATCGCGCTCAAGCTAGTCAGCAGCTACATCAAGTTATTGAGACTGCGATGAGCAAGCAGTTAGCTGATATAGACACTGTACTGCATGAAACAATTGGCATTGAAGATAACGTACCTGCAATTTTAGACATACTCGCTGTAAAATCTGCATCAGTGGGGCGCATTGAACCGTTAGTCAAAGATCTGACTTGGTTGGGCCGTGAATTAGTCACTTTTGTCAACTTACCTTATTATCGCGCACAACGAAATAAACACACTTCGGTTAAAGTTGATAACCCGTCTTTAGCACTGCGCTATATCGGTTTAGATAATTTGCAGTTTGTTGTACCTACTTTTGCGGTGCGTCATTGGATGCCGCATAGTACTGAACCGTTCCCACTGTTAAAGCGCAGGTTGCGCGATAACTCCATGGCCTGCGCTATTGCAGCACAAGAACTGGCAAAGCTTAATGGAATAAATGAAGTTCATGCATTTACCTTAGGTATGCTACTCGATGTGGGGAAAATAGCCTTGATCAGGCTATATCTTCGTACATTCGAACGAGTGTGGCAAAGAAAGGTCGCAATGGCTCGCGAAGAGCAACACAAAGATTTACACACTGCCTTATTAGAGTTAAAGCCAGATCCGCTATTTTTAAGTACTTTACTGAATCAGCATGCGCTTAAAGTGACAGCAACGGTGATTGAGAAGATGGCATTTCGGTATTTGCCATTTAATGCCGTGCTATCGCAATTGGTTAATGGTGCGGCAAAAGGTGACTCAGCATTGCCACTAACAATGTTAATACGCAAAGCGCGCTGTTATAGCCAAGCAGTTAGTTTGAGTGCCCATCAGTTATTAGAAAGTGATGAAAAATCACTCTGGTTTAACCATGTTGGACTGTCTAAGCTGGAGCTTGAACAGCTAGAAAAAACCAATTTACAGCATTTTCATATTAAAATTGACTAGTTTCATAAATTTTTTGTTAATTTTTTTACGACTATTCATTCATCATTAATATCTGCTTTTACTCACCTTTTATTTACAAAAGCGCTGCTTGGCGAGTAGTGGGGCAGCCTTATCGAATAAACAACCCCATTATTCATTATTCAGATAGTTATTCACTATCTCTGAAATAATATCTCAATCCCTTTAATTACAAGGGCTGCATGAAAGTTTTCTAAGAGACAATAGCAAAGAACTCTGAAATAATGACCGTCTGAAAATTGAACCAGAGAGTATTTTTTGGCTATTTAAGCTATGCTGATTTACGCCAAAGGAGATGGTATTTCACACCATCATCGAGCCTATTTTTCACGCTCTCTGTGAGATAACAATTAAGAGGATATAAAATGACAGTCAATCGCGAATTATTTGATCAAGTAATGGTTCCTAACTACGCACCTTCAAGCGTTATTCCTGTTCGTGGTGAAGGGTCACGCGTTTGGGATCAGCAAGGTCGTGAATATATCGACTTTGCCGGCGGTATCGCTGTTAACTGTCTAGGTCATTGTCATCCTGCATTAGTTAAAGCACTAAAAGAGCAAGGCGAGAAAATCTGGCACGTAGCTAATGTAATGACGAATGAGCCAGCACTGCGTTTAGCTAAAAAGCTAGTAGATGCGACATTTGCTGAAAAAGTTTATTTTGCCAACTCTGGCGCTGAAGCAAATGAAGGTGCACTAAAATTAGCGCGTCGCGTAGCACTTGAAAACTTCGGTGAACAAAAATCACAAATCATCGCTTTTAACAAAGGCTTCCACGGTCGTACATTCTTCACTGTTACTGTAGGTGGTCAAGCTGCTTATTCTGACGGTTTTGGTCCAAAACCTGGCGATATCGTGCATTGTGATTTTAACGATTTAGACGCTTTTGCAGCACTTATCTCTGATAACACCTGTGCGGTAATGATGGAACCACTGCAAGGCGAAGGCGGTATTATTTCTGCTACTGACGAATTTGCTAAAGGCGTACGTGAATTATGTACTAAACATAATGCATTGCTTATTTTTGATGAAGTACAAACAGGTGTTGGTCGTACTGGCGAGCTGTATGCATATCAAGGTTTGAATGTAACTCCAGATATTTTAACTACAGCTAAAGCGCTTGGTGGCGGTTTCCCAATTGGCGCTATGCTAACAACCACTGAGATTGCACAGCATCTTAAAGTAGGTACTCATGGTTCTACTTACGGCGGTAACCCACTAGCCTGTGCAGTTGCAGAAGCGGCTTTTGATACTGTAAATACACCTGAAGTACTCGCTGGCGTTAAAGCTAAAGCTGCATTATTCAATGAATTATTAACAGCGATTAACGACAAGCACCAAGTGTTTTCAGAAATTCGTGGTCAAGGCTTGTTAATCGGTGCAGTAGTAACTGAACAGTTTAAAGGTCGTGCTAAAGAGTTTTTAGTGGCAGGTACTGCTGAGGGCGTGATGTCTTTAGTGGCTGGTGCTGATGTTGTACGCTTTACACCTTCTTTAGTGATCCCTGAAGCGGATATTCGCGAAGGTATGGCACGCTTTGAAAAAGCGGTTGCCAAAGTTGTGAACGGTTAAGCAACACGTCTCATCATTATAGGGCAGGCAGCAAGCTTGCCCTACTATTCTTAATTTACCGTTATTTATAAGGGAGCAAGCGGACTCATGATGATCCTTCGCCCAATCCAGCAATGTGATTACCCAGCTTTATTGAAAATTGCCCACGAATCAGGGCATGGTTTTACCTCTTTACCTAATAACGAAGAGTTATTACAAAAAAAGATTGACCATTCTATAAGCTCATTCGCAAAAAGTGCATCTCACCCAGGTGATGAAGGTTACTTGTTTGTTCTTGAAGATAGCGAAACTGGTGAGGTAGTTGGTACCTCAGCAATAGAGGCTGCGGTAGGTTTAGATGATGCGTTTTATCATTATCATTTAAGCAAAGCCATTCATTCATCTCGTACATTGAATGTATATAAAGCGGTTGATATCTTAACCTTGTGTAATGACTACACAGGGGCAACAGAGCTTTGTACGCTGTTTTTAAAAGATGGTTACCGTAAAAATAATAACGGTAAGCTGCTTTCAAAAGCACGTTTTATGTTTATCAAGCAACACCAAGAGCGTTTTGCTGAAACCGTTATTGCAGAAATGCGCGGTGTTTCTAACGAGCAAGGCAATAGCCCATTTTGGCAGTGGCTTGAAGAGCACTTTTTCTCAATGGACTTTCCAACGGCTGACTACCTAACTGGGATTGGCCAAAAAGTATTTATTGCTGAACTCATGCCGAAGTACCCAATTTACGTCAACTTACTCAGTAAAGATGCGCAAGCTGTGATCGGTAAAGTGCACGATAACACGCGCCCTGCGATTGAGTTGTTAAAAAGTGAGGGCTTCACGTTTAACGGCTACGTTGACATTTTTGACGCAGGCCCTACGGTTGAAGCAAAAGTAGATAATATTGCCACTATTCGCAATGCAAAGAACTTTACCGTGAAAATTGGTGAAAACAGTGGCGACACTGCTGTGATGTTAGCCAATGAAAAACTAAATGACTTTAGAGCAACCGTTGCACAGCTAAACTTTGATGAAACTAGCTCAGAGTTGACTTTGCCTCAGGCAATGGCCGATGCACTGCATTTACAAGCTGGCGATATAGTTACCGCAACACGTATATAATTTAGGAGAAAGTACATGACTCATCCTGCACAATTTATTAATGGTCAATGGTCACAAGGCCAAGGCGATACATTTAATTCAGTAAACCCAGCCAATAACGAGATTATTTGGCAAGCAAACTCAGCAACCAGCGAGCAAGTTGATACGGCTGTTAACTCAGCGCGTGCAGCATTTTATAGCTGGGCAGACAAATCATTTGCAGAGCGCCTGGCGATTGTAAAAACGTTTGCTGAAACCCTAAAAGAGCACAGCGAAGAGCTGGCGATAGCGATTGCCCAAGAAACGGGTAAGCCGTTATGGGAAACTCGCACTGAGGCGGGGGCTATGGTCGGTAAAATTGCGATCTCTGAAAAAGCATTTTTAGAGCGTACCGGGGACGTTGAAAATCCAATGCCGCAAGGTCGTGCGATGATCCGTCATAAGCCACATGGTGTAGTTGCCGTGTTTGGCCCATATAACTTTCCTGGTCACTTACCTAACGGCCATATTGTGCCTGCGTTATTAGCGGGTAATACCGTGGTATTTAAACCATCTGAGCTGACCCCAGCTGTGGCAGAGCTTACGCTTAAGTTATGGGAAAAAGCTGGTTTACCAGCTGGCGTTATTAACCTTGTACAAGGTGAAGTTGTAACAGGTAAAGCATTGGCTGCCCATAAAGGCATTGATGGTTTATTCTTTACTGGTTCATCACGCACAGGTCATATTTTACATGAGCAGTTTGCCGGTCAACCGGGTAAAATCTTGGCATTAGAAATGGGTGGCAATAACCCGCTTATAATTACTGATGTTGCAGACACTAAAGCGGTTATTCACGATATTATTCAATCAGCGTTTATCTCAAGTGGTCAACGTTGTACTTGCGCACGTAAATTATTTTTACCAGTAGGCGAGCAAGGCGATGCAATTTTAGCTGGTTTAATTACTGCCACTAAAGCGATTAAAGTGGGCAACTACGATGACGCAGAGCAACCATTTATGGGCTCGATGATTTCATCGGCTGCTGCAGCTGGCATGGTAAAAGCACAGCAACAACTTATTGAGCTTGGCGCTGAGGTACTAGTTGAACTTAAGCACACTGAAAATACAGGCTTTGTAACACCGGGTATTATTGAGTGTACTGATGTTGCTAACTTCCCAGATGAAGAGCACTTTGGGCCGTTATTAAAAGTATTCCGCTTTACAGATTTTGACAGTGCAATTGATAAAGCCAACGATACCAGCTTTGGTTTATCAGCAGGCTTATTAAGCGATAACGCCGCTGACTATGACCATTTCTTACGTCGTATTCGTGCCGGTATCGTTAACTGGAATCGCCCAATTACAGGAGCTTCTAGTGCTGCACCATTTGGTGGTATTGGCGCATCGGGTAACCACCGTGCTAGCGCATACTATGCCGCTGATTACTGCGCATACCCAGTTGCCTCTGTTGAGCTTGAAAAAGTAGCAATGCCAGCAACATTAAGCCCAGGCTTAAAAATCGATTAATCGATTTTTCTAAACTAGTAATAAACCACTAAAAAAGCAGCCTTGGCTGCTTTTTTTGTATTGGTTAAGGCTCAAAGGTAGCAATTAAAAGCGCTTTCTGCTTAAATCAGTAGAGTCGTGTTTAATTAGGTGTGAAGAAATATGGTTTTAGATAGGCAGGGGTATGATGATTTGATCATGTACCTTACTCAAAATTTAGCATTATTTGAGAAGTCCGGCGAAATAAAACCAGGCGCTCCTACTATTATGGAGCTGATTGAAGATGATATTGCTGAAAATGTAATGTTGTTATGTCAGCAACACACAGAGCTTACCACTGAGCAACGCAGCCAAATTGTGCGAGAAGTTGACGGTATAGTCTACGATTTACAAGAAGTGCTCAGCAGTGTCACCAGTAATCAAGTCACCATAGAGCAGCATGCCTTTATTGATGAGTTTGCCGCACTGGTAAAAAACCTCTTTGATAGCGCCGTTGTTGAAAGTGCTTGAATACATCGTTTTTAATTTGCAACTGTGTGTGACTTCCTTACAATCAAGTAAATAACTACTTTGAGAGTCATACAATGCAAGCGAATGTAAAATGGGTTGAAGGCGATACCTTCCTAGGTCGTTCTAATTCTGGTCACAATGTGGTGTTTGATGCTGGTAGCGATAGCGCCGCACCTAGCCCAATGGAAATGGTATTGATGTCGGTTGGTGGTTGTTCATCGGTTGATGTGGTGAGTATTTTAAAAAAAACTAAGCAAGAGTTCTCATCAGTAGATGTTCAGTTAACCGCTGAACGAGCAGAAACAGCCCCGCGCGTGTTCACCAAAATTAATTTACACTTTGTTGTAACCGGTAATAATGTGTCTGAAAAGCACCTAGAAAGAGCGGTTTCGCTTTCGGCAGAAAAGTATTGTTCAGTTGCATTAATGCTTGATAAAACAGTAGAAATTACCCACAGCCATGAAGTTGTTCAAGAACAGGGAAAATAACGCTTTTTCCGTGAGTAAAATTCGTATAAAAT
>PJEL010002928.1_pt1 | contig 15068 bp, 4 predicted proteins | sample 1853271 | NCBI WGS metagenome assembly PJEL01 (sample SAMN08108733, study PRJNA415343) | Invertebrate metagenome, whole genome shotgun sequencing project. | host: Globobulimina | place: Sweden: Gullmar Fjord | collected 2015-08 | reverse complement strand
TACAGTGGATTCGCTTTAAACACAGGAAATACTGCGGAGAATGCTGCTGAGTCTTTACCAGATCCTGATCTAGCTATTGGAGTACAAGTAGTATCTGATATTGAAGTACCGGGTAAAAAGTCCATCATCAAGAATACAATGAATGAACCATTCTTGGAGGAGTATAATTCTGGTACAGCTATGGTATTTGTACCACTATCTAAGAAAGATGGTAAAATGAAATATCATGCAGCACCTTTATTCAATAATAAACTAAGTCCAAATCAAGCCAGAGGATTAAGGCAAGCAATGGAAATATTCTTAACTGAAAATCCAGAAGTGAACGTAGGTCTATATGAGGCGTATAAAAGGCTAAATATTGACCTGTTAACTCCACGAGGTTTGGATACAGTATTGCGCAAAGCCCTACGGCTTTACAGAAGTGATTCTAAAGACGGTATAAAACGTCAAAGTCTGGAAAAAATGATAGAGTCCAGAATAGGTAAAGCAGGTTTAGGGTTTGTAGAGTTTACCAATGATGAAATCCACTATGGAAAGTCTGTTAAGAAATCTATGAAGAAGGGTGGTAGGATATCTACAGAAGAATTAGACAAGATGGAGAAGTTTGTATTACAGAGTGCATACTTCAATGTCTCTAAAGAATTGCTGAATAGCAAGGAAAAGTTTAACTTTGTGGAAGTAGATGTTGAAACAGGTGAACTAGCCCCTTATGAAGGAGACTACAATACTTATGTGAAGCAAAATACTACTACCTTCATGAGAAGCACTAAGCTAGATGATGGTAGCTATAGTTCTACTATACAAAATATAACTCGATTCGATATGAAAGTACCAGAGTCTATTAAAGAAGAAGGTCTTGAGGTAAAAGAGAAAGAAGTTACCGAAGATCCGGGTAAAGATCCTGAAGCTATTAAACTAGCTAACCTTATGGGAGAAGATATAGATACATTTATCAAACCTGTAAGAGAGGGTAAGATCTCTTTAGAGAAATACTTAAAGGCTAAGAGGATGGTACACGAAGCTAACAAACATTCTAAACACACTAAAAACTGTAATTAATGAGTTGCGAACAAAGGAGAACAGGGCTACTAAATTCGTCACAAATTCAAGACTTAGTAAGTTCACATGAAGATGATTTTATTTATGGTTTAGATTACTCACAACAACGACAAATAGTCAATACCATTTCTGAAAACTTGTATAGAGAAAGCCTTACCAATGGAGGTAAGACTGATACTATAAAGGTAACTAGAGATATATTGTCTAAAGTCAACTCTAATATAGCAGAAGCAAAAACTTCTAAGAATGAATTAGAGAGTATAGGTTTAGATGTAGGCAACTTAACAACAGTAATTCAAGATAATGAGTTAGTTAGGGATAATATAAATAAACTAGTAGCAATAGCCGCTGACGAGTTGGGTAAGTTAAACGGTATAACAATTAAAAAACTTGAAAATGTAACAGATGAAAAATCAAATGACTTAGATGAAGAAACAGAAGCCGGTATAGAACGTACTAGCTTTGCAGATACATATCAACTGGAGCTAGATTCCAGAGATACTACATCAGCTAGACTAAAGAAGTTTTTAGCTTTTGTAAATGATTATGAGTTTGATGCTGATACACTTGTAGCTAAGAAATCTTTTATAGGAGAAGACTTACCATTAAACTTTAACTATGTATACAATGAATTACATAGAGTTTTAGAAGGTATAGAATCTACTGAGAAAGATGTACTTACGAGATTAAACAATGTAGTAGAGGAAGTAAAAACAACACAGAATAATAATTTAGCTTGGTTACCTGGTTTTGTATCCTATCTAAAAGCTGCTCCTAAACAAGTAAGGAGAGAGTTTGTTAGTGATATGGCAAAGCATAAGATTGATATGAAGTTTGTTATGTACAGTAAAGTACTAGATAAACAGACTGGTCAGTACAAAACTATCTTAAGAGTATTTGATGATAACTCTATTAGTAGCGCAAAGAGATTACAAGGTCTTTGGAAGAAGTCACATATAAATTCTGACATAGTACAGGAGGGTGTGTATTCGGAAGAAGTTAAGAATGAGATGTTAAGTACTCTTGCTGAAATTAGAGCTACCAAAATGGCAGCAGATAAAGCTGAAGCTACTACTACACTTCTAGGTAGACTTGGTATAAAGGTACACCCGGATTTTATTAAAGGGTTATTTGTATCTGGTAACAGAATGTATTACGGTAAAAAGAATACTACTGGTAAAGGTCTTATAGCTAAGAATGGTGTACTTGATAGATTTATAAACCAGATAAATCCTGGACAAAAAGTAGGTGATTCTAAATTATTAGATGACTCTGTTGTAGTTGGTTTATCTATTGGCTCTTCTAAATTTGCCAGAGATGAATTTAGCAATTCATTTAGAGTAGGTGATAAGTTAATCTACACTTATTCTAATAACCAGTACATTGTAAATAGAGTAAGAGATTTAAAGAAGGATGATTTATTAGTATCTCAATTGCAGAAAGCTCAGTTTGCTAAAGATTCTCTTTATCTAGAACTTCTAGCTGACCAGGATACAGGGTTTCAAGATTGGTTTGATATCAATTATCTATCTCTTAATCCTTTAAAGAAAGCTAAAGGTAGACGTTCTGACAAAGTAACTTCTATGAGTCCTTTAGATATGGAAGTAACTAAGGTAGGATTATTCAATTCTAATAGAAGATATGAGGACTTAGAAATTAATGGTATTACCCATCAGTCTAGGAATGCTCAATTCTTCTTCCCCACCACCTCAGATAAGTCTAGGATTATGAGGGGGAATGGTATTGCTATTGACCCGGTAGAAGAGATAACTGTATCTAATACAGATGGTACTACTTATACTAAGAAACGGTTCAAGAGTAGTGCTATAGATTTATTTTATGACTCAGTAGTATTACCTGAAATCAATAGAATTTATACTACTTCTCAACCTAGTTTTAAAGACAATGTAGATTTAAGTACCTATAATGGGGGCCTGTTCTACTTAATGCCTGAACTTAATGACTTAGTTATCAAGACTAAAGACACTATTGTAGGGCCACGACAACTGTTGGATATTGTTAAAGAAGATCCTCAGTTAAGTGATAATACTTTAAAACAAGTTAGAGCTGCTATAGAACAATTTCTACTTCGGGAGTCTATGGATAAAAAGAAGAAGTGGAAGGATTTAGGTATCATCAGTAATGATGAGAAAGGTCTACCATCTATACAATACATAGAACAGATTGGAAATAAAGAAGGTGCTTCTGGTATCTCTTCTACTATAATGGACTTCGTGTATAATTATGCACTATTCAATGCAAATATGTTTCAGTTAGTTATTGGAGATCCTGCTCAATATTTTAAGAGTAGGTCAGACAAGCCTATGGAACAAGCTCTGGATACCTATGATAATATTGGTAAGAGACTTGCAGCAGAGATTGCTCCAGGTGTTGAAATGGAAGGGCCTGATTATATACAGATATACTCTAAAGATGTAGAGACTGTATCAGATTACTTTGAACAGATTCTAAAAACCTTGGATGGTCTAACTATAGATGAATACAATAACCTAGATGAGGAAGCTCAAAGGAAACTAAAGGCTTATCCTTACACTGACATCACTAGTACAGATGCACAAGAATACACAACCTGGAAAGAACATTTAAATATCTTAAGAGACTTAGGTAGAATAAGTGATACTGAGCATGAAGAAGCTTCTAAAGCTTTTAAAGAGGGTAGAAATCCTTCTAAGAAAGTATTTGATAAAGTACTTCAGCCTATGAAACCTGTCTATGTTAACAATACACCTATGCAAGTGGGAGAAGTATGGTTAGATAAGAAAACTTATATTAAGTCTTCATCCTTTCCATTGATTCCTACATTGACTAAAGGTATTGAATTAGATAAGGTAAGATTACAGTTGGAAGATATTGAAAATAAAGAAGGTAAAGGTGTTAGACTTGCGTTTAAGACTGCTACTAAGGTAGGCTTCCCTAAGAATGCTGTAAGTATATTTGATGAAAGTGGTGTAGCTACTAAGATACCTACTGATAGATTCGAAGTAATGGATCGTAAGGGATTAAGAATACAACAAGATATTCCTTATGACTCTAGAAAAGGTACTATCAATAAGGGTTCTCAGGAGTCTAAATTACTTTGGGCTAATATTCTTGGAAGTAATTTTACCTACAACGGAGAAAAAGTAAAAGGTACTGAATTACAGAAGACTTACATAGATACTTACAAAGAGCTGTATAACTATGGATTGAATAAATTAAAATCCAAGATTACAGATAATAACGGTAAGGTAGATATGCATATGATATCTAGTAAACTCAAGCATGAACTTAAACGAAGAGGAGAGACTAGCAAATCTCTTTTAGATGGTTTAGATGTAGAAGAGTTTACCTATGGTAAAGAAGGGTCTACTATAACTAAACAGGATTTCAAAATTCCTTTATGGTTAAGTCCTCATGCTGATAAGTATATGTCATTACTAAATTCTTTAGTTAAGAATAACGTAGTGTCACATAAACTTACAGGTAAAAGTTTTGTTCTAGGTTCTGATGAAGGATTCAAACTTAAATCAGAACAAGGATTTCATGTAACACTTGAAGAAGCTAAAAAGTTAGGAGTTGATACTGGAATTATATTTACTGATAAATTTACCGGTAAATTACAAGCACAACATACTGATTCTAAGGGAGTAGTCCAACCTGCACAGATTATTATACCCTTTAAATTTAGGGATAACAATGGTAATCTTTTAAAGGTAGAGAATTTTACTAGAAAAGACGCTGAAGGAAGAACTATAATTGACTATGATAAGTTACCTAAAGATGTTTTAGATGCTTTTAGTTTTAGAATTCCTACTCAGTTACATTCTAATATGTCTTATGCAGAAATAGTAGGGTTTTTACCAGCTACTTCTGGAGATTTAGTTATAGCCCCTAAAGAATATATTATTCAAATGGGTTCTGACTTTGATGTAGATAAATTATATGCTTACTTATATCATGCTAAGTATAATACCTCTACTAAGAAGTTGTCTAAAACTCCTGTAGTAGAAAACTATAGGTCTAAGATGAACAGTCTAACCAAAATTCTAAAAGAAGCTAGACAGGAGTTAGAAGATGTTACGGAATATCCATCCAAAGTGTATTCTTATATAGATACTACTATGGAAGATTATAAAGATCGTGGAGATGTTATTAATGTAACAGCCTTTGCAAATCATATTAATCAAGTATTTCCCGAAGTCAGTACAAGTACTCTTAAAAAAATAGTATCTGGAAAGTTAGAGGTAGCTAATTTAGAAGATAGTTATATCGGAGGATTGCATAATAAACTATTAGATATTAGATTAGCTGTAGTTAGTAATCCTGCTGTACAATCAAGTGTTCTTACTCCATTAGGTTTTGGAGACTACTTAATGCTTGCAGATATAATTGATGAGATAAATATTATTCACAGTAAGAAAAGAGATTCTATAATTTCTGAAGCTTACCAAACAAATAAATTCTATGACGGTACTGCTGGTAAAGACGGCATTAGTGTATTTTCTTCTGATTCAGTTTTTAATGCTCTGGCACAAGGAAAAGATTTAATTGTAACAGAACCGGACTTCTCAACAGGTAAAGAAGATCCAGATATGAATCCTATATCTATGGAGTTTGGTAATAAGTATAATGAATCTAATGGTAATCTATCTAAAGAGTATTCATTAAAGAAAGATAAACCTAAGTTAAAGACAGAGGTTATTGCAGCAGCTCAGAACTTATCAGTAGATAATGCTAATGAGCAAGGAATGTTTAAGGTCAACATGAATACTTATACATTCGGTGCATATTCTATATTAAATTTCTTAGGGTTCGAAGAAGATATCTCAGCTCCTTTTATGTCTCAACCAATCTTAGTAGAGTATGTTACTAAGATGAGGGAGAGTAATAGTATTCTAAAACCTTTTTCACTGAATTTGGAAGAAGAGATAATTGAAGGATTGAAGGAGAAGTACTTAGGAGATACTGAATACATTATAAAGAATGATGATCAGTTAGCAGATTTTAAAGGGAAGGATGCAAGTACAGAGATGTTAAAAATGTTATCTGAGAGAATAGACTACCCTGATTTTGATAAATATCAAGTAGCTATACTGAACAAGTTCCTAAGATTAAAGAGCTATGAACAACTGATATCACCTCTGAAGCAACTACTTAATATTGATTCTAAGGGATTTAATCCTAGCATGTATGTTAATAAACAACGTGTAAATTTTGTAGAGACTTTAGAAGATTATCAAATTCTGAATGCAGATAAGCTTATTGGAGAATACAGTTCAGTAATGTTAGCAGGTTTCAAAGCAGGAGTTATTATAGAACCTACTACTTTAGCCGGGTTAGATAATATTATGGGTACTAAGAACTTAATCAGTATGTTCGGCAATTTCTTTACAGAATCAAATCCTAAATTAAGGTTTGATAAAATAGTTAAAGATATAGCAGGAGTTGTTTCTGATTCTGGAAAGCTATCTACAAAAGTTATGAAGGAAGTAAAAGATGCTTACAAGTCTTTTCTAATTTCTAACTTTAATGTAGAAGATGTAAGTAATCTACGTAAGGATATATTCACGCAGAAAGATTCTGGTTCTTTATATGACAATCTAATGAAGTTAAAGGAGACAGGATACTGGGCAAACAACACATTCTTGAACGGTTTGGATATAGAATTTGTTGATGGTGTATTAAGTGTAGACTACAATAATGCTGCAGGAGATAACTTTGATGAAACCTCTATTTATCTATCTTTCATAGACTTGTTTAGACAGGGAGGAGAAATTAATGGAGTTATACCAGCAGTTGTAGGAGAAGACTTGGTTAAATACAGTCTTCTTCGTGGTGAGATTAAAGCCAAACAATTTCAGAAGATTATTCCACCAGACATTATTAACATGGTAGTTGATATACCTACTGAAGTTGTAGAGACAAATACCTTTGTAGACCAGTGGATGCGACACAATGCGGAGAAAACTCCTCAAGTAGATCAGTATAAAGAGGTAGCTAAGGATACTATACAAATTACTGATAGAGGAATCTATCCAAACTATGTTAATGTTAAAGGGAAGAAGGATACAGTTAAGCTTTACAAAGTAAATGAAGCAGGATTCTATGAACTTATCAACCAATTAGGTGCTGATACTTTTACAGAATACTCTGTAGCTCCTGTTAATTCTTCTATACTTAAGACTAACAACTTAGTTAATACTCAGCCTATTAAAGCTGATTATGCTGTAGTAGCTGGTAGAAAAGAAGGTGTAGCTCTTGAAGGTATTCAAGTTCAATCATCAGAAACTCTAGCTTCTTCGGAACCTGTTGGAGTAAACAATGTTATTGACGACTTGGATATGAGTTCCGGTAGTACTTTACTTAAAAGTATTATGGAACTAGATGGATTTAAGGAGTATTCAAACCTGGCTAAAGCTATTAAGAATCAAGTCCCAACAGATTTGAGACTGATAGTAGAAGATGGTAGAAGTATGTCCTTCTCCCCAGACCTTATAGCAATAAGGCTTGGTACGGAAAGAATGCAAGAGATGTCCAGTGACGAATTATTATCCGGTATAATGCATGAGTATATGCATGCTGTGACTAATGATAATATTGAAATTTATTTAGCTGATGGAAAATTAGATCCTAAAGTTAAGGATGCTATTATTAGATTAAATAATTATAAGAATGAAGTTATATCCAGATTAGCTGGGTCAAGAGAACAAGTATTTAAAAATGTAATGGTTAGATACTTTAACTCTTTATCAGATGCTAAGAGGGTAGCACTACAAAATGATACCACAATGCACACCAAAGTATCTGGATGGTTAGATACTGTGCATAGGTATAAGCAAGATCCTACTATTGATTTAGATGGTACAATTGCTGACATGATTGCTAAAGCTAATGACACTGACTACGATTACTCAACCAATGTTGTTTATTATTCTTTAATGAATCTTAAAGAATTCTCAGCGGTTAGCTCAACAAGTGACAATGCCAGAAAACTATTTAAAGATGTAGTAGGTGAAGGTTATATTGAGAGAATAAGAGAGCTATTCAATGCTCTCTTACAATCTCTCGGTATTACATCGGAATCTGCTAAAGGTATAGTAAGTGATATACTTACTGTAGCAGAAGTAGAAGTAGCAGATACTCAGGAAGTAGTACCTGAAACCTTAGTAGAAAGGAATATAGCAGAGAAAGCTGTATTCAAATTCTCTGATGGCAATTCTTATATAATGGATGGTGATACTATCTATAATATTGCAAGACCTGAAAGACCGGTATTCGTAAATGAAGGTAATCAAAGGTCTGCTTTTATTAAGAAGTATATTAAAGATTTAACTCCAAAGATAAACTACTCTTTAAATAGTTTTGAAAATGGAGCATTCAGGAAGTTTACCAGAAATGGAGTTACCTATGATTCAGTAACCGACTATCTTAGAACTACTGATGATACTGCTAATACTTATGATGCTATCTTAGATTCCTTTAAACAGAATCCTAAAGATACAGCTAAGTTGATGAGGTATATGCACACAGAGCCCACATCTATGTTGGCTAAAAGTCTAACTCATTTACATAATGATTTAATGCAAGAGTTTGACTTTGAAAATTCTAAGGTGGTAGAGGTTAAGGAACCTGTATTTACTGGTTATAGTAAACATAATCTACCTAAGAAAGCTACTAGTATGATTGGTACGGGTAAAGCTGCTAAAGAATTTACTACAGACTTAGACCAGATGTTTCAGTCTTTAGAGCAAGAGGGAGAAGAGATAAGAAAAGACTGTATAAGTAAGAGTCCTCCTAAAGCTCAGGAAGGTATGAGAGGAGATTTCCAATCAGGAACAACTTGGAAAGTAGTTAAGGATTTAAAAGGTTTACCATCTCATGCTAAAGGTGGAGTTAATCTCAGAATTGATAATAACAAAACTGTATTTACTTCTAAGTCGGGTGATATAGAAGCTCGCTATGGTTTATATATTCCTAATGATGGTGCTTTCAATAGAGCAAGGGAAAAACAAACTGCAGAAGGTATTAAGTATAAGAACAAAAACTATCCAGGAATTACTCCTGGTAAAGCATGGTCTACAATTTCTTACGGAGAAGGTAAAGCATATGCAGAGAATGGTCTTGTTATGCCTAGAACTAAGAAGAATACAGACTTTACTCAAGGTACAACCTGGACTATGGTAAAAGATTTGGAAGGGAAACCTTCGCATAATCAAGGAGGAATAGATATATTTGTAGATAAGAATAACAATACAGGATTCAGTAGAGATGAATCTAAAATTTTAGCTAGATGTGGTCTAGTTATAAAAGCTAAAAAGAAGTAATCATGGCTAAGAAAGTAGTTGAAGCAGAAGGTGGAGAATTAGTACTGCAGAATGAAGCAGGTGATACTATCATTGTCCCTAAAAATAATAGGTCTAAAGCATTGAAGATGCTTGAAAATAATGACCATGCAGGTATAGATGGACTAGCTGGAGGTCTTCCTTATATGGAGGACTATGCAGAAGACGGTACTCTTATCCCGGATAATCCTATAATGGCTCAAAGGGGTTTCTTAGGTAAAGGTAAACCTGTAGATAGTCAACCAACTACTGCTAGTGCTGCTGCAGCTCTAGAAGGGTTAAAGGAACAAGGGGTAGGTCAAGTTACTCCTGAATTAGAAGTACCTGCAGTAGAACAAGATTTAGCTACTTTAGATGAACTAGAACCTTATAGAGCTGAGTTTGGGGACAAACCTGTAACTATTCCTGAAGGTAGATATATTAAATCTGCTGAAGCTGAAGCTAAAACTAAAGAATGGAAGGCAGCTAATAAAGCTTTTGCAGCAAAACAAGATTTAGCTGGAGGAACACTAACAGCTCCATTCGATGTACCTAACCCCGGAGAACAGGGATGTTTAGGTTCTGCTTGTAGAATAAGAATGGGAGATGCTCCTTCTTATTATGATATCAGACAAAAAGCTGGTATTCATACTGTACAGACCGGAGTAGAAGAAGAAATAGGATCTGGTTACGAGTCTATTGACTCATGGGAGTTAGCAGGTGTGGCAGAAGAGACAGGTATTGGTACTAACTTTATGAAACCTACTAAAAGTGCAGGAGACTTTAAAGGAGACTATGCCGACTCTGATTTTGATGTTAGTATGCAAGGAATTAGAAAAGAAGCAGCAGAAAAATTCCAAGATGTACCAGTAGGTAGTATTTTAACTACAGGTGTAGCAGAAGGAATCTATACAGAAAAAGGAGCTAAAACTATTCTAAAACAAAGAGGTAAAAAAGCTAAAGAGATTACTCAGAAAGTAAGACCTCGACACTCCATAAAATACTGGGGAGTAGATCCTGATACTGGAGATTATTTATTCTACGATTATGGGAAATTAGAGACAGTAAAACCAGACCAGGAATCAGTAGAGAAATTTTTAAACGATAAACAGGTTATGTATGTCACATCTCTTAAAGACCAAGGAGATTGGAGTAAGGCAAAATTAGAGAGAGCACAAAAATTTAATAGAAGTTTGGGATCACAGTAATAACTAAAAATTAAAAGGATGAAAATTGTATTTTTATTATTGATGTCAGTTATAGTATTCACTGCTTTTAGTGGAGATAGTTGCATCAAAGAAGTTGGGATTAAAGAAAAATTACATTTAATAAAAGAAGTTACCTACAGGTTTCCGTTGGGGGATACTTTAGGTAGAGGCTATTATATAGCACAAAAGTTTCAAGACCCAAAGATGCACAATGGCACTCACTTGGGTATAGATATCAGTGGAATAGGTAAAGTAAATTCAGACTTTGGAGATACGATATACTCTATCAATAATGGGTATGTTAATGATATTCAAAGTAACCATAAAGAATACTTATCTATTTATTATAAATTTAAAGGAAACTATATCAAAGCTGTGTACTTACATTGTAATGAGATTTTTTGTAATCCCGGAGACTATGTATACAAAGGACAGCCAGTAGCCACAGTAGGAAACAGTGATGGATCGTATGCAGCGCATCTGCATTTAGAGCTTATGTCTGATACTACTAAATGGTATGGAGGCTATGGCTGGCCTGAAGGATATATAGACCCTGAAGAAGTTATACCTTATTACAGTACAAAAAAGAAATAAACAATGAGATGTTTACAATTAAGTATTCCTGCAGTACAGAAAGATTTAAAAGAACTATCTAGTATTTTTAAAAACGAGAACCTAGCTTACGCTCTTCTCGCTAAGAATAATGGATATAACTTGGACTTAACTCCAGAAGGTAATCCTTCTTCCCTATTCGAGGATCTAGTTAAAACTGAAGGTAGTAGAAAAGCAGCTTTAAAAACAAAAGCTATAGCTTATACTCCTGACTTTTTAAATGGAACTAAGTGGATAGGACAAGGTGAACCTCAAGCACAAGAGCTATTAAATTTTAAAGAGGAGAACTCCAGACCTAAGATTAATATAGGTAAATATGATAGTAAGTCAGTACCTCACATATCAGCTACAGTAGCAGATAATAAAACTATAGGTGCAGAAGTCACTAAAGCTATAACTCAAGGTGTTAGAGCTTTTACTATGAATAAGGTAGATAAACTTAATATCGTGGAGGAACAGATTAGGAATTACTTAATTGATGATCAAAATTTTGAATATAGTGAAGTGGAGGACGTTGGGTACTACACAAAGAAACTCACTGAAACACAAGAGAGCATGAGTAAGGTAGAAGGAAATACATTAAGAATTAACAATGTAGAAATCAACCTCAAGAAATTGGGTATAGATTTCACAGTCACCAGAGACCAGTTAAAGGCTGTGCAGGAAGCTGCCGACTGGATTAAAGGTAGAGAATTAAAACAAAGACCGGATGAAACTTATACAGGAAAGATTACTGAACTTGGAAAAGGAGAAATATTTGTATTTGCTTCGGAGTCACGAACTAAAGCTGAGAGTATATTTGGCAGAGATAAGGATTCTCCTACTGGATTTAAAGCTAAAGCTCAAGGAAAACAGTCTTATGGTTTAGATACGACTGCTAGTAGAAGTGCTATAGTCAATCAGATATCTAAGTTATATCAATTTGCTAGTTCCTACCCTGCTGCTAAATTTAAAGTAGCTACTCCGGTAGAAGAAGACTTAGCACAGATGTTTGTTGATGCAGGTAATATTCCTAGCAATGTAGTATTCGAAAAAGAATTTAGTAAGTTAGTCTATGATAGGACTACTGATATGACGGATGCTAACTTCTTATTAACAGGTTATGCAGGTACAGGTAAGACTGCTGTGACTAATATCATTATAGAGTATGCGCAACAATCTCTAGTGCCTATTGCTGCTTCAGCTATTACATCTAGAGCAGTTAGAGTACAGAGAGAGATGTATGGTAATAGAATTGATACGGGTACTCTTCATAGCATGTTAGGTTTAAGACCTGATATAAGTATTGAGGAGTTTAGTGCTAAGAATGTACAGTTTTCTCCACAAGCTAGACCTTTAATTAGTCCGGGAAGTATTCTAATAGTAGATGAATCTTCTATGACTAATGACTCTTTATATGACTTTCTTATAAGTCACTCTAAAGAGCAGAACTATAGAATACTGTTTATAGGAGATAATAAGCAATTTAAGCCTGTTAAACAAAGAACTGTTAGCAAAGTATTCTCAGGTCAAGATAAGTTCATAGCTAGGCTAACAACACAAGTTAGACAGACTCCTGGTAACACTCTAGGAGCTACCTTAAATAAACTAAGAGTTGACCAGAAAACTACTACCAGTCCTTTAGGTGATGATAGAACTAGTTCAATCAATGATACAAAGACAGAAGGTATAGAGTGGACTAACAGAGCTAACTTTATGGATCATATTGATAAACTGTTTGTATCAGATAATTTTACTAAAGATCCTTATTTTGCTAGAGTGATAGCTTATAAGAATGCTACTGTAAGTAATTACAATTTGCATATAAGAAAGCTTTTAGGAAAGCAACATGAGGTAGAGGTTGGTGAAATATTAACAGGCTATCAGAATGTATCAGATTTCCAGAGAGCTATTATAGAGAATGGTGCTGACTATATAGTCACAGCTAAGAAAGATGTAGAAAGAACATTTATACATCCTACAAATAAGGATATAAAAGTTCCTATCTTTGGTACAGAGGTATCTCTTAAGGATGCATCACTAGGACAGAAGACATCTACATTTATAATGAGTGTTAATAATTCGGAGGATACTAAGATTGCTGTAGCTAAGATGGCTTATGAATCTTTACAAGAATACTTTAAAGTTAGAGGTAAGGAAAAGAAGTTAGCCAAAACTGTTTATGCTAAATACAAATCATTCTTAAACTCTTTTCAAACTTTTGAAGATTTAACAATACCGGGAATAAGTGATAGAACTGGTAAACCTACAATACATAAACCTAAGTCTATTGACTATGGTTATGCTATTACGTCTCATAAATCACAGGGAGGTACATATCAATATGTATTTGCAGATGAAGCTGACATAGAATCTATTTATAGTTTCGATGTAGAGGCTGCTAATCAGTCTAAGTATGTAGCATTTTCAAGAGCTGCTAAAGGAGTTATAGCTAATACAAGAGCTGCTATAACTAACAGACAAGGTTTTGAATTTAAAACAGAAGGTAAGGTAGAAGATGTAAGTATAGCAGATCATTCTTCTGCCACTATGGAAGCTCTAATTAAAGATGGTATCATTCATAAAACTTGCGATTAATGGGTTGTAAAGTAAATTCAAAAACGGATAGTCTTCAAGGTAAGGCTATCCAGTTTTTAACTAAAAAAGGACAAGCTAATATCGCTAAGGTATTAGATGAAAGTTCTGTGACTGTAAGTAATACTAAAAGATTTAGAAATTCTGCTAAACTTTTGAGTATGCTTGAAGATGTTTCTAGCTTATTTAAGAAGCACGGGTTGTTCATACATAAAGGTGACAACAATATAATGAGGAGAAATGCAGACTTGATGGAGAATCTAGTTGATGTAGACAGACTCATGACCAGGATAAATGATAAAGCAGGATTTACATCCAATGTAGTAACAGCAACAAAAGTAGATGGTTCTTACTGGTTAAAGACTACAGATGAATTCTATGATAAAGAAGCTTCTTTTGAAACACATGAGAAGAGGAGAGCTAATATTATAAAGAGAAATAAAGAATATATAGCTAAAGTAAATGCTCACTTCAAAGCTGTTACCGGAAGACAAGCTATTAAGATTGGAAAGAATAATAGACTAAGAATCAATCAGACTGTACTTCAAGACTTCAATACACAGAGTTATGTACACTATGTTAATTCTATGTACCAATATTTTAATGGAAATAAAGCTGTCGAAGAAGACTTGATTATATCTCCATTGACTTACAAACTTGACTTAGAGAGAAAAGACTTAATTAAAACTAAGCAACAACTAAGTTCTAGAGGAGGTAAGAAAGCTGATATCAATATCCTAGATAATAGTATTAACCAGGTTTCGGAGAAGATAAAAGAACTGGAAGATAGTGCTACTCTGGAAGATGTGTGGGATTATGCTAAAGAAGATATAGCAACAGTAGATAAATTACTTGAGAAAGATGCTATCAGTAGTGCAGAATTTAACATAGCTAAAAGAAAATTAGATGTCTGGACTCTAGCTGGAAACTTTACTCGTCAAGACGAAGAAGGTAATATAACTCATCCATTCTTAGATGCAGAAGAGTTAGAGAATCTTCACTATCAAGAGCAGTTTATAGAGATTAGAGGAGAAGCTGAGGCCAGAATAATTCAGTTGATGGATAGAGGTAGAAGCTTATTAGAAACCGCTGTTAATGATGAATTAGAAGCTCCTGATAGGTTATCGTTTAATAAGATATTACAGTTACCTCATAAGCTTAATCTTTTTACTAAGACAGCTTTATCCTTAAATACAGTAGGACAATCTTTAGCTCAATTTATTCACAAGATTGTTAACAAAGCTAACCATAATGCTTTTACTGCTGCTAAAAGAAAATCTAGAGATTTAGCCGA
>PJEL010002927.1_pt1 | contig 15071 bp, 14 predicted proteins | sample 1853271 | NCBI WGS metagenome assembly PJEL01 (sample SAMN08108733, study PRJNA415343) | Invertebrate metagenome, whole genome shotgun sequencing project. | host: Globobulimina | place: Sweden: Gullmar Fjord | collected 2015-08 | reverse complement strand
GCTCTGGCATTAGTCCCAGAAGCTGTTGCATTCTCGTTTGTAGCAGGAGTTTCTCCAGTAGTCGGTCTTTATGGAGCCTTCATGATGTGTATTATTACTTCCATTTTTGGGGGAAGACCCGGCATGATTTCTGGTGCCACTGGTGCTATGGCAGTTGTGATGGTCAGCCTTGTCAAGGAAGGAATTGCCTTGGGAGGAGGTTCTGAGGCCGGACTTCAGTATTTGTTTTTCACCCTACTACTTGTAGGAGTTTTTCAAAGTCTGGCTGGCGTAGCTCGTTTAGGAAAGTTTATTCGAATGGTTCCTCGTTCCGTCATGATGGGATTCGTCAATGGATTAGCCATTGTCATTTTCTTGTCTCAGCTGAATATGTTCAAATCAGGAGGCTCCTGGATGCAAGGGACACCTCTTTGGACAATGGCCGGCCTTGTAGCATTAACCATGGGGATTCTTTACCTGGTCCCTCTGATCCATAAAAAAGCCCCTGCAGCTCTTATCTCGATCATTGCTGTTTCTCTCCTGGTTCTTTTTGTCAAAATTGATACAGAAACCGTTCTATCCTTTATTCAAAGCAACGGAGGTACCGGAATTAAGGCAGGTTTTCCGACCTTTGCTTTTCCGCAAGTTCCCCTTACTTGGGCAACACTCAAATTTATCACACCCTATGCTCTTATTTTAGCTGCGATTGGACTAATTGAATCATTAATGACTTTAAACCTAATCGATGAGCTTACCCAGAGCCATGGACATGGAAACCGGGAATGTGTCGCTCAGGGAGTTGCAAACTTCACTAACGGTCTATTCGGTGGCATGGGAGGATGTGCGATGATAGGACAGAGTATTATTAATGTCACGTCTGGCGGACGCGGACGTCTCTCTGGAATTACGGCTGCTATCGCTCTGTTATTCTTCATTCTATTCACATCTAGTTACATCGAAACAGTACCTATCGCCGCATTGGTAGGTGTCATGTTTATCGTTGTTATTAAAACTTTTGCATGGAGCACATTCAATATCTTAAATAAAGTTCCCAAATGGGATGTTGCAGTGATCCTGCTGGTGACAGCTCTCACCGTAATATATGATCTGGCGATCGCCGTAATCTGTGGAGTAATTATTTCAGCACTGATCTTCGCCTGGCAGAATGCGTTGCGTATTCGTGCACGTAAAATTGTGGATGAGCGCGGCAATAAACATTATCAAATCTACGGCCCTTTATTTTTTGCTTCTACAACGTTATTTCTTAGTAAGTTTGATGTGAAAAATGATCCCCAAGAAGTCATTATTGACTTTGCAGAATCTCGCATCATGGACCAATCGGCGATTGAAGTCATTAATAAACTTGCCGAATCTTATCAGCGACTGGGAAAAAACGTTCACTTGCGCCATCTCAGTCAGGACTGCATTCGCCTGATCAAAAAGGCAGAGAAGATCTGTGATGTAAATGTGCTGGAAGATCCGGACTATTTTGTCAGCATTGATGATTACCGTAAATATCGGGAAAGCTTGTAGCGTTTTATAACATGCGAGTTTTCATTTCACGCGGGTATGCAAACCGTTGATTTGGGCGATTATGAAAAAAAAACTAAAAAATGCAATAATTCATAGATATGCGAGTTTTAAAGAATCTATTTGAAAAAAATACTAAATGGGCAGAAAAGCTAAAGAAGGCAGATCCTGACTTCTTCGTAAAGCTTTCGAAACAACAAAATCCTGAGTATTTATGGATCGGTTGTTCGGACAGCCGAGTGCCTGCAAATGAAATTGTTGACATGCTGCCGGGTGAAATATTTGTTCACCGCAATATCGCAAACCTCGTAATCCACACAGACCTGAACTGCCTGTCAGTAATTCAATACGCTGTAGAAGTATTAAAAGTAAAACATATTATAGTGTGCGGTCATTACGGTTGCGGTGGCATTCAGACAGCAATGGATAATAAAGAGCATGGATTAATTGATAACTGGCTTCGAAATATCAAAAATCTTTATCGCTCTCATCAAGCCGAAATCGATGCACTTCAAAGTGAAAAAGATAGAAATAATTTACTGTGTGAACTCAATGTTGTTGAACAGGTAGGGAATATATGCCACTCAACAATTGTTCAGAGTGCATGGAAGTCCGGACAGGCATTGGCAGTGCATGGCTGGATATACAGCATTGAAGATGGGATATTAAAAGATTTGAATGTTTGTACCACAAGTTTAGACGAACTATCTAAATCTCAAAAACTAAAATAGCTTTTTAATAAACTATTCCTTTCCAATTAACAACATCTCCCTTAAGAGTTTAATGGTTATAAATATATATCACATTTAGATGTTGTACGGTGCGTTTCGTAGAAGATGGCCGCTTGACTTCCTCGTATACTCTGATAAAATTATAAAAACAATCGATGATTCGTTAACCCGGATAAGGGATGACGGGCGACATGCGCCAATAAGGGGGAGAGTTATCTATTTGTCGTGAGCGGTGAGTGGGGAAAACATGTTTATGAGATTGCTTGAGCATGCCTGTACTATATTTTATTTAATGTGAATATTACCTTTAGTGTATCCACAGAAAAGGCTACATTAGTAATGAAATTTATTATATTGATCGTAATTATATGAAAGGATGTATTGTCATGAGTAAATTAAACTGCTGGGAATATATGGAATGCGGCAGGGGGCCGGGAGGTTTTGGCACTCATGAAGCCGGAGTATGCAACATTGCGAAAGAAATCGCGGCAAATGGGCTAAACGGTGGGGTAAATGGCGGACGGCTCTGCTGGTTGATAGCTGAGAAATGCAGCAGCGAAGAGGTCAAGTGTTCAAATTATCATAATAAAAATTCCTGTTTTTCATGTAAGTTTAGGTATAAGGTTTCAGCGGAAGAGGGGCTGCTGGCTGTATGTAATTCCACAGGGGTGCTTCTTAATGGAATATTGAATAAGCGGGGGCTTACTTCTGCGTGATCCTGATCCCTTCCTTAAATTGAGGCACAGATAAATGTCGCAATTTACTCTTAGATAATTACAACTTTTGCACTCCGAGAACAGCACAGCCCCACAGACCTGCATTTTGCTCTTTAATGAGAAATACCGGAATGTTAGAAAGAATATTTGAAAGGGTGTCAGACTTGTTGAACTCCTCGGCGAATGCCGGGTGGGTGACGAGTTCGGGTGTCCTCGCAGCTACGCCGCCTGAAATATAGACTCCGCCGAGTGCAAGTGTTTCAAGTGCAAAATCCCGGCATGCCCTTCCGTAAAATCGTGATGCCCATGCGAGGGTTTTTGTATCGGGAAGTATACTGTCTGAAACTTCCTTCGGGCTGAGTACTTCTCCTGTCAGGAACTCATGGATACAGCTCAGACCCGTGCCTGATACTACTTTATTCCAAGTTATATAGCTGTCGCCGAGTTTGTTGATGAGAAATTTATTGAACTCGTCTTCATCCTCTGAAACAAAGGGGAAACTCGCATGTCCGCCCTCTGAAGGAATTGCTAGGAACCTGCCGTCTTCATCAGACAATATAACGGCCTTGCCTAGCGCCGTTCCGGCACCTATTACTGCTGCTGCAGCATTTTCAACAGCCGATCCGGGCTTGATTATCTCTGCGTTCCTTCCGAGTATTGACCTGCACGCATAGGCCTGGGCGACGAAGTCATTAATTAAATATGCTTTTTTAAGACCGAATTCCTGGCGGGCATTTGATATGTCTATGTCCCATGATATAAAGGGAGGAGAACTCTTTGTACTGTTTTCAACCGGGCCGGCTACGGCTATGATTGAAACATCAGCATCTTTCGGCTGTAGCGGGAACCCGCTATCCGTGAGGTGCTCAAGTAGATAGCCGAAAGAAGTGTAATCTGTGGTTTTGAGCCATTGAGTGTGAGAAAGAGACATCACTCCATTACTATCTACCTGAAAGCATGCAAACCTGCTGTTTGTGCCGCCTATGTCTGCTGTCAGTATGTTCTTCATTTCGATGGACAGTATTATGAAATATTAATAACTAAATAAACAAATATAGGTAGGCGGCAAGATGTGGATGTGCTACTGTTTCTGTAACGCATTGTAACTTAAATTAAATATTGTTCTTACCCAGCTTATTTGCTAAAGTGAGATAGAGGGAATGACTATTTGACGTTATTTATTTAAAATAAATTTTACTTAGAGGCTAAAGTTTTTTAATTGAAAGTCCGAATAAATACGTATCTAAGATTTTCATCTTAAATGAACAATAAATATTTTCAAAAATAAACCTCTTAATAGGAGTAATGCTATGGTGAAAAACAAGCAGACAGAAGAATCCATGGATAACCTCGCCCTTTACATGGACATTGTTGTTTCAACCAACACGCTTATTTGGCGGACGGATATTGATGGACGGTTTACGTTTCTTAATCCGGCATGGGAAAATTACGGGTACAAAGTTGATGAGATGCTCGGCAAGCCTTTTTCAGAATTTCAGATGACTGAGGCTGCAGGACATTACGTTCATGCGTTTAAGAACTGCCTTATCGGAGAGTCAATAATCGGTCATGAAACGATCTTCTTCTCAAAGAAGGGAGAAGAAGTGTATGTGGAAATAAACATGATTCCTCTGTATGACGGCAGCGGTGTTATTATGGGCACGCAGGGCACAGCTTTTGACATTACAGAAAGGAAGCATGCTGATGAACTGTTAAGGTATATCAGTGCGAAAGATGAACTGACGGGTCTTTATAACCTTCATACTTTTTTAAGTATGACGGAGCAGCAGATAAAATCAGCCCACCGTGAAAAGAAACAGATGATGATTGTCTATGCAGGGGTCGACGATATGCAGGCAGTCAATGATGCGCACGGTCAGGAGTCTAGTGATCAGATGCTGATTGATATTGCGGATATTCTCAGAAAGACATTTCGGGAGGCAGACATATTTGCCAGGACCAGCGGGGATGAGTTTGTAATATCTACAATCGTTTCCTCGATCAACACGGAAGAAATGATCATGACACGTCTGAATAAAAACATTGAGGAGTATAACGCTGACAAGGATGAGTCACTGAAGATGTCAATGAGTTTCGGGACTTCATTTTACAACCCTGAAAATCCCGTTTCAATTGATGATGTTCTGTCTGCTGCAGATGACAATATGCATAGTCAAAAGACTGTTAAGAATGGGTAGCGTGTGATTGGGGGCGGGGCGCTGCCCCGTCCTTATGCGGGTTTATAGATAAATACCTGGTTGCATTTATCGCAGAAATTCGCTTTGTCATCCTTTAATCCGGCCTCTTTGAAGTATTCTACTTCTATAAGTGTAACCTGCCTTGTTTCATTTGTTTTTTCGCATGCGTGATCAATGACTTCCGTCTCGCTGTTGATATACGTATAGTTATCATCAGGATTAGATAGCAACGCAATGATTTCCATCTCTCTTTCAAACTCATCCATATTATAGGCCTCCGTCAACTATAGGATTAAAAAGATCTCCTAGTATATCATGAAATTCATTTTGTATGGAGCCGGATAGGGCGGTAATTACATTACTGAAATGAGTTAATGAAGGTCCGTTATGAGACGTATCCCGGCAAATGGCCGCCTCGTTCGAGTGTGTGTTAAAATATGGCATGTTGCATCCTTCCAATGAATAATTGTGCAGCATTCATATGATGTTTAAAAGGATAAGGTCGCAAGAGGCGTATGAGTCAGAAAACTGAAAACGGGATATTTAAGAATATTTCAGTTGCCTTTATGATTCTGGTGATACATGTTCTACTGGTAGGTGTCATCGGGATTTTGGCCATTTTTTTCGGCTGGATGGCAAAAAATGCGGGCTGGATCATCCTCGGTATTTCTCTCATAACCATCATAGGCGGATACTGGTTTTACAGGAGGATGAAATCGGATGGAAAGGTGATCAAAGGGGTTTTGGGTGAGTCTTCATTAAACGGAAAGAATGTAGAAATAAGCTTTCTGGGAGGGCTGGCGACGTTTAAAGTTGGTGATTCTAAAGCTAAGCTCATTGCAAATGAAGGCCCTTTAGATAGTGTTAAAGAATTGGAAGCTCCGAAAATCGGCGAGACAGGAACCCTTCCTGAACTCGCACGGCTGTATGAAAAAAAGCTAATCACCCTTGAAGAATATAACAAGGCCAAGCAAAAGATTTTGAAATAGTCCTTCTACTTACCCTTTGCCATATAACTTCTGAGTCAAGATATTAGTATTCTCTCGATAAATGTTGATTTGGCATCTGGCACTCCTGATAATACGGACAGACTTTGCACCGGCCAATACAATACGGTATGCTCATGGCAACCCTCCTAAAGACTTAATCGGACATTTTTTATAAGACTTGAGCATAAATAATCTTCTTTTGAAACTCAAAAGAGTTTTGCTGACGAAGTGGTTTATAATGTTCTATGCTTGACCTTAAGAGGAAATTCTACCAGCTTATTATCAGCAGAATTGATGGAGGCCAGGTACTTTCACCACAGTATCGGGAGCATTCTCTTGGGCTTGTTCAAAAGGGCATCGGCGGGTTTATTGTCTTTGGTGGGAGAAAAGATGAGGTCAAAGATTTTATTGATGCACTTCAGGCTGCTGCTGAAGAACCCCTGTTTATCGCATCGGACATTGAACGCGGGGCAGGGCAGCAGCTGGCGGGGGCAACTGGTTTTCCTTCCCAGATGGCCGTATCAGCAGCAATTAATAACAATATCCCGGAGGATGTGCAGCTTTTTGAAGAGATGCTCAGGTCAATAGCCGATGAAGCTATTGATATCGGGATCAATATGCCCCTCATCCCGGTGATGGACGTAAATCAAAATCCTGACAATCCAATCATTTGTACACGTGCCTTCTCTGATGATCCGGAGGCGGTCGCATGGTATGGGAAAAAGTATATACATGCTCTTGAAGAGAAGGGATTGATCAGCTGCGCTAAACACTTCCCGGGACATGGCGATACAGATATTGATTCCCATATATCCCTGCCGGTAATTACAAAGCCGATGGAGGAATTAATTCGTGTCGATGTCCATCCATTTAAGGTAGCAATAGAGGAAGGTGTCGGCAGTATTATGATAGGCCATTTGGCTATTCCGGAAATCGATACTCTGCCCGCGTCTCTTTCCGCAAAAGTCGTGCATGACCTGTTAAGGACGGAGCTTGGTTTTGACGGCCTTATTATGACAGATGCACTAAATATGCATGCACTGGAGGAATATGAGAGTGTTGCAACTCAGTGTATGAATGCAGGAGTGGATATACTCCTTCACCCTGCAGATGCTGATGATGTTGTTGAAGAGCTTAAACAGAGTATTGCATCTGGCGTACTAGATGAAAATAAAATAGATGAAGCTGTTAGCAGTATCAGGAAATATAAGGAGCGGATTCAGAATATTGAGAAGCAGCCGATAGATGCTCATAGGTGTTTGGAAGTATCAAACCTGATTTCAGAAAAGGCCATAACACTTGTACAAGGCGCATTAGAGTATATGCCGCTGAAAGACACGCAACAATGTTCTTTACTGTATGTCGGGGATGAGAATGATTTTGACGTATCTCCCCTGAGAGTAGTAATTCCTCACGCAGTAAATGTAAATGAACTTAGTATCGGAGTAACGGAATTGAAAAAGACTCTGGTCGTTGCTCTTTTTACCAACATTGCTGCATGGAGAGGGAGTTCAGGAATTAATAATAAGAGCATAGAGGAGATAAAGGGCTGTCTGGCGAATGCTGAGAGATCCATAGTTATATCCTTTGGAAGTCCTTATGTTCTGAGGCATTTCCAGGAGGCTGATACTCTCATTGCAGCATATGATTCAACCGGTCAGGCTCAGGAGTCTGTCATTAGCTGTCTAAATGGTGCAAATGAATTCAGCGGGCGACTTCCGGTTAGGATAATGTAGCTCTGTTATTCGGATTGTATTTTATCGGGTGCGTTCCAGGGCGCGAATTTTAGCAGTAGGAGCATTCCAGGAATGGCTATTAGGGCACAGCCGATAAAGAAATTTTCCCACCCCAGATATTTTGCAAGATACCCTGCCGGAGCTGAAATAACATCCCTGCCAAATGCCATGAAGCTAGTCAACAGGGCATACTGCGTTGCCGTGAATTTCTTGTTGGTAATACTCGCCATAAATGCCATGAACGCAGCAGTCCCCATTCCGCCGCTTATGTTTTCAAAGCCTATCACTACCGCAAGCGCTGGAATGCTGTATCCGATACTTGCAAGCACTGCAAAGCATGCTGTTGATACTGCCTGAAGAACTCCGAAGACCCATAGCGATCGGTTAATCCCGAGCCGGAGCATGAGTATCCCGCCTATTGAGGCTCCTGCAATTATTGCCCAGAATCCGAAGATTTTGGTAACCGTTCCTATCTCTGGAAGAGAGAAGCCCAGATCCATATAAAAAGGAGTTGTAATATTACTTGCCATTATGTCGCCGATTTTATACATCAGGATAAAGGTCAGAACCCAGAAGGCCTCTCTTCGTCTGAAGTAATCTACTAATGGATCGACAACCGCTTCTTTAAGACTTTTAGGTTTTCCTACAACTGCCGGTTCCGGTGTCAGGAGTGTGGTAATGACAGCAGGAATCATACAAGCCGCAATGATTAGGTAGACACTGTTGAATGAAATGTAGCCGGCCATGATTAGTCCGCCTCCTGAAGACAGGAGCATGCCGAAACGGTAGCCGAGGACATATAAAGCGGAGCCGAGGCCGAGTTCTTCATCAGCGAGGTCTTCCCTCCTGTATGCGTCTACCACGATATCCTGTGAAGCGCTGAAGAACGTTACCATGAGTGCGGCTATGACGAGCATGACCGGGCTTCCTGCCGGATTGTTGAGACCCATGAATGCAATTGAGGCCATGAGGGCGACTTGTGAGGTTAGAAGCCATCCCCTTCTTCTACCGAGAAATGAAATGGTGAAGCGGTCGAAAAACGGTGCCCATATAAATTTTATGGAATAGGGAAGGGCAAGGAGGCTTGTGAGGCCGATTAGCGAAAGATCGATACCTTCCCTTTTCATCCAGGCCTGCAGCACGCCTTTAGTCAACAGCAGCGGGAGTCCGCAGGCAAACCCCATGATAAGGGCCACAAGCATGCGCCTGCTGAATACTGCTTTCAGTATGGATATGTATTTTTCAGACAACAAATTGTTCTTTTCTCTATCTTTCTTTAGGCCGCAGTACTATGATACCTGGCTTGTCTGTCATGTAGTTTTTGAAATCCTGGTCAATGACTCTTTTGTATTGATTTGCGGATGATGCATGCCTTAAATACAAGCCGTCTTTTTTTATGATGGCGATTCCCACATGTGAAACATCGAGTCCTTCTTTTTCAGAGTATACTCCGACATAATCGCCAGTATGAAGTCTGCCCATGATCTCTTGAATATCGTCGGAAGAAATGTATGTTATTGTCCGATCTACGACAGGTATTCCCGGAAGATAAAGTGTTCCGTCTTCTTTTGCATTTAGTCTCTTTAATGCAGTCGAGATTTTTCCTTCTGAAATGTCAGAGGTGACATCTTCGACCAAATCCGCATTGAAATCTTTCCATTCAGAAAAAAAATGGTTTCTGGATTCGAATGAGACCAGGCCTGAATGGTACCTTACATTTCTGAGATTTTCCCTGAACCCAGCGAAGGATCTTGATTTGCACATTGCCTCGATATACTCAATATAAGTGAAGCAGTCAACCGCCTTAAGGTTGATTACAAAGACCTCGGGTTCGTTTATATTTCCGATTAATGTGGATGCCTTATACGCTGTGTCAACGAAGCTGGCTGAAAGGAAGTCGATGCGCTCGTCAATATTGTCCATCGACCATGATTCTTTTAATAGAGCATCGATGTCTTCTTCATTCCATTTGCCGAGCACTATCTGGTCTCGTGTATTTTCAGTGGTCATCTCCATGAACTATAGCAAAAGACTTTTCTATTTTCAAATTGTGAGGCTGCTTTCATAATCTTGATGCTATCACCGCTCTCTGCAATTATGTATAATCAGGGATGTCATCAGGAGAAATATCAGGATGGGAAATGTTGTCAGCCAAGGCAACTGCTGAAGTGTGCACAGGGGCCGGAGCTACCTTTGATAGCGGCTTGGATTGTTATACACTCAGTTCTTTTGGCCTGGATGTCTCTGTGTCAATGCGGGACAGGAATATATTCTGTGCTGATGCGGCTCATGATGCGCTACTGCGGAAGGCTTGGGAATTTGCGGGGCTTACATATCTCTGGTATATGGTCAACGCAAAGGAGATCCCTGTAAACGGGGAGTCCGTAAGGCCTGATAACCTCAAAGGAGGACATCTCTTTTCCAAAGGGACACATGTACTCCCACTGAATGAACTCGCGGAAAAATATAATAATGATATCGAGGGATTCTATCTGAGGGGCAAATTACTTAATGCTGATAAACTTAACTATGGTGATGCCGCCATACAATTGATGCCGGTCCCAAGAATACCGGTGACACTCATCCTGTGGAAGGGTGATGAGGAATTCCCTCCAAGGGCCGACCTTTTGTTTGATTCAACGTGTGAATATCAGGTACCGATAGATATACTATGGTCAATAGCAATGATGAGTGTACTGATAATGATGTAGCTGAAAAACAGGCTACAGCGCATGATAAAGCGGAGTCAAACCTCAATGCCAATATAGTCCAATGAAAATCATAGATATTCATACCCATGGAATAGGGGGATTTGATACAAACACTGTCTCGGAAGAGAATGTGTTACAGGTTGCAAAGCTGCACGGCAGCTTTGGAGTCACTCATATTATTCCAACCATATACTCCTCGACTATCACGACCATGCGTGAAAGCATGGCAGTCATAAAAAAGGCGATGACGCTTCAGAAGGCACAAGGCGGAAAGCATAATGAAGAATCGGAAATCATGGGGATACACCTTGAAGGACCATTTCTAAACCGCACAAAGTCCGGTGCCCTTGATCCGACGTCGTTTCTCGAACCGAACGAGTACAATCTAAGTAAACTGCTTGATGGGTTTGAAGATGTCGTAAAGATTGTGACTGTAGCGCCGGAAATTAGTGGAGCGCTAAAGCTTATTCGAAGTATTTCCGACTCTGGAATAATTGCCAGTATGGGCCACTCGGATGCCTCATATGCTGAAGCTGAAGCAGGATTTCATGCAGGTGCGCGGGGTATCACCCATTTATTTAATGCAATGCGTGGGATCCATCACAGGGAGCCGGGACTGGCAGTATTCGGTCTCATGAATAAGGACATTTATATTGAAGTAATTGCCGACCCCTTTCATATTGACCAGAAGATGATTGAGTTTATTTTTTCAGTAAAGAATCCTGACAGGATTATAATAATCTCGGATACTGTGAAGGATTCAAAGATATTATCAGGAGGTCGGGGCATTACGGACTCAGGTAATACTCTTCTCGGCGGATCGATGACGATTAATGAGTCATCTAAAATGCTTATTCAGATGGGGATGGACGAAGGGATAATTATGAAGTCCATATCTGAAAACCCTGCTCGGTATTTAGCCCAGAATTAGTCGATGTCTCTTACAAGTCTGAACCCTGTATCATTTCGTCTGCTGCACACTTCGCAGTCCTGAGATACTTTATTCCTTATTGTTATGTGACAGTCATCTGTACTATCGCTCCAGCCGCATCCCCTGGCGACCCGATCAGAGGAGAGGTCTCTGTAAAGGGGGTTCCGTTGTGAGTGGTGTTGGTAGGAAGTATAACTATAATTGTCTTCAACTAATTCCCACACATTTCCGCACATATCAAACAGCCCCTGCTCGTTCGGAAGGAAACTGCCGACAGGGGCGGTGTTGGCCCATTTGTCTCTTTGTCCTGTTTCGTAGAAGTTGCACTGTTCACGGCCAACTTTACCTAAAGCTGTCGAATGCCCGCTGCCCCTTGCGGCATATTCCCACTCTGCTTCAGTTGGTAGCCTGTAGTTTGTTTTACTCACGCTGTTTAGACGTTTAATAAATATTTTTACATCATCCCAGCTCACGTTTTCAACAGGGTATTTGTCGCCCTGGCTGAATGATGAAGGATTGGTGCCCATTTGTTCTTTCCATTGAGCTTGGGTAATCTCATATTTATCCATAAAAAAAGAGTCAACGCAGACTTCATGCACGGGCTGTTCATCTCCGTCGCCATCTCCCGAAGTGTCACCCATTTTGAAGCAGCCGCCTTTTATTAAAATGAAGTCTGATTCCGTCATTATATTTTTAGAATTGACGATATGAGCGCCGCTTTCTTCAGCGTTTACGGGAATGTAGAAGAGTGCCGCGATTATCAATGATGTACATAGTAATATTAACGATAAAATGCTATTCACGAGTTGATATTCTCCAGTAATTAACTGCTCAGTATTGTCAGAATTAAATATACAGGTTTTCTACAAATTATCCGATAAGTAAATAGTTCGAATGAAACTAGTTTTAACAATAACGTATTGGAGATAAAGATGTCCAAATGGATAAATTTAGGTGAGTTGATGCTGCAGTACGGCATGATCAGCAGTCAGGATCTTGAGGAAGGGATCAGGCATAAAAAGGAGACCAAACTTAGGTTGGGAGAGGCGCTTGTAGACCTCGGGAAGGTCACGATGGAGGATATTGACTATATCCTAAGCAAGCAGCTGGATATCCCGTTTGTTATTGTCGAAGATATTAGCCCGATGAATGAACTCCTCGATAAGTTCCGGAAGGAATTTCTGATTGTAAACAGAATTTTGCCCCTTTATGAAACAGATGAACATATCTCAATTGTTATAGAGGATCCGTTTAACAGCACTGCCATTGATTACATCAGGGAGTCTTTTGAGAAAGAAGTTAACCTTGCGACCGGAAGTGGCAGAAAAATCGAGGAGCTCTTGAAAAAAACGTTCAACAAGACAGGGCTTCCGGCGCTTGTGAATTCAATTAAAAATATCATAGAGAAAATACAGGAGACGTCATTTTACCGAATCGACTTTTTACTGTCTGAAAACGCGTGTGCCCTGTCTGTATTCGGCTCTGGAATTCTGAAGAAAATGGATACAGTGAAAGGCCATTTTACGAGTGACGATGTATTCATGGCGCTTGATGATATGGGCTTACCCTTTTTATATGAAAAAATCGTGAACAACGGAAGGAAGTTCGTTGCTGTGTATCCTTTAGTAAAAGATAAAAATATAGAAACATTTCCCGCTATTCTAGGATCATTCGGTCTGTTTCTGCCTGATTCTGCCACATTTACCGATGCTTATGTCCAAGGGGCAGATAAGACGTTCTTTCTTGAGGCCCCCCTTCCGGGTTACAGCTATCTGTTGACGAAAAAAAGGAAGATTGAATTTGATAGGCTTGTCTATACAATAGACACCGCGCCGGATGATTTCAAAGATTATTATGTGAAATTGTATGTTCCTGGAAAATGCGTTTCCTGTAATGGAGCAGGGTGTCAGCCTTGCAATGATTTGGGATATATATTCAAAAAAATAGAAGGTATTTATTCATCAACTGATCTAAATGAAGAGTTGAAAGAGGGTTAATTATGGCAAAAATGGAAGCACTATTTAATATTATGATTGAAAACGGGGCAAGCGATATGCATTTATGCACCGGGTCAAGACCCAAGCTGCGAAAGGATGGCGAGCTTGTGGAAATGGAGTATGACGTTCTGACTGATGACTCCCTGAGAGAGCTGCTATTTGAAATTACGACCAAAGAGCAAGAGGAGCAATTCATTGAGAAAAGGGACCTGGACTTTGCATATGAAATCCCGGATGTCTCAAGATTCAGGGCAAATTATTTTCAGCAGAAATTCGGTATGGGGGCGGTCTTCAGGGTTATTCCGACCAAGATACTGACGGTCGAGGAATTGAACCTTCCCGAGCAGATCCTTAAGCTGACACAGTTAAGTAGGGGACTTGTGCTTGTAACTGGTCCGACAGGAAGCGGGAAATCAACAACCCTTGCTGCAATTATCGACTATATTAATAGAAACAGAAAAGACCATATTTTAACGGTCGAGGATCCGATAGAGTTTGTGCATAAGAGCAAAGGGTGTCTTGTGAACCATCGTGAAGTAGGCACTCATACGGAATCATTCGCCTCTGCGCTCCGGGCAGCGCTTCGAGAGGATCCGGATGTAATACTAGTTGGAGAAATGCGTGACCTGGAAACCATAGAGCTGGCAATTACAGCCGCAGAAACTGGCCATCTTGTCTTCGGCACACTGCATACCAGTTCAGCGGCAAAGACGATTGACCGTATCATTGATGCGTTTCCTGGCGGGCAACAAGCACAGATCCGCACAATGCTCTCCGAGTCGTTAAAGGGAGTCGTATGTCAACAATTAATGAAGAGAATCGATGCGCCCGGGCGGGTTGCCGTACTTGAGATACTCTTCTGTAAAACAGCGATTGCAAACCTGATTAGAGAAGCGAAGACACACCAGATTTTGTCGATCATACAAACCTCCAAAGCAGAGGGTATGCAGTTGATGGACCAGGCCATTATGGATGTCCTTATGAAAAAAATGGTCGATCCCGAAGAGGCGTATCTAAAGGCGAATGACAAGAACGCATTTCAGCGGTTTCTGAAACCTGCTGTTGGGGCCGGCTCCGGCACTGGCGTGGCTAGGTAGATCTCTGCCTGATGGATTAAAGTTAGCTGATGTATGCAGCCAAAGTGTAAGTCTTAATGTTCCTATTGCAAGACAGCATTGTTCAGACTATATGTTATAATTGCCGATAACTTTAGCGGAGCAATGTATGAAACCCCATGAAAGTATTATTGAATTAATTGGCAATACCCCCATCGTAAAACTGAATCATGTGCCTTCTTCCGACCATGCGGAAATATGGGCGAAGCTCGAAGGCGACAATCCAGGCGGGTCTGTTAAGGACAGGATCGCCCTTTCCATGATCGAGACAGCTGAGAAAGACGGGACGCTGAAACCCGGAGGCACGATCATCGAACCGACAAGCGGCAACACCGGCATCGGACTTGCGCTAATCGCGGCGGTGAAGGGATACAGGCTTATTTTGACGATGTCGGAGACCATGTCTCTGGAGAGAAGACAGATGTTCGAGGCCTTTGG
>PJEL010002926.1_pt1 | contig 15073 bp, 10 predicted proteins | sample 1853271 | NCBI WGS metagenome assembly PJEL01 (sample SAMN08108733, study PRJNA415343) | Invertebrate metagenome, whole genome shotgun sequencing project. | host: Globobulimina | place: Sweden: Gullmar Fjord | collected 2015-08 | reverse complement strand
TTTTGGGACAAATTTTCAATCTGAGACAGATTTTGGCTCCGGAAAAATGACATATTTTGAGAAATTTGGAAATAAAAAAAAGACACCCCGAAGGATGTCTGATTTTTGAAGATATTTATGCTTTGTTATTTTCTCTGACGAATGTCGCAATGAGCATGTTTAATACTTTCATATTGTGAGATGATAGTGACATAATTCCTTTGGGTAGTTCCAATGTTATAATTGGTTCTACAGGTCTTACGATAGGTTCATCTGGGACATATGGTTGCTCTTCGTAGAATAGATTTTCTACCATTTCCTCTTCCTTTTTCTCTTCTTCTACCACCACTTCTTCTACTATCTCTTCCTTTTTCTCTTCTTCCTTCTCTATTTTATTGTAGTAGTCCATATCAGAAGTTTGCAATGAATGTCTGAACGTTTGTATCACATATTCCTCTCGTTCTTTGAGTGACATCTCTAATTTTCTAGGGTGGTGATGAAATAATCCGTTTGCTTTGATCTTTCTGATCTGATTGGTTTTTAAAGTGGTTCCAATTCGCTTTTTCATGATTCTTCCGATCAATGATGAGAATTTATTGCGGCTATATGGGTTTCCTAATTTGTTCCAGAAGAATACGGATCCTTTTTGCTTGTTTGTCTTGGACAAATATGATATGATATAATCTTTCATTGGCCCAGTAAAATTAATTACCCAGGCACCGTATGTTTTATGTGTTTTGTAGTCGTTCATAACGATTCTACATATATCACCTGCACATTCTAGATAGTTTTTGCCTTCTTTATCTTCAGGATCATACAATAATGAATGCAGACCCAATCTAGTAGTTTCATCTTGATGGACCAACAGATTATATATCAATGATTTCTGGTCTACCTTATCGTTATTAATTGGGATTGCACGCAGATCATCTAATGTTATGACAACATTATTCTTCGCACGTTTAGCTGGTTTACCTGCCTTGCGTTTCTCATTTATTATTTGTTGCATTTTCGCATGAGCTGGACCAAATACTGCTGTGATATCAGTATTGTCGCGCCTACCTAATGACATACAGTGGAATAAACTCTTCTTCCAATTATCAGATTTGTTTGCTGCCATGATTGTATCGTGGATTTCCTGATACTGGTTTTCCATCGATACAAATTGGGGGTTTTTCCGAAGAAAACACCTCACTAATGAGGTATATGTTTTCTTTGAACTTGCTGAACATTCTTGATTAGAAATTATTTCTAGGATATTATCGTTGAGATTCATGTTTTATCTGTTATATATACACTGTCAAGAAATTAATGTTTAAGTGTTTTTGACAAATACAGAATAATGCAACACCATATTAACTGTAAAGATCTCACCATGGGTATCTACAGCATTAGAATTGTGATCTGTTAGATAAACTCTGACATTATTCCTGTGTGTCCCGATAAGTTCGTCGGTTGGAATCTCAGGTGGGTTAAAAGGTTCAGATATAATTTGTGATCCCGGTGCTTCTGTTACAAATACCTGTGCTACAATGTTTCTATATTCACCATTGATTAAAATACCTCGAGAAACAATATCACTATGAATCAAAAAGTGATCTAATACATTGAATCTCGCAACTGAATCTCCCTTTTCTGTCTGATCTTTTACACTTGGTGCTAGAGGAACCTTCCTCGCATCAAATCCCAAGAGCTCTCTCATGGTGTGAGAGATATCAAACTCTATCTGGGTATCATCATAATGGAATCTGATAGCTACCTTTTGTGTTGCCAGATCAGGGACAAGTGTGAACATATCCTCTGGGATATTTGATAGTACGAATTGCCTTTCCAACTCTGTCTGAAGATGCTCTAGATCGTATAATCCTGGGTCGACAGTCAGTAAATGCGTGGTTCCTACACCATTATCGTATAATACGAGCATGCGATCGTTCACACCCTCTTCTATATTGTATGTATTCCACCAAACAGTGGCGGATCTTACTGTGAGATAGCAATTAAACGCATCATCTGGTACTACGATTGGTCTTTCTAGTACAACGTCGAATGAACTGCCGTCGCTAGATATATTCACTGCACCTGCTTCTGCACTTGATGAAAATGTTAATGGAAGTCTGTATTCTGTAATTGCGGACATATTAATGTGGTTATATAATATATGATGAATAAAAAATCAAAACCATCCAAAACATCAAATAAGAAGAGATTGCCTGAGAAAATTATGGTCATTCCCAATAAAGAGAAGAGTTTCCATGAGAAATGGGAACCAAATAGAGACAAATTGAACTTTCCGCATCCATATCGGATGCTTTTGTGTAGTATACAGCCAAATCTGGGAAAAACCAACATCGTAAAGAACATTCTGATGCGTGCTGAGCCTCGATTTAAGGTCATATTCCTCTTGCATTGTGGTGAGGATGTACAGACAGAGTACGACGATATAGAATACACTATCATTACCGAAGTTCCAGAGATGACGAGCGATATGTTCGACAACGATACAAAATCACTGCTCATAATAGAAGATAAGAATTTCAAGTACATGAGCAAAAAGGATCTACACAGACTGGACAGAGCATATGGTTTCGTATCAACCCATAGAAGCCTAAGTATAATCTGCTGTTCACAGTCATTTATGGATGTTCCCTGCTCTATTAGAAGAATGAGTAACATATATGTGCTATGGAAATCGAAGGATCTAGACTCTATGAAGACTATTGGAAGACGCTGTGGATTATTGAAAGAGGAATTGATGCATTTAATGAGAACACATCTCAAAGATGCACATGATACATTATGGATTGACTGTACAAAGAACACACCTATGCCAATAAGACTAAACGGATTCCAGGAACTCAAGGTCAAAGGTGATGAAGAATTATCTGAAGTTAACATATAATGAGTTTTTTCCAATCATTCGATTCAATTAGATACGACGAGAATTTCGATCCAGATAAGAGACCAGTAATCAATAACGATCACCATTTGGAATTAGATGATCCATTTACTATACAAAATGAAATCGATGAGTTACGGATCAACAATGCTAACAAAAATGCTCCTCGTCCACGAATAATTCCAGATATTGATATCCTTGAGCAAGAGCGCATGATGAGTTTTGGAATGAAGGCGGATATACAACCAGGACGACTCAGATTAAACATGCCACCACCACCGCCGGTACAGCTACCGATACCGCCACCGCTGATACCAAGAGTTATCGTTCAACGAATAGCGGATATAGTAGAACAAAAAGCACCACCAGAACAAAAAGCACCACCAGAACCATTGCCACGAGCACCATTGCCGGTCCGTCCAACTATTAGATCATTTCTCACTTCAGATACTGTAGATCCATTTCATCCCTCTCAATCCCGGATTCTTTTACCAGCAGTTGGCAGACAGATTGCCTATGAATGGTTTGAGTTCTACGATAATAGAACGGGTTTCAAACCATTAGTCAGAGATTTCTTTGATTTGGTATTAAAAGATCCAAGATGGAATGATGCTTATCAGATGTATGAAGGTGTAGATGGCTGGGAGTTCCAGAAAGAGATAACTAGAACAAGGTTAAAAATCCACATTGCTGGTGAAAACGAATATCTGTTAATAGTAGCAAAAAATATAGCAGGATGGTTCAGAGTGCCTATATTTTCTGAATTGGTAGGATCTGACGCATACCGAGCACGATATGATAAAGAAGTAGAAGATTGGGAAGAAGCTAGGAAAATATTAGGGAAAAGTACCATTAAAGAGCTTGTCGGGATAAATGTTGATTCGAAAAGTATCAGTAAGGCATTTGGACGAGAGTGGGGGCTATTTCATATACTAAGAAATCAGCCAAGCCACGATTATCTAGAGCTACATAAAGCAAAAGTTCATCAAGATTTATTGGATATGGGATCAGAATCCCCAGAGCAGGCAAGGGAGAGGTTGAAACAAGAAGAAGAAACAGGAAAGAGAGAGAGGGAATCTGTAGGAATGAAATTCACTAGAAAAGAAAGAGAAAAATTACGGCTAGATGATATGGCAGAACTTGCAGAATTGCGACGGGCAAGAGATGAGGATATGAAACAGCCCACATTGGCAGATCTAGCTGATCCTGTACAAATACAGAGAGAAACGGATGATAGATCAGAAACACAACGAAGGATGGAAATGATGAAGATAGAGAAAAAGATACAAGAGCATAAAGATAGAGAGGCAAGAATTGTAGAATATGTAACTAAGAAGCATCAAGAAAGAGCGCAGAGATTGGTCCAAATGAAAACAAAATTACAAGAACCAGAAACAACCCAAGAGATGAAAGATAAGTTGATGAAAAAGATACAAGATCATAAAGATAGCGAGGAAAGAATTTTAGAATACGCATATAAGAAACAAGCAGAAAGAACACAGGAATTGCTTGACCTGGAACAAAGGCAGGAAGAGATACGGAACAGAATAGATATGGGATCAACCACTGAAGAAGATTTTCAGTTTTTCCATGATTCCATGACACCATCGGCGACACCACAGCCAGAACACAAAGAACCACCACGACCTAGATATCCACAAATACAAAGACTCCCACAACCAATACCAATACCAGAACCAGAACCAGAACAAAAAAGACAAAGACTCGCACGACCAAGACCTATACCGACAGATGTACCTATCAGATCAATTTACCCAGGTTCTGTACTCACTCTTCCAAAAATCGGTGAAAAGATAGACAAGGCTTGGTATGAGGAAAATACTTCGGAATCTTTTAATGACGTATTTAAACGATTTATCAAGGATGTGCTGTTATCACCAAATAATAAGGATTGGCGATATTACGGTAATAGGACTGCACAAAATGTCATTAATGGAATTTATGCAGGAACTCTTGAGATTGAGATAGTAGGCGAGAACGACTACAGAATCGAAACATATAAACATGAAGGATCATGGTGGTCTGGTTATACAAGGGCAAAACAGCCTAGGATTCCGATAGCAGAACTATTATCAGATAAAAAAAAAGATTCCAAATTTGATATAGAGTCCGATGTACCAGCTGCATCAGAATCCCCCGACAGGGATATCGTTGCTGAAAATATTGAACAAAAGGCAATAGAGATACAAGGGCCTCGTAGAAGTCGGATTGAAGCTTTGGTTCCTCTGCCTATACAGCCAATAGAAGAGAAGAAGGAAGAGAAGCAGGAACGACCAGTTACGATCCTCGATCAAGAGAGACTGGCTTCGCTCAATTCTGATAATATCACTCCTTTTCTAGATTCTACAACAATTAATACTTTCAACCAATATTCAACTCCTCGAAATCCAAATGCACTGACATTTCATAAGAACCTATTTGGGAGGAAATACACGCCGATTGAGCTACACGAGATGATCAAACACGATGGTTCATTTTTAGTGACGAGGGGGGATTCCGATGCCAGATTCATAGAGAGTGTTGGTAAATACAAACAGATACTAGCAGAACAAAATTATCTACGACAAGATAATTTACGATATTTTACAGAACTTCCATACAGGGCCATAAAAGATGACTGTCTGTATAAAAAGTTCAGCATACCCAGATTCCTTACCAAAATAGGAATGCTTTTCCCTAGCGACCACTTTGATCAAAAATGGATCGAGAAAGTACGATCAAAAGAGAATAAAGCAATCACGGCCATCAAATTGGAATTGTATTTAGATTATATGAGACAACATGCTAAAAACAAAAACAAAAATGAGAATACTTATGTCCATGATAGATTACTATACACAGGTGATATATATGAAAAAATAGCATCCGGGACCGCACTCATGTATAGAAAAATGGGAGGGAGACACGTTCTGAAGCCAGGTAAAAAAGGGCCAAAGATATCCCAAATGGGCCCGTTGGCAACAAAAGTATTTGACACAATACTACCAGAGAAAAGACGAAGAGACAGTAAACCATTCATTATGTCAAAAAGAGCAAAAGTATATGGATTACAGCTCGATAAAGATGATAATGGCGGATTTACAATTGACTATGGATTTCTTATGAAACATATATTGGAATTGGGTGAAATTAAAGCAATGACGAATTTGCGGGATTTTATTAATGATATGAAGGAACATAATAGGAATTGGGCATCTGACGATTTAGCTACATATGATCATATATCAGGGTCATTGAAAATACGGCGTGGCACCCAGAAAATATGGCAAGCAAAAGATGACCATCGTATACACATCGAAGATATTCCAAGAGGAGTTGAGTCACAACGGTATTTAATGCTACATTTAGAGAGGCCAAAGACTACTATTCGACACGCAAAAGTATATGATAAGAGTATGGTGGTAGGCGGATTCAATCCCCTGGAATCACTATCAAGTCATGGATTGTGGCTTGAGGATGCAACCAATACTTTGGACTATCTAAATTATAGAACATATCTTCAAATATATACCAAAAAATACGTATATGATGCATTATTACACCATATTCTCGTGTGTGCAAACAATAAGAGGAATGATGGATATAAATCATTCAAAGTTCCATTGCTAAGAATGGGAGAAAAGGTGTTGATGAGCGAGATATATGATGGACATATCGATATGTCTTTTACAGCTGGTGCGGTATGGATGAATGTAGATGAACAACTCAGGAGACAGTACAAAATACATGATTATAAAGAGAAACTACGACCAAAGGCAGTCTTTAAAGAAGAAGGATTTTTCGGAACGACCAATAAAGAGTATGAGAGAAAACGCGAGTGGTCCATTTTCATACCTACACAAACAGTACTAGATATGGGATTGAAAGTAGCTACTGGTGACCTCACTGCCACTTGGATTCAATTTCAGTTTTCACATGCACGTGGGACACCAGAGGAAATAAAGCGCAAAATTATCAGATATCTTGATTATGTCGCATGGAATTCAGCCAATCCAGGTTTTGAATCACTAAATGGTGCAAGAATCTCTGGAACCACCCATAAAGGGGAAAACGCGGGAAGCATACTGTATAACAGAATAAAGAGAAAGTTGTATTACATCAGGAAAGAAAAGAACCGTGATTACAGATTGATCAAATTGCCCATTCCCGAGGAAGAGATAAGAAAAGATAAAGCGAGAAGAAAGAGACTTAAAGATATAAAAGATACCCGCAGTCAAAAATATAGATGGGAATTCGACTACTAATATGCAGACTATCCACAGTGCACACAAATAAAAATAATATCTAATACTATAATGTCTTTTTTTGAATCATTAGACTCAATACGATACTCACAAAACTTTGACCGTGCAAAACGACCAGTAATAAACAATGACCATCATCTATCTTTTGATGGATGGAATGACCCGCCGATAAGACAGAATAGAATCGACGAGATTCGTGTCAACAATTCAATAGCCATTCCTCCCAGACCTCGAATCATTCCTGATATTGATGTGATGGAACAGGAACGGTTGAAACTATATGGACCAAAGATGGACATACAGCCAAAGACACTCTTCGAACGCTTCAGTAAATCCTCTCTCAAGATACCTCAGAAGGATGCTGCAGGTAATTACATTCTTGATCCTGTGACAGGTGAAAGAGTATATCGAGAAATGTCATATAGACAAATGCTTCAAGATCCTACATCGATATTATATCGATTACAAACACTATTGGCCAGAGCCGGGGCACCTGGTGCACCCGGTATAGCACCAATGGCACCAGCGCTTCCTGTTGCAGGTGTACCAGCAGTGGCACATGCACCAGCAGCAGATCATGAAGAAATAGGAATGCTCATGACTGGTATCCAAACTGCGATGGACGAAAAGAAAGACGATCAGAAGACAGCAGAGATGGAAGCATTATTCGAGACTGCCGTGGCTGCTGGATATGCTACCGATACTGTTCAACAAATTATTATTGATTTAAAGAAGAATAACCCAATCGAGAGGTATGTCCAAGATCTTTTGGATGGGTCTGCCGATTCTGTTGATATCTTCTCAGCTATAATATCAATGCATCACGTAGACGATCGCCAGTATGTGTTACAAGCGTTCAGGAATTATTTACGGTCAACAAACACTACTTTAGTTAATGTATCTGAGGCCATTCGTGAATACAGAAATTCAGGTGGTATCAAAACATGGTATGAGCGAGGTGCTATAAAAGACGAACCTTTGGTTCCAGTACCCTTAGTTCCAATAGAAGACATTCCTGCCGCTGTAATTAAAGCAGAAGATGAGGAAAAAATGGGTGTACTTCCAACACCAGATGCTGATGAACAAGCGAGAGTGCATGATGAATTAACAGAAATGTTTGGTTTTGATGAATTTGGTGACGTAAGCATAAGACCAAGATTGGTCACACTTAAACATAGTTCTGCTGAGACCACGCCTGCATCCTCACCAGAAAAGCGAGAACGTCCAATACCACAAGTACCACCACGAGTAATAGCACCGCCACCGATACAACCAAAAGCAGAGAAAAAGGAAGAGAAACAGGAACAGCCAGAGCAAATCATGGCTTTTGATGCTAGAAGATTTGCAGCAAATCTTGGACTGATCCTACCCGCATCTGGTAACACACTAGATCAAGAATGGTATACAGGCGATATACAGGTCATCTCTAGAAAGAAGAGTGATCCTAACTTCGGTAACCGCGCAAAATTGATACAGATGATAAACGGTATTGCAAACGATGTGGGAAATCCTTCACATCAGTCTTGGACTAGAGGTACCAGAATTATAAAGGGCGCTACCGTAGCCGAAGGTATGAAGAACGGTACATATAAGATCACTAGAATCGGAAGGAATAATTTTAAACTCGAAAGAACTTAACAATCATTGTCAATTTCATTGTTTATTAGCGCTTACGGGTGTCAATTCATTGTTTATTATTTTCAGAGCATATTATATACAATGATCTATTCAAGACAACGTAGAAACAATTTCGGATGGAAAATCGATGTTAATAGGCCAGCACCAGATGAAGTATTTTATTCAGACAGAGAGAATGACAATATTTATTACACAAGAGGATACAATACCTTCATATCATGGGAAACACAGACAGATATGCCAAGAGCAAGGGAAGAGCAGAAAGGTCTGGGATTGGTAACACAGTCATCCAGAGAAAGGGAATTACAATTCCTCAGACAGATGGGAAATACACAGGAATCTTCTGGGGGAGGAATATCAGATGTCTATGCATCTGCACCTGCCAACTATGTCCGTAATGCATATGGTAAGATGGTCAGTAGTAATCCAAATTGGCGACCAGGATTTCCAGGTGAAAAACATCTGCTCAGTAAAAAAGGCCTCACATATAATTATTGTGGGCCAGGAACACATCTGGCAGAACGACTAGCTAGGGGTGATCCAGGACTAGATGCAGATGGTCTAGATAACATTTGTAAGATGCATGACATCGACTATGCAGATGCTACTTCTTGGTCACAGGTACGTGAGGCAGACAATCTATTTATCGATAGAGTAGAGTCTTCTTCATTACCGAGATTACAGAAAACCGCCATGAAAGGATTGATGAGAGCCAAAACAATAGGGGAAGACCTACATATCATTGATAGAGATGAGTTCACTGAGATGAATATCCCGAGTCAAAAGGGCAAGTCGGACATCTCTGGTAAAGGGGTTGCGCCAAATGTCATCAGAATGCATAATAAAAGGAAGGATCCAATTGCGAAACTGCGCAAAAGGTTCCAGAAGGTCATGAATAATGATAAAATCGCAAAAATAGGTTAAATATAGTGTTCTTGAAATACTTGCATTTAAATGCATTTCCAAAAAACCGCTTTTCCAAACTAATTTTTTTTACCTTGACCAAAAATCACCTTTTCAGTGTTAAATTGAATCTTCAAAACTTCAATTTTTACTAAAACAACAATGAATAATTACAAACTCGAAACCGCCGAAGGTATCGTCGATTTTTCTTCACAGAAGGATCTTGCGAAATACATAGGCAAATCTGTCCGCTCTGTCAGTCGATATCTAAAGAAGGGTGTCACCAATAGTGGCATCAAAGTATATCGCATTGACAAAAGTGTCGTGCCAGAACCAGAAAGTGTCATACCTGAAACAATTATTGTTCCAGAAGACATTGGAATTATTGAGCCAGATGTGCCGATCATATCACCAGTGGTGGACGATGAAAAGAGTCTCATATCTGACCTAGAAAACCGAATAAGATTGCTGCAGGATGATCTGACTGTAGCCAAAGACACTATTGCCAATGGTATCAGTAGTGGAAAAGATCCAATATACGTCACACCAGAAGATGCATGGGATCCTATAGAGAAACCATTGAATTCAAAGAAAATACATATCATGCGTAGGATCAAAGAAAATAGTACTAGACAGAGAGTGAATAGTATGTCTCGTGCTGAGATAGAAGAATGGGGCCACAAATCTCGATTCTGCTACTACCTCTCTTTAACTAGAACAATAAGCAGAGGTCCAATGCAATTAGGTGGATCTAAGAAAAAAGTAAGTAGAAAAGTAGCAGAGACAGTAGTAGGATTCCTTGGGGAATTAGAAGAAAAGAAAATCGATCCATTAATCCAAGAATTGATGAGAGTACAATCAGGCGCACAAAAAATAAGAAAACGTAAAGTCAAACAATTACCATCACCAGAAAAAGAATTGACTCTGATCGAATTAATCTTTCTACAGAGAAATAAGAACAAAAAAAAATAATTATCTGACTACATTATATAACAATGAGTCGAAGTAGTATATTTAATCTCCCACGCAAGAAAGAGCAATTGAGGTCAACCAACAAGGGAATGTCAAATCTGTATTATGATGAGATATCCTCTCTACGTACAGTGATTGATTCTGGTGATGCTAGGAATGTTTTCGGAAATGGTTTGATTACATTCAGATGGCAACCCAGTGCAGGTACATGGTGGATTCCAAATCGGTCATACTTTAGAATTGACTGTTCATTAACAAAACCAGATGGTGTTGCACCAATAGAAATAGTAGACAATATCGCAATCAATATGGGCGCTGCATCATGTTTGTTCCAAAAGCAAATGTTTAAAATTAATGATAAAACAGTATCTCAGATCAGTGAACATGTCGCGCAGGTAGATGCGTTAAAGACGAGACTGAAGAGAACAGGTGCATGGTTGGACTCGACTGGAAGTAGTTTGAATTTCTGGGATGACAGATTCGATCTAAGACAAGCCAAAACCAGTAGAGATGGCCATTATGAATCGTTGAATTCATACAACTATGATGTCATTACAGATAACCACAGATATGCTTTAGCTGCTGCGGGTAATACTATAGTATTCGCAAGACAAGGAGGTGGCATATTACCTTCATGTGCTGAAGTATTCAAAGTTGGCGATAAGATCAGATTTCCACAAGCAGATGGCACGATAGAATTCCAAAAAATTGTTGAGATCACTGATGCGGTAACCATTGTAGTTGAAAATGTAACTGCCAATGTAGCTGCACGAGCAATCGAGAACAACCTGAAATTATTAAAAAGAGGTAAGGTATCGGATGAACGCAGGGTTAAGAGATTCTCTCTGATCTATGTTCCACCGCTATCTGTTTTCGATCTAGATCATGCTATTCCAGGGTCCAGTAAGTTTGAGATTGACTTCACACCATTTGGTAATACTATTTATCAAAAGAATATGATTGAATCATTGGTTGAAGATAAAGTGCACACCACAGACGGAATAAATGGCGAATTCAGATTCAAAGTAGAGAACATGTTATTCTACGCAGCTAGATGTGAAGGCCCATTAGTGCAAAAGGATGAGTTCTTCTTGGACCTACAAGAGACTAGACTACAGATCTCTACTATCACGACAAACGATAGATCACAATTCTCTTTAAACATCTCACCCAGTACACAGGCTATTTCGGTGGCTTTCCAGGATGAGGCGGCAGAGACAAATACTATTTATAGTCAGAGCAGATTCAAAGTCAGAAATGATGAGGAACTGAACCTAACCAACTTCTATCTGAGGTATGGTGGTGTCCAGAAACCCAGTCCGGATTACAGACCAGTGTATTCTGTACTTCTTCAAGAAGATAGGTTGGTCGAACAATACGCGAGAACACTATTATATAATGGATCTTATCACGATAGTAGTGCAGAAACCATAGACCAATGGCGAGAGAGAGGAATGTACTTATCATTCGCATGGCCAAAGGATGGTACAGATAGAGAAACTAGATGTTATGTGAGTACACAGTTCTCAGCATTGACAGGAACACCCAGACTACTAGTGTTTAATCACTTTAGTAAGGTTGTCATCCTGAAATATGATAATGGGTCTCTGGTACAAACAATCATCAATGAAGCATAAATATACAAAATTCACAAAACAAAAATAAAAATTAAGATGCCATTACGGTATCTTTTTTTTTGCCAAAATATTCTAGAGTAGTGGAAAATGTTTGTATGGGTCCAAGGAATATCGACGTTTATCGTGTTCCAGTTAGGCTACAATATCTTGGAAGATAGAAATCCAATATTGCTCTATACAATTTCTAACATAGCTCACAGCCTTCTACACAAAAAAAACGTCCTTATTTCATTCAATTTTTTTCGATTGGATTTTTCTCACCCACGTGTGAAGAGAAATAAAATTCCAGAGAGAAAAGAGAAACTGTTTTCATTTTCATATATCCTGAAATATATTTGGATTTTGAAAAATGTGTAAAATTTCCGGAAGATTTTTGGGATCCTGAAATCTCAGATCGTAAATCTGTCTTTCAAAAAACACTCGAAAAATGCCATTTTTCTGGTACTTATGCCATCATTTATATACAAAAAATTGACCATCCGGACAGATAGTTTTTGAAACATATGATATCTCGGCTACCTTGAAATCCGGCAAAATGACACTTTCCTGACAAAATAAAAAAAACTATGTCATTTTGCCGGATTTCTCTATTCTCGATCCTGAAGAATTTCAGATTTTGTCTGTCCTTATGTTCCAAATATCATATAATATATGACCCATATACACCATAAAATGTATGGAAAATGAACAAAAAATAGGGACAGATTTTTGGGACAAATTTTCAATCTGAGACAGATTTTGGCTCCGGAAAAATGACACATTTTTTCCATATTCTGTCTATGAATTTCTAAACACCATATTCGTGTTCTTTCGATCGAAAAAATAACATTCATGCGGTCCCACAATGGGGTAAAGGGATACTTCCATATATAATTAGATAACATGACTGAAGAGAAAAACGAAACAATGACGAAATATAATTTTTACACATTGAGGATCAAAAATACTGAAGAGGTAAAATATGTCGGCTGCACTACAAAGTCTGTTGAACATAGATTCGATCACCATGTATGGACTGTACATAATACTGCAAATGATCATTTCTTTATCGATTTATACGTCCAGTGGCGAGAAATAGGCATTCATAATGTGTATGTGCATGATGAAGAATGTTCCGGCGAGTTTGCTACATTGGAAGAAGCGCATCGAGTAGAACAGAGCCTCATTGAAAAATACAACACATATGAAAATGGATGGAATGCATATCGAGCACTAGAAGATCCTGGAGCAAGCAAACAGATAACGCGAGACAGTATGATCAGGGGCGGTCACTATTATTTTAATAAAATAAGATCACGATTGCGCCGTCAACACATTGCAGATGCAAAATTACTAGTGGAACTAGATAGTACCACAGATGATAATGAATCCGCAAGACTACAAGCATTAATTGCGACCAATTCAGCTAAGATTGCTATGAATACAGCTGAACTCACTTATCTTAAAGCAAAGAGAAAAGTAGGTAAGCTAAAAGCCAAAGAGGCAAGACTGGAATTTGAAATTTCTGAAGTAGAAAAATACATTGCCAATTACTAAAATGAGATATCCTTCGGGGTATCTTTTTTTTTTCCTCAGATTCCTTTTAAATATTAAAATACTTACATCTTATATATACTAAAATGACCTGGGGCTGGATATACACGATTAGACGCAAAACCAACGACCAAATTTTATATGTGGGTAGCACTAAGAGAACCATCGAAAGTAGATTCATAGACCACAAATCGGCATCTGTCTATGATCACAAAGCTCTCTATGTAGAGATTCGAAGATTAGGTGGATGTGACAAAGTATATGCAAAACAGGAATTGATGTGGGATTTCGATAGCAATGACCAGATGAGAAGAACCGAACAAAAGTTCATAGACTTCCACCACCCACCTTTCAATATGTCTAGAGCGCATAGAGGAAGTATTACTCAAGTGGAATATGACAGAATGAGAAACTCAGTCAATTCTAGTAGAAGATCTGGACTCGATAGAATTAAATACCTAACACACAAACTAGAGAGTATCGACGAGGATAGAGAATTACTAACAAATGTCGCAGATCTCGATTTGAATACAGCGAATAGACTATCTGTCACAACAGAGATCACGCAGTTACGAAATAACTTACCACCCCTTGTATCATTGAACGGTCTTAATCTAAGAACAGGATTGCCTGTGACTTTCTCATTTACTTAAAATCGAGTATTATAGTATAATACATGTATAGAATAATCCGATTACACTCATTCGTTCCAAACGATAATACAAATTTCTTTGTTTGTCAACCTGGAAGTAAAGTAAAAATGTTTTTCAATAACAGAGAGGATATGGCTGTATACTTCAGCAAAACCATTACAACCATTTGTCAATATATCAAGATTGGCAGGACCCCACAAGGATATAAAGTGGGAAGATACATTAAACCGTTCATGACTGATCAGCAAAACAGAAAGTTAATCGAGGTGATGTCGAGAGAAGATTCGGTAGAGCTTCCTGATGTTATAAGTGATCTTATTATGCAGTACACTACCGATCAGATAGCAGCGAAAATGGAACGTGTGCTTATCGAATTAATGGACCACAGATATACCAACACTGTCTATATTCCACCTGAGGATATGCCCATGTTTGAATCATTCGGGACACTCAAATCTAATTTCGAGAATAGAAGAAATGAGTTTCTCACTGACCATTATATAGAAGGATCGTACAATAATGGCCTCAAGAGATGGTTGGGATGTACCGATTTGCATAGTTTTTATAGATATGGGAATGACGATGGTAACGGCGCAT
>PJEL010002925.1_pt1 | contig 15078 bp, 10 predicted proteins | sample 1853271 | NCBI WGS metagenome assembly PJEL01 (sample SAMN08108733, study PRJNA415343) | Invertebrate metagenome, whole genome shotgun sequencing project. | host: Globobulimina | place: Sweden: Gullmar Fjord | collected 2015-08 | reverse complement strand
CTTTCCAGTCTGTTGATATTCAAGGAATTAAAAACGTTGCTGAGCCTGACGCTGGTTGACGGTTCACTGGAGACCTGTGCCGGAGATCCGGCCGATATTAACAATTGCAGTTTTGCACCGGAAATAACAGAAGTGTATAGTGACACATATTCTATCAACGTTCCTGGAAACATTGTTTTTGGCGGGCTTGGTTCATCATTTTATCAAGGTATTGGTGGTGATCTAACTTCCGACACGTCCGTCACAGACACAACGCAGGACACGAACACTGAAGTAAACTTGTCTTTGGTAGATGATCCTGATTACGGCACCATCACAGTAGATGTAACATATGATGTGACCGTGGATAGTGCTCAGATCAGCCAGGGAAGCGCTTTATATTACAATAAAATAGCCAGCGAAGCGTATGCTGTTTCAGGCACGGTGGATCTTTCATCTCTTAATTTTTATGAACGAATGGACACGGGGACTAATTTTTCAATTGTTGTGTCTCCTTTGCCCTCGATCTCATTTTGTAATTCTGGCGCAATTTCTCTGCCGGACGCAACAGACGATGTCTTAAATGACTGTGAAATTCTAAGCTTTCTGGAAAACCCCGGATTTTAATTCCAAATGACTAAAAAGTACCTGACATTTTGGATTTTTTTACTGTTGATAGTGTGGCTGTCTGCTACGGTGAGCGCGACTGAATATCGACGCATCGGTCAGGATTACAGATCGCTTGCTATGGGCAATACCGGTATCGCCAGTGCCAACAATAGCGCAGCGCTATCCTATAATCCAGCTGCCATGGCGAATATTTTTACCTGGTGGGTAGATCTGCCTTTCCTTCAAGTCACCTATTCAGAAGATGCGGCTTCACTGTATGAAATGGCTCAGGACGGGTCTTTTAACTTGGAGACCCAGGAAGATCAGATAAATTTCATGAACGATTTCATCGGCCAGAATCCGTATATTAAATTGGATACAGGGGCGAATTTCTTCTTGAATATGGATAATAAAGGCTTGACCATGGGAGCAAATTATACCTATGAAGCCGTACTCGATATTGAAGTCACAAACCCGAGTCTCCCGGAGATTAACTCCTTTATGAGACTGGATCATATCAGACAGGCAGGTGTTTCAGTACCAATAGGCTTGGGAAAACTCGTTCTCGGGATCAGCTACAAGGTGATTGAGAGGAAGGAATTGGAGTTTTCCTATGATCTAAACAATGCCCTGGCAAATGATGATTTTCCGACTCTTGATGATGACGGAGTTAAAGGATCTGGAACCGGGTACGATGTCGGATTTCTATACCGTACAGCGACCCAAACACGTTTTATGATTGGCGGTGTCTGGCGTTCCAAAATTAATTTGAAAGAGGCAACAGATATTCCAGAGGAATATGCCTTGGGATTTGCCATGACTTTTGAATATGGAATTTTCAGATTGGTATCTGCTATGGATATACGTGACTTAACAGCCCAACAAGGTTCTGAGGGGGACACAAGTTACAACCGTCGCATACATTATGGGATGGAACTGGGAATTCTACCGCTTTCTAAAAATACAAGCTGGATAACAGTAAGAACCGGGTATAATCAGGGATATCGTGGAAGCGGCGAACAAATTATGGGGCTGAGTGGTGTCGAGATTGCTTTGGGTCACAACTTAATCCTGGGTTACACCAGTTATATTGAAGAAACCGGGGAATATGCCGGTCAGAAACCCAGCCCCCGGACAATCGTTTATCTCTCTTTCGGCTTTTAAGGATCGGCTCTTCGCCGTTTCAGCCGAAAAAATATTTTTCCAGACGAGTGATAGCTGTATCGAGATGTTCCATGGAATTGGCATAACTAATCCGGATAAAACCTTCACCACCCGGCCCGAAATCGATGCCCGGGGTCATGGCAACACCCGCTTTTTCAAGAATATCCATAGATAGGGACAGTGAATCGATCCCCTTTTTTGGATAGCGCAAAAAGACGTAAAAAGCCCCTTTTGGATCATAACCTGGATCCAAACCGCATTCCGTTAATCGTCGTAAAACAAATTTCCGTCTTTCATTAAATGCCTGTGCCATTTTAGCACACTCGCCTTCCGCTTCCGCAATGGCAACAGCACCTGCTTTTTGCACAAATTCGGCAGCTGAAATCATCATATTCTGGTGAACTTTGGCAGCAACACTGACCCAGGCAGGATTGATAATCATGTAACCCAGTCTCCAACCGGTCATGGCATAATACTTTGAAAGACCATTAAGAACGATACAGTTATCTGTATAGTTTAGAATCGATTGAATTTCTCCTTCGTAGGTCAGATCTGCATATATTTCGTCGGATATGATGGGAATCCCCAGACCCGCCAACTCTTTGAGACTCTCTGGAGACAGCACCGTACCGGTCGGATTCATGGGGGAGTTGATTAAAATGGCGCGGGTTTTCGGTGTAATTGCCTTTTTAACCGCATTAATGTCCAGTTCAAAATTGTCCTCCAGATGAATATCGACCCTGATTGGGTTGACACCGGCGATAAGTGCTAAATTGTTATAACAGGCGTAACAGATATTGGTCATGATAATGTCGTCCCCGGGAGGTACGAGTAGACGAATTGCCATGTAGAGCAGAATAGAACTGCCGCTGGATGTGAGAACCTGGTCAGCAGAGATATTCAAGCCGTATTGACGTTGGTATTTATGTACCACCGCTTCACGAAAAGCTGAGATCCCCTGTGTATGGGTGTAACGTGTTTCAGAATCTTTAATGGCCTGAATGGCTGCTTCTGAGATAATGCCTGGAGTGGGGAAATCAGGTTCCCCAAACTCCAAGTGAATAATATCCCGACCCTTATTTTCAAGCTCTTGTGCTTTGGCAAAAACCTCCATCGCCAAAAATGAGCTGACATCTGCTAAATGTGAAACGGGGTTGTCTGCCATAGTCTGATCCGATTAGATACCTTTAATTGCGCTAATATTTTTTTCAATTTTTTCAATTTTGGTTTCGATCTCTGCCAGTTCAGCTCTGTTTTTATCGACTACTTTTACGGGAGCTTTTCCCAAGAATTCTTTATTATTCAGCTTGTTCTGAATTTGAACCTGCTTGGACTGCAGCTTAGCTTTCTCTTTTTCAAGGCGATTTGTCTCTTGAGCAACATCGATGCTTTCGGACATATCGACAAAAACTTCAAAACCGCTACCGACACCGCCAGCCAATCCGTCTTTTTTAGTAACACTCTCTTGCAAGCCAATTTTCTGAATCCCTGCTAAAGCCTGTGCGATATCCTGGTACAAAACAAGGTTTTCGTTCAGAGAGGCGTGTGTGCTGACGCAGATAATATCAACTTTACGATTGGGTTTTATATTGTTTTCACCCCGAATATTACGAACGACATTAATCAATTCAATCAGTTGCTCAGCCTCTTCAACTCTTTCAATTTCAGATTCGGATGCTTCAGGAAATGAAGAGAGCATGATGGTCTCACCAGTTCCCGGGAGGTTTTGCCAGAGCTCTTCTGTGACGAATGGCATAATCGGATGCAGCAGACGCAGGCTCTGCTCCAGCACATGAAAGAGAACTGAAAGTGCGGCAGTTTGTGCGGCATCTCCGAGTTTTCCGAATAACATGGGTTTGATAATTTCCAGATACCAATCACAGAATTCATGCCAGACAAAAGAATAGGCCGATTTTGCAGCTTCATTGAATCGGTAATCTGCCAGGTACCGGTTCATATCAACTACTGCCCGCTTGAGACGGCTTAAAATCCAGCGGTCGAAGATGCCGGGTTCGACATTAACCAGAGGTTGTGGTGTTCCCAGTCGTTCGATATGGCTTAAGGTAAAACGAGTAGCATTCCAGAATTTGTTGATAAAGTTTCGGTTGCCCTCAATAATTTTTTCCGGAAGCTTGATGTCACGCCCCATTACCGTTAAACTGGTGAGCGTGAAGCGCATGGCGTCGGCTCCATATTTATCTACAATATCAAGCGGATCGATCACGTTGCCTTTTGTTTTGGACATTTTTTCGCCATTCTCATCTCTAACAAGACCGTGGAGAAATACTTCTGGAAAAGGAACCTCGCCAGTGAGTTTTATTCCCATCATGATCATTCTGGCCACCCAAAAAAACAGGATATCGTATCCGGTAATCAGAGTGGAGTTGGGATAAAAGTCTTTCATATCCTGAGTTTTTTCCGGCCAGCCCATGGTTGAGAATGGAAATAAGCCGGAACTGAACCAGGTATCCAGTACATCAGTTTCCTGAGTCAGATTTTTTGACTGACATTTTGTGCAGGTGGTCACTTCCTGTTCTTCCGAAACAATGATATGGCCACAATCGTCACAATGCCAAGCGGGAATTTTGTGCCCCCACCAGAGTTGCCGGGACAAACACCAGTCCTGGATATTGTTCATCCATTCGTAGAATACCTTTGTCTGGCTTTCAGGAACGAAGCGCAGTCTACCATCTTCAACCGCCTGGATAGAATCACGTGCCATCTCACTCATGTTACAGAACCACTGGGTGGATAAACGGGGTTCGACAACCGTTTTACAGCGCTGACATTGTCCGACAGAATGGTTATGTTTGTCTGTTTTTCTGAAAAACCCCTGCTTCTTCAATAGCTCAACAATCTGTTTTCTGGCCTCTAAACGATCAAGACCCTGCAACGGCGGATAAACATCATTGATTTCGGCTGATTCAGTAAAGATGTTGACTGATGGCAACTTATGGCGTTGTCCCATCTGAAAGTCGTTGGGGTCATGAGCCGGTGTTACTTTGACAGCACCAGTCCCAAACTCCGTCTCGACAAATTCATCAGCAATAACCGGAATGATACGATCCACTAATGGCAGACGGACGTTCTGTCCGATATATTGATTGAATCTTGAATCATCAGGATTGACGGCTACCGCTGTATCACCCAGCATCGTTTCAGGGCGCGTTGTCGCAACAACAATTTCCCCGTCACCATTTTCCATGGGATACGCAATATAGGTCAGGGAACCCTCTTTATCTTCGTGGTCTACTTCCAGATCTGACAGTGCAGTCTTGTCGTGGGGACACCAGTTGATAATATACTCTCCCCGATAAATAAGCCCTTCATTATACAAATCAACAAAACTCTTTTTGACTGCCTTGGAAAGGCCCTCATCCAGAGTAAACCGCTCCCTGTCCCAGTCACATGAAGCCCCCAACCGTCGAAGTTGTTTGAAAATCGTGCTGCCGGACTGTTCCTTCCATTTCCAGATCTCCTCAACAAATTTTTCCTGCCCAAGCTCTTCTCTTTCTATGCCTTTTTTTCTGAGTTCCCTTTCCACAACCATCTGTGTTGCGATGCCGGCATGGTCTGTACCTGGCAGCCAGAGTGTTTTATACCCCTGCATACGTCTCCAGCGGATTAGTACGTCCTGTAGCGTATTGACAAGCGCATGGCCGATATGAAGTGAACCGGTGACATTGGGTGGGGGGATGACAATCGTGTATGATTGATCTGCATTTTGAGAATCCGGTGAAAAGTGTTTTTCTGATTCCCAACGTTCATACCATTTTGTTTCGATGTCCTGGGGCAGGTAATTATTCATGATATTTCTATTTTTGTACGTGTTTTTAAATTAACTGTAACCGCACTTTTATTTTTGTGTTAATAAACTAAAAAAAGGAGGATAATCAATGGACTACCCTCCTTTTTAAGGACCTCTTACGGTTTCTTCTGTAACAACGGCTTGATTGACAAACTATCCCAAAAGAAGATTTTCGGGATCGTTAAAAAAAAAGTTCACCGGGTCTATTTGCAAAAGTCCCTAAAGCCGGACATTTTGCAAACAGAACGTGATCTAATTTTTTAGCCGATCCTTAGTTATTTGCTTTGAAGAATGGTAGAGCTCCACCAGCTTTCAGAACAGGAATAACGTCCATATCATAAGCTGCTTCTAATGGGATCTTTGCACCGTCGACAACCAGGTTCAGATCGCCACCCAGGTCAGTAGCATCAAAAGATACCTTAGCACCTTTTTGAATCTTATCGTAATCAGCAGGATCCTTGAATGTCATCGGCACGATACCGAAGTTGACCAGGTTAGCTACGTGAATTCTGGCAAAGGTTTTGACGATTACCGCCCTGATTCCAAGCCATCTTGGACAAAGCGCTGCATGCTCACGAGAGCTACCTTGACCGTAGTTTTCGCCACCGATGATAAATCCGAATCCACCGCCATCACGGTGAGCAACTGCACGCTCAGCGAAGGTGTTGTCTACCAGCTGAAAAGTAGCCTGCATAGCATATTCCTTGACGTTGGAACGCAGAGGCAGGTATGTACCGGCAGGTTGTATATCGTCAGTACTGATATTGTCTCCCAGATACAACATGACGTCACCTTCAAGTTTGTCAGGCAGCGGCTTGAAATCAGGCAGTGCCATGATGTTGGGACCACGGACAATGCCTTCGCTCTTGTCAGCTGCTTCCGGCATGATAAAAGAGCCAGTATCGATGACAGGCGGAACTGCGTTGATTTTAATCTCTTTGTCTTCTGGTACAGTAATCTCACCAGTCAGTGCGGAAGCCGCAGCGACGAGCGGGCTGATCAGGTGAGCCTGCGCATCGTCTGTTCCTGAACGCTTCGGAAAGTTCCGGTTAAAGGTTCTCAGTGTGATTCCACCACTTGGGGGTGAACCACCCTGACCAATACAGGCGCCACAACCGTTTTCCTGGATTCGGACACCAGCCGCGTACATTATCTTAAGATATCCGGCGTCAGCCAACTGCATAGCGACTGATCTGGAACCCGGGTACAGCATGGTATCAACTTTGACACGCTTGCCTTTGATGGCTTCTGCAAAGGTTGCAATTCCTTCAAAGGAACTGTTGGTACAGCTACCGACACAGACCTGATGAATCTTTGTTCCTGCATGAGCTTTAACTGTCTCAACGTTACCCGGGGAGGGATAGATTGCGACCAGAGGCTCAAGCTCAGATAGGTTAATGTCGATTACTCTTTCGTAAGTCGCGCCTTCATCAGCAGACAGTTCAGTGTAGTCACCGCCGCGTTGTCGGCCTTCCAGGAAGATTTTGGTTTGCTCATCACTCGGGAAGATGGAAGTGGTGGCACCCATCTCAGCACCCATATTGGTGATAGTCGCCCTTTCCCCCAATGTCAGCGTGGCAACACCAGGACCGGCATATTCGAAAATAATTCCCTTTCCACCTTTAACAGAAACGATCTCCAGCATCTTCAGGATAACGTCCATAGCCTGGCAGTTTTTAGCGAGCTGACCGGTCAGGTTAACCTTGACAACTTTCGGCATCGGCATGGTGTACATTCCGGTTGCCATGGCCAGAGCCACATCGTATCCACCTGCACCCATAAAGATAGTACCTGCACCACCAGCATTTACAGTATGACTGTCAGCACCAATACCCGTCATACCGGGTTTGACGAAATTTTCCATGTTGGTGAAGTGGCAGATTCCGGTTCCCGGTGGTGAGAAGATGATGCCCAGCTTGGCGGCAACCGTTCTCAGGTATTGATGGTCATCCGGATTTCTGAAGCCTGATTGCAGCATACTGTGGTCAACAAAGTTAACAGACAGGGGCTTGACTTTATCAACGCCCATGGCTTCCAGTTGAAGCATGGTCATTGTACCGGTTGCATCCTGGGTAAAAGCCTCGTCTATCTTGATCTTAATCAGATCGCCAGCTGCAGGCAGCTCAGCGGGTTCCACCAGGTGGTCCTTGAGAATCTTCTCAGTTAAACTTAAAGCGCTCATATTTCCTCTTTTCGTTTATAGGTTTCTTAATGCTCACATCCGAGCGTTATACACATTAGCGATTTTTCCTTGGTATTCCATGCAGGAGAAATGCTGAAAGCTGCTTGCAACCCCTCGGGGTTGTTTATAAGTCAGTGTCAGTATTTAAGAGCTGACACTCTGCTCTTTCATTTGATCTCCGGGAACAACCTTCTATGTTCCCGGCTTTTCGGACAGGATCTACATATCGGCTACTGCGGCGTTCAATTCAGTAACAGCGTCAACTGAGATCTGTAAACTGGCTCTCTCTTTTTCAGTCAAAGGAACTTCAATGACTTCTTCTACACCACTCGCGCCGATTTTTACCGGCACACCCACGTAAAGTGTATCATTGATGCCGTATTCCCCATTTGCAACCTGAGCAGCACAAGGAATAATATTCTTTCTGTCAAACAGGTATGCTTCTGCCATTGCGATGGCTGATGCTGCTGGTGTATAAAAAGCAGAACCGGTTTTGAGTAGGCCGACAATCTCACCGCCGCCTTTACGGGTGCGATCAACAATTTCATCCAGTCGTGCAGCTGTGATTTTTCCTTGTTCGACCAATCTATCCAAAGAAACACCGGCAATATTACTCATACCCGTTAATGGTACCATACTGTCACCATGGCCACCGAGAACATATGCATTCACTTGATTGACAGAAACGTCAAATTCCCAGGCCAGAAAAGTTTCGAATCGTGCAGAGTCAAGAACTCCTGCCATTCCAACAACCATGTTTCCAGGGATTCCTGCAGTTTTCTGGAGAACACCCACCATCACATCGAGGGGATTTGTTATACAGATAACAAAAGCGTTGGGACAGTTAGCCTTGATCCCTTCACCGACTTGTCTGGTAATTTTTGTGTTGATTCCCAGCAGATCGTCGCGACTCATTCCAGGTTTTCTTGGAACTCCTGCAGTGTTGATGACGACGTCTGCATCCTTCAAGTCTTTGTAATCGTTTGTCCCTATAATAGTACCATCGAAACCTTCAACAGGGCCGCTTTGGTTGAGGTCTAATGCTTTACCTTGAGGTAAGCCTTCAATAATATCAAACATGACGACATCGCCTAATCCTTTCAGTAATGCTAAGTGTGCCAATGTTCCACCGATATTCCCGGCACCAATAAGTGCTATTTTCTTTCTGGCCATTGCTTCTCCTGGTTATTCTGTAAATTCAATGGTATAAAAATCCTGGCGATCTTGCGCAGGTAACATTTTACAATTTCATAAACTATATTCAAACTATCTTTTCTTTTTTAAACGGGTTGAGTCAAGGTATTTGTTGAATTTGCTTTGATGCGGATTGAGTTAAATCAAAAGCTTAATCATGATAAAAAACCTGCCGGTCAACAGCAGGTTTCTCAATCATTCCCATTCTATTGTCCCTGGCGGTTTTGAGGTGATGTCATAGACGACACGGTTGATTTTTTTTACTTCGTTAATAATGCGGTTGGATATCCGACCGAGTAAATCATATGGCAATTGCACCCAGTCAGCCGTCATTGCGTCTGTCGAATTGACACAGCGGATAGCAATCGTCCAGTCATAGGTTCGGGCGTCACCCATCACACCGACCGATTTGATCGGCAGCAGTACAGCAAAAGATTGCCAGACTTTCCGATACCACCCCGCCGCTTTGATTTCCTGCATGACGATATAGTCTGCTTCCTGAAGAACTTCAATCTTCTCGCGACTGATTTCACCGAGAATCCGGATTCCTAAACCGGGTCCCGGAAAAGGGTGTCGGTAGATCAGTTCATCGTCAATGCCAAGTGTCTTTCCCAGTTCACGGACTTCATCTTTGAACAATTCGCGCAGAGGTTCCACCAGTGACATTTTCATTTTTTCGGGCAGGCCTCCCACATTGTGGTGGCTTTTAATAACCGCAGAAGGTCCCTTGAAGGATTCTGATTCAATGACGTCCGGATAGAGTGTTCCTTGAGCTAGAAATTTGATATCTTTTAGTTTTGCTGCTTCCTGCTCAAAAATTTCAATGAACTCATAGCCGATGATCTTCCGTTTCTGTTCCGGATCGCTGATACCCTCAAGTTTTGTAAGGAATGTGTCTGTCGCGTCCACATGGATCAGGTTGATTTTGTAATGTCTCGAGAAAAGCTCGACGACCCGCTCAGCTTCACCTTTTCTTAGAAGTCCATTGTTGACAAACACACAGGTTAACCGATCACCGATGGCCTTGTGCAGCATCACAGCCACAACCGATGAATCCACACCGCCGCTCAAACCGCAGATCACCTTTTCCTCACCGACTTGTTCGATGATTTCATTAGTTTTAAGCTCCAGAAAAGAAGCCATATCCCAATCTGCTTTACATTGACAAATGTTGAAAACAAAGTTTTTCAAGATCTGGATGCCGAAGTCGGTGTGAGTCACTTCCGGATGAAACTGGATGCCATAGATGTTTCTTTCAGTGTCAGCAATGGCTGCATAAGGTGAGTTGCTACTGGTGGCCAGAGCTTGAAAACCAGCTGGCGGTTCTGTAACCAAATCACCATGGCTCATCCACACGGTTAATGCTGCTTGATCGGGGATACCGGTAAAAAACGGACTGCCCTTTTCAAACTGGAGTTCTGTTCGACCATATTCGGAATGATCCGAATTCTGAACTTTTCCTCCCAGTAGAGATGCGATTAATTGCTGTCCGTAGCAGATACCCAGGATTGGGATTCCCCAACTGAATATCGCTTTATCAACAGTTGGTGAAAACTCACCTAAAACCGAACTCGGTCCGCCTGAAAGTATGATGCCTTCGGGCTTGAATAATTGAATTTCTGCAGAATCAATGGTACACGGTTGAATTTCACAATAGACACTTTGCTCTCGTATGCGCCTGGCGATCAGTTGCGTATACTGGGAGCCAAAATCGAGGATCAGGATCATGGAATATTTCTGGGAAGGCGGTGGCGAGCCAGCATTGACTAAATTCTGTAATAAATATTGAAAAACTCATTTTCACTGATAAAAAGGAAAAAGTCGATGGTTTTTCAGTCAGAAGAATCAAAAAGGAGGATGTCAAACTGTCATGTCTATGGATTGAAGAGCTGAGAGACATGACAGTTGATAAAAAGGTGTCCTGAGGTTGTTATTGTAGAGGGTCGGCTAAAAAATTATTTCACATTCTATTTGCAAAATGTCCAGCTTTTAGGACTTTTGCAAATAGATTAGGTGAAGTTGTTTTTTAACGATCCCTTAAAGATGCGGCCCCGCTGCTGCTAATTTATTGTATTCATTGTATAAATATTTTACAGCGATGACGTCGCCTGTTTGAGGACCATCTTGGGCATAGGCTTCGAAGTTTTCTATGAACATGGTGGCCAGTTTTCCTCTGGCGTCGTCGTAAGCGGTTGGATCATTCCAGGTTTCTCTTGGAAGAAGAATCTGACTATTTACACTTGTCAGTTGTTTTGGAATTTCAAATCCGAAGATGGGATCTTTTTCAAAGATACTGTTTTCGAGCGATTTATCCAATATCGCTTCCAGGATTTTCCGTGTTTCCACGATAGGGATTCGGCTTCCAGAATCTATACCACCTCCAGTCATACCCGTATTGATTAAAAATGATTGAATACCATGTCGTTCCAGTTTCTGCGCAAGAAGTTCTGCATAGATATTAGGACGTAAAGGTAAAAATGAAGAGCCGAAGCAAAATGAAAATTCTGGGTCTGATACGAGTTGTCGATCTTGAATAGAAAGCCTGCATGAATAACCAGAAAGGAAATAGTAAATTGCCTGGTCTGTTGTCAATTTGGCGACAGGTGGCAGAACGCCTGACATATCATTGGCCAGGATAATCAGATTTTGAGGATGGTCGCCAAGACCAGGAATAACTGAGTTGTGAATGAAGTGCTGCGGATAAGAAACCCGGGCATTCGTTGTTTTTGAGCCATCTGTGTAATCCACCGTTCGTTTGGCGTCATAGGTACAATTTTCCAGTATGGCACCAAAGCGAATTGCTTGAAAGATATCGGGTTCTGACTCACGGACAAGATCATTAACCTTGGCATAGCAACCGTTTTCAAGATTAAAAATACCTTTTTCAGACCAGCCATGATTGTCATCTCCAATCAAGCGACGATGCCAGCTTCGTTTATTGGGATCATGGGAAAGTGCAGTTTTTCCGGATGCTTGTGACCCCATCAGAAGGGCAACATCATTTTCCTTACCGACATTGGCTGCGGTATGAACAGTCAAAACGCCTTTGAGTGGTAAAATATAGTTGAGCATGGAAAAAACTGCCATTTTCAATTCATCGCTATTTTCTGTTCCTCCGACAATAATCATCCCTGATTCTACATCTAAAAGAATAAATTCTTTGCTGTGCAGGCCGTATTTTTTAAATTCAAATTCCTGATAACCAGCCGCATTGATGACTGTTATGCCGGGTTGAAAAGAGACTAACTCTTCATCATTTGCAGGTAGAAGATGGTTCTGGAAGACATGGGCATGCCAGGCTTTTTCAGATACCACTCTGACGGGAACTCTGTACTCCGGGTCAGCACCGCTATATCCGTCGTGTAGATAAAGGTTTTTACCTGACAGATAACTTAGTGCCCTGCCTTTCACGGTGTTAAAATTTTCTTGTGAGATGGCTTTGTTACCTGAACCCCACCAGATATTATCTGTGGTTGAGGGCTCATCCACGTAAAATTTGCATTCAGGCAATCTTTCCACATGTTCACCAGAGTTAACCATGATAGCGCCGTTGGGTCCAAATTTGCCTTCACCATTCGTAAATTCGTGCTCAACCAGCTCTCCAACCGTCAGATTGCGGTAGATCTTGCCAAAGCTTGTAAATTCTAGGTGTTCTAATCCAAATGTATGGCCTGCCATGGTTTCTCCTGCTGAGTAAATTCCTGATGACTGGATGTCATTTCATGAATCGGCTAATCCTGATATCTCATCTACTGACTCATCTTGAACGTATGATGCCGTTTCTTTGGATAATTCCTTCAACTAAAAACATCAATTACTTCAATTAAGAATTGATCGACAGACGGCCGATAAAAATAACTAAGTACCATCATTTTAAAGCAAAAAAACATAAAATGGCAATAAATTATTTTTTTATCTGGCACTTTTTCGTTTAGCAGCCGTTTTTAAGGATGACGAGTTTGAAAAAGTTGACATCACGAATAAACTGATAAGTGTGTGGGGATACTCACGGCAGGCCTGTTTCTACCGGAAATTAGATTCTGGTAGAAAGCATTTAGGAGGAGAAGAGAATTTTTTCAGTCGCTTCGATTGCAATGTGGATGATCTTAATATGAATTTCCTGAATTCTATCACTAGTTTGAGCAGGTACAATGATGGGCAAATCAACCATCTCCTTGATTTGCCCTCCATCTTTACCCAACAACGCTACGGTGAACAAACCCTTCTCATGGGCGGATTTCACTGCTTTAATAATGTTCGGGGAGTTACCGGAAGTTGAAATCCCCAGCAACAAATCTCCGGCCTGACCCACTCCTTCAATATAGCGCGAAAAAATGGATTCGAATCCATAATCATTTCCGGTGCACGTAATATGAGATGGATCGGAGATCGCTATGGCCGGCAAAGCAATTCTGTCGTTTCTGAAACGACCCGTCAGCTCTTCTGCAAAATGCATGGCGTCACACATACTACCACCGTTTCCACAACTAATCACTTTATGACCATTTTTGATGGTGTTTGCGATTTTCTCGGAAAACAGGCGAACCTTTTCAAGATTCTGGTCATCGGTTAAAAAATGTGTTAGGACGTCTTGTGCTTCAGTAAATGAATTCTTTATTAAAGTTATCATAGTTGTTTTCCTATTTTGAACTCCTGGAATGGGGAGCTAGGAAACCTCCTTTTTTTTTCCTGGTAGGATCATAAAGACCGCGCCCAGAGCAATCAGGAAACCGCCTGTACCATAGAGCAGGTAATCAACAAAGCTGAGAGGACCGTTCAACAGAACAAGCAGCAATATACCGGCAGCCAGACTTGTGATGCCATCTTTGTAGCTTTTACGCATCAGCCAGCGATAAAGTCCATATCCACATAGTCCGATCGGTCCGAGCCACGTAATAAAATTTGAAACAAAAAGGGTTACACCACCTGTAACAATTAATTCAGCTCCTCGAATACGTCTGCTTTTGGGTTGTTCAAGTTCTTTCATTTCAGTTTCCTCCGTTAGATGTTTACGGTTTCTGTATGCCGATAGCTTTTCGAACTTTTTCAAGTAGCGGTTTTGCGATGGATCTGGCTTTTTTTGCGCCTTCTGCCAGAATCATATCGATCTGGTTTTTATCTGTCATCAATTCGTCGTACCGTGCGCGTCCTTCTGCTAAAAAATTATCAACCAGAGTAAAGAGCTCTCCTTTTAACTCGCCATATCCAAGCCCTCCCGCCTGATATCGTTCCCGGGTTCGGGCAATGGATTCTGCAGGTGCAAATTGAGAATATATTGCAAAAAGATTGCAATTTTCAGGATCTTTGGGTTCGTGCACCTCTTTTGAGTCGGTCACGATTTGATTGATGCGTTTTTTCAGCTTTTTAGAAGTCGTGTAGAGCGGGATCTCGTTCTTATAACTTTTACTCATTTTACGTCCGTCAATACCAGGAACTGTTTTGACCTCTTCCTGAATCAACGGCTCGGGCAGGGTCAATATATTTCCAAACGTTTGATTGAAGGATTGGGCGATATCACGTGTGATTTCCAGATGTTGTTTTTGATCTTGACCTACGGGTACGACATGGCAACTAAACAGCAGGATGTCTGCTGCCATCAGAATGGGATAGTAGAACAGACCGCAATCAATCCCATGGTCCAGATCATTTCCGGCTTCAGTGTTGACATCGGTGGCGGCTTTATACGCATGAGCTCTATTGAGTAATCCCTTAGGCGCCATACATGATAGTATCCATGTTAATTCAAATACCTCCGGGATATCAGACTGCCGATAAAAGGTCACTTTGCTCGGATCCAGACCTGCTGCCAGCCAGGTGGCGGCCAGGCTGTAAATTTGTTCTTGAAGCAACGCCTTGTCTCTGACAGATGTTAAAGCGTGGTAGTCGGCGATAAAATAAAGCGCGTCATGGGTTTTCGCCAATTCCAACGCAGGTTGGATAGCACCAAGATAATTGCCGATATGGGGTGCACCCGTGGGTTTAATTCCGGTTAAAGCGATCTTTTTCATGTGACTCTCTGTTCATGTCTACTGGCTGCAGTGTTTAATAATATGTGTTAGAGATTCAGAATTAGCACTTTTCCATGGACAAGTAAATGCCATGCGCCTTGACTTTGGCTGTTGGCCTGAATTCAGCATTGATA
>PJEL010002924.1_pt1 | contig 15078 bp, 16 predicted proteins | sample 1853271 | NCBI WGS metagenome assembly PJEL01 (sample SAMN08108733, study PRJNA415343) | Invertebrate metagenome, whole genome shotgun sequencing project. | host: Globobulimina | place: Sweden: Gullmar Fjord | collected 2015-08 | reverse complement strand
CTTTCAATCCCAAAATCAGCGATTTCTTTAGTTGGCTTAAACCAAATATAATCGCCCTTATATATCTGAGAAAAAGATGTATCTATTTTCCAGATCCCAAGGGGTAAAGAGGCTGTTAAATTAAATCTTAATCCAAACGAATAAAGTAAACACCCTAATGCGACAACCACAGTAAAAATACTTATGCTTAGGGTGATTACTTTTTTAAATCGGGCTTTATTAAAATTTAAGCGCATATTTTAGTCTTATCCAGTTGATCAAAAACTTGATCCTTAAAAATATTAAGGCGGCGTTTGACCATGAATTTAAGGTTTTCATCTTTCGCGATTTCATTAAACGTTTTGTGAGCTGTGAACATCGTTTTGATATCTTCTCCAAAAGTGTCAGCACTTTGTTCTTGTAAATATATTTTTGCTGAAAGACTGTCTTTCACTGATTCATAAAACTTGAATTCACTAATGTCCTTTTCAAGTTTTCCAAAATATTCGTTTATCCAGAGAATAAAGTTTGTTTTCTTATCAAATTGGTTTGAGATACTAAGCAAACCTTTTGCTGTTTCCCCGAATGCTTGGCCGCCTGTAATTGGAATATGTACAAACACATCGAATTCAGAAAGCACACTGACAATATCATGTTCGGTTATGTAATTAGAAATTGCTAAAAAGCCCCCTGCCCCATTATCGATGATAAAATTTTTGTCAGCTGTTAAAATTTGTTCAATCATTTCATCAAAAATACGTTCGTTTATTTTATTTGGGCCACTTAAAAGGTTTAAATGTTCAACCTCAAGACCTTTAAACTTGGAGAACGTTGGATTAATCGGATCTGTGTCGATGCAACGCAAATCCCCTTTCTCTTTTAAGAATTGAGCAAGAAGAGAGGCGATAACACTTTTACCTACACCTCCCTTGCCTTGTAAAATTATGTGGACCTGTTTTTTATTTTGTTTAGTCATTGTTATTCCTTTTTTGCTATGGACGATGCCTAATCTCGTCTTCATCTTCTGGGTTAAAATTATCTTGAGGTACAGTTTCTAATTGCTCTGTAATTTCTTGATCATTTTCAAAACTCTCAGAGTCAAAGAATGAGGTAACATCTGATTCGATTTCAATATCACTTTCTATTTCATCCAACACTAAAATATCAGATGTTAAAGGCGGTGAAATTTGAGTTTGTCGATTAAACTCAGGATCTTCAAAAAACAAAACTTGAGTTCCAAAAATCGGGGAATGTCCTGCAATAAAGATTAGCATTTCTCCTGGTTCAAGAATCATTCCATCTTTATCTTTTACGGCTGATTTTAATTTTAGAATTTCGTCAGCAGTCATCAAAGGACGTTGAATTTCTTGGGTTGAAATACTGACATGCTTTAAAGATGGTGAATGAATTGTACCACTTTTTGTCACAGCTTCTTTATGAACCGTTGTAATCCCTGTCATTCTTGATAACAACTCTGCGGTATCCATTTTTGAAGGTGCAAAAGCCATTTTTAGATTACAAGTTGAGAGAATACTTTCATCTTTACCATATGTCTTATGAAGTTGGCTTATATCCTGTATAATAATAAGAGTTTTGATCCCATACCCAGGCATGTAGGCAAGCTGTTTTTCAAACATTTCCAGCCGCCCTATCGCGGTAAATTCGTCCCATAAAAATAATAATTTATGTTTTGCTCTTTTTTGCTCTCCTTTGGCAAATTCCATATTATCAGTTAGCCCTAAAACCATTTGCGTTAAGAGAATACGCAAAAGCGGGGCTAGTCTGATCAAATCTCTTGGTTCAACAGAGATATACAATGAAACAGGTGATTCGTGATTCATTAAGTCTCTAATTTTAAAATCGGATACTTGTATATTTTTTTGTACGATTGGATCTTTATAGATTTCAAAAAAAGCTTCTGCCGTTGAAATAATACTACCTCTTTCACGTTCAGGTGTGTTGTATACAGAATCGGCAGCGGCAAAAATATACTCATCACGCTCCCCTTTATTATGGGTATTATCGCGCATTTCTTCTATATGCTGAATCACATCTGCGCTAAGGAAATAACCCATCATTGTTAAGTTTGCGTTTTTATTTAAGTATAGTAAGTGAAGAATGATAGCAGCTATAAAAGACCTGCCTTTTTTTTTCCAATGACCATCATATCCATCTAATCCTTTTCCTTCTGGATCGATGATTATTGTCGCAAGATTCTGAGCATCGGAAATTGCATACAATGTATTAATTCTGATTTCTGACAATGGGTTATATTGACAATTATCTTCTAAAGATCCAGGAGCAAACTTTAGTACTTTTTGGCCCTTAGCTTTTCTTGCTCCGGCTGTAAGCTCCCAAAGCTCTCCTTTTAAATCCATACAAATCATACTTTCATTCCAAGTTAGAGCCGTTGGAATGACTACCCCTACCCCTTTACCGGATCGGGGCGGAGCAATCATGATTGCATGGTCAGGATTATTGCTTTGTAAATAATGTTTAAAATTTTTAGTCTGGTATCCCCCAATAATAACGCCATTATCGTTATTATCGTCTTGGATAATCCCCATTTGTTTTATTTCTTTAAAACTGGCCCACTCAGCACTACCATGAAGATCACTTATAAATTTCATTCGCCGTTGTAGTCTGACCGCTACTATAAATGTGACTAAAACCATTACACCCATCAAAAAAGCGGTCAAAACAAATGCTGCATAAAATGTTTTTGGATAACTATCGTAATAATTAAAATACCAAAATAGACCACTTATCGGATTATAAAACTTACTATATAGGGGTGTGCCTAAAGCATCATTATACCCAAATTTATAAGCAAGAAATTGGGTGAAAAAAGACAACAAAACTAAGAAAAGGATAATTGCAACAGACAGTCTTGTTAAAATACGTCTTTGCGTTTTGGGATCTCTAAAAGAGTTTATAATTTTCATCTGTCTCTATCTCTCCCAGGACTCCAACCATAGCAACTATTGTTTAAATCCATAACCTTATAATAGGAAGTCTTTTGAAACATATTACCTTGAGCTAATGCCCATTTCATGGTTTGGAGATCGTATGTTTGAGACTTGACCATTTGCGCTTTGATAACTGGATCATTTTCTAATTGTTTTTGCAGATTGATTACATCAACGTCTCTTTGTGTAAGAAATCCATATCCTGCCATAAAATGAACTGCTCTGATTGATTGGGAATTGGACCAGTTAAAGAAATCATTGTTTTTTAAACAAACATTAACATTTGTTCCGTTGAGTCTACTTTTAAGCGGTTTTTGAAATAGCTGATACTGTCCAACAGATCCAGGGCTTGTGACAATTCTTGATGGTTGATACAAGGCTTGATTTAAATTCGCTAAACGCTTGATACTACCGTTTGGAAAAAGCTGATAATAAGCGACTGTGTTAGCATAGGTTACACGGAAGCCAACATATTCAATTCGTTGTAACCCTGCATGTTCGCCCCTTGGTTTAACATTGACAGAATATTGATATTCGTAACGATAACTCCAATCTCGACGTTCACCAGTTTTTATAGTTAATATGCTCTCGGTCATTGTAAAAGAGGAACCCGGAATACCAAAAGTGCGGGTTCTGGAAGTTCTGCTATCAGCCGACACATTGAAAACAATACTTATAAAAAACATTGTTATGAAACCGGTAATTAAAAATATATTTTTCATCTATACCCCCGTTGTTCAATTAACTTGAACTGTGTTTAGGAAATAGGTTGGTTTTTTAGCGGGATCATAGGGTTTGAGTCCAATAACATCTTTAGTTAAGATGATATGTCCCTGTTTTCCCTGTCTGATAATTAACTCAGGTTGAATGGACATGATTTTATCAATTAACCTTGAAAAAGTTTGCTGCATTTGTTGTGCTGCGGATTTAGCCAATGAATCTTGAACTGATTCTGTACCGTCTGCATCGGTATCTGTAGAGGTTGCCATGGTAAATCCCGCATTAACAACGGACATTAAGATAGCAGCACCAAATATTTGAAAATAATGGTTATCCACCTGATCTTTAAGCCCTGATGTTCCTTCCTGATCCGTACCCGGCATCGATCCGACATTTAAACTTGAACCATCTGGAAAAATTAACCTTTGCCATGCAATTAAAACTCTTTTTTGACCAAAAACCACACGGGAATCATAGATACCATTCACCATTGTTCCTTGCGGTATTAGTAAAAAATTACCAGTAGCCGTGTCATAAACGTTTTCGGTTACTTGAGCTTTTATTCGTCCAGGCAAATCACTATTAATCTTAGTGATAAGCATCATTGGTATTAGGTGACCTTGTTTAAGCTCAAAAGGTGAAAGGGCCGGTCTATAGGCATCGGCTAACACTACTTTGTTTTCAGCAGCAGAATTCAAAAAATCCTGCTTCAAGGTCTGATCCTGCTTTTCGGTTTCAGGGATTGGCATTTGAGCTTGTGGATATTGAGAATTTGGATACATTCCAGGTTGAGAACCTAATTGTGGTGTCTCGTTTGCTGTTGAGGCACCGATACTAATTGATGTTGGTGCTCTTTGGGCCTGTAAAGCTGCATCCCTTCTTTGTTGTGCAACCTTTTCCCTATGCAACTCTGCATCTGATTTTTGAGGTTCCACTAAAAGTGGTTGTGGCTCCTGATAAAAAGGCTGCGTCGTTCTTTGCATTTGAGGTTGATTTGCCGGGGGGTGCTGCATCTGTTCCTTAATTGTTACTACTTCGTTCAATTGAGGTGCTTCGGCAACTAAAGGGGATTGCTCTTGCGGTTTTTTTGCTTTTAGAGTTTTTTCAAGCTCTGCTTGTCTATCTAAATCCTGTATGAATCCTTCTTGTAAAAAGTCTGGTGTTGGTGTGTTGTTATTGATTGGTGGCGTTTCAATAACTTGACCGGATACAACCGGATTTTTTAGCTTATTTTGCCTTTCATTTACGACATAAAAGGAAGCCATGATTATAACGACTAAAACCACAATAAAAAAAATCAAAGGCTTTTTATTTAATCGCTTGGCCATGGGTCTAGTTGGTATTCCTTTGGAGGGCATTTAAACCTCCCCTTTGCTTAAAGGCGATCCGGGTCTAATTGCACCGGTTTGGGCCTCGTAAACAAAAATGCGTGACAGCAACATTTTGCCCATTTTGATAGCAATATAGATTCTTGTGGCATCCAAGCTATTAACCGTGAAGGTAGTTTCAACACCGTCTGTTTCAGATAAAGCAAAGCCCCTGGTTTTTAACTCATCATTGAGTTGATCACCAAGCAGATCATCAAAATCATAAATCAATTTAATTGTGGTATTGATTGTGCTTTCTTGAGCAATTAAATCAGCAATTTCTAATACAATTTTATGGGTTAACTCTTGATCACCTTCAATATCCACAAAAGATATGGGCTTTTCTTGTTTTGATGCACAACTAATGCAACTCAGCACAAGAAAGAAAATAAATACAATTTTTATATATTTCATAATCAATTTCCCTTGTGTTCAATGGTTACTCTTGTTTGATTACCACCCACACCTGATACCAGGATTGCCTTATCAAACAGCATGTCCACGACAAATTTATTATTTAGAAGACGGTAATTTGCAATGGCTTTTTCTTTAGAATCGTCCAGGACTGATAGAACCGGGACTTTGGTATATTTAGCTTTTTCTGGTAGCTCAATAATGGTTTTTACACCGTCATTGTATACCCTAACTGGTTTCCAAACCGCATCGTCACCATCAATTTCATAGCCAAAATCTAAATCCGCAATGGAGTATCTTTTTTTCTCGCCCATTGGATCGGGTATTGTTACTTTTTGTTGTTTTGCTTTTTCAATTGCGTTTTCAACTTTTAATTTAGCAACAATATCTTGATAGTGTTCTGGATATTGAAAACCGACGATGGCCATGTGCTCGGTCTTTGAGCTTTTGAGGCTAAAACGATACGCTCTTTTACTCGTTAAAATTGTTAAACTTGTTCTCAAGCCTACATCTGTAGGTTTTACAAAAACATGTAGGGTTTTATTAGCACCTTCTCCATGATAGGCTGGTGAAACTTGCCAACGAATCGTATCTCCGGCATCAATGTGTTCAATGGTTTCCCCTGCCTGTAATGTAATATCTGTAGAATGAAATAGCTTGGTAATCACAGTTACCGCCGTTACACCATACATATATGTAATCATGCCATCGGTGCTAAGAATCGGTTTGATCCTTTTGTTTTCCCATTCTTTAGCTATTTTCAAAGCCGCCTGGCTGTGAATTGCAGGGGTTAACGCCCAAGCACTACTTAAACAAAAAGCCAGGACCAAACTTAATACTATTACTTTTTTCATCATGATTTTTTCTCCCATTCAATATCTATGATCCAAATTCCAAACGGATTATGGTCCCATTGTTTTTCTGTTTCCGGGTCTTTTTTGGAAACGGTTATAATTGCCTTGTGTCTTGCAGTTTCTGCAACCTCTCCATCAGAAATATTTCTCAGAGTTTCAACCCATTCAACAGACCATGTATTGTTTGTTACAGGTAAAATACTACTTACCTGAGTCACAATTCTGGTTTTTGTTTTTACAAGCTCGAAGGGATTGGTTTCACGAAAGAAATTATTCAGCTTTTTGTAAGCTGAAGTGTTGGGAAGTAAATGAGCATAAACCCAATCTACATTTTGTTTCATTAGTTGCCGGTCAACTGTCGCTAAACGAGTCTTTTTTACAAATGAAACTATTTCTTGTTTAAAAATCTTTTCATCTAATGTTGTGGTTTTAACCGCTTTGCCTGTATGAATTTCTTGCCCTGCTTTATCCAGAACAACCACATAAGGAACGACTTTGCTTTGTGTCCCTTGCCAGGTAATACCAGCAATTGCACCAAGCAAAAGAAGACTTAAAATAAAGCACATGGTACGCCAATTTCTTTTATCTGAAATCGCCCGGCCATAAATTTCGTTCCAGGCTTCTTGTGCTCTTAAAAATGATTCCTGTTGGGAACCTTTTTTATAAGCACTATTTTTTACTAAAGGTTTGTCCATAATTTAATTCCTCGTTGATAGAAACTGAACATTTCTTATTTGAACTTCTGTAATATAATGGGTTTGACCTTCTTTGGAGTATTGCCTTGTGTTATTCCGACCTTCAAGATAGATTTCACTCCCCTTTTCAAGAAATTTTTCACAGATCTCGGCAATCTTTCCAAAAGCAACAATTTTGTGCCATTCTGTCTTCTCTTTTTTGTTTCCTTCGGTGTCGTTATAATCTTCGTTTGTAGCAAGGTTGAAGCTTGCCATTCGTTTGTCTTGTCCATCTTTTGCAGTTATTTTAGGGTCGTTTCCAAGTCGTCCAATTAATTGAACTTTATTTAAGCTTGCCATTTTATTTATTTTCCTTTTCCATTAGTGTTATTTATTAAGGTTATTGTGTGGGCTTTCAGAATTTCCACTTTCAGGTGGTTTGGTTCTTGCTGTATATAAATCCGCAAAAGTTCCACCAATAAGTGGTGCTCTGAAAGCTTTTGCCCTTCCCATATTGTCAGCAAATGTTCTTACTCCGGCACTAGCGGCAGTTTTAAGAGTACCCCCTATACCTCCAGCGTTGTCTGGTGATTTTGTTGCTTCGCGTAATACTGCTAAAGACTTTGCAGCACCACCCACACCACCAGCAGCCATACCAACACCGCCCATGATTACACCGGCACCCATGGCAGCAGCAGAACCTAAAACACTGACAGGATTTGAACCAAATTGACCACCGGATATGATACCGCTGATAATTTCTGGAACGGTTTTCATGATGACGAACAATAAAAACATTGCGATCGCTAAGGCTGAAACATTTGACAAATCAAACTGTGCCGGAGGGATATTGGCCCAAACTGTAAACATATTGTTGGCAAGTGCGGCGATAAGTTGTATCGCCATTAATTTCATGCCAACAGAAATAATATATTTTATATAGGAAGTTGCATAATCCTTTGACCATTCCGAACCGCCAAATCCTAAGACAATTTGCCCGATTACAAGACCGATATACATTTCCAAAAGGGCGATTACCTGAACGCAAGTCATTGCTGCCCCGAAAATTACAACACCAATACCCATAACGCCAATTATCCAGGACTTAGGACTAAATTTGCCAACGTTATCCGCAGCAGCCATATACACATCAAATGAGGTTTCTAAAATAGATCCCGGTGTAATTCCAGCAGCCCCGCCCGGTACATTTGCCGCTATGGTTCTAAATGAGTTAATTATGGCTGTCATCCAAGCATTACCATTGAGAATCAAAGCATAGAAAAATCCAAATAGAAGTATCTTTCTAACCAGATTGAAAACCAAATCGTATAGATCACCGTTCTTTAAAATCAACATAGCAGCCATCCAAGTAAAATCCAAAATGGCAAGAATCCAAAATAAACGCTGTGCATATGCTGTAATGAGTGGAAGCCATTGATTAGCCGCATTCCGGTATGTATTAATGATATTTTGAGACAAATTGTTAGTAGGTGCAACGGCACTTGCAGGATTAACCACAAAAAAGACCAAGATAAAAACGATAGCTAACCCTAAAATTTTATATTTTTTCATTGATAGCCTCTTAGAAGGTCGCGTTATCGTTTGGGTTAGTCCCACTCGGATCATATTTATTTTCATCTGGCAGCATTTTTAAATCTCTTAGGTCTTTGCTACAAAGTTCAAGTTGCTGTTCTAACACAGCTATTTTTGCTGTAAGCTTAATATTTTCTTGTACCAATTCTTTTTCTTTGCAGCCAAGTAACCCAGAAAAACAAATAGCAATGAGCAGTATAATGATATATTTTTTCATAAATTCTCCTCTAAAATGTCGCGTTGTCATTTGGATTGGTTGAAGCTGGATTGTATTGATATAGCTGCTGTACAGACATTTCATCTGCCGCCTCTTTTGCCTCTTTATGTAAAATGTAATGACCTTGAGATTCCGCTTGAGTGGCAGTAATTACCTTTAATTCACCTATCATTGAGGCCATTTGTGTAGCGATACTGCTGCTGGCTTGTATCGCTGCAACTTGTCCAGTAGTGCTTCTTGAAGCATTGTTTAATTGATTCACTAATTGCGCTTCATTTTGCATATTACTAATTGTATAATTCGAGGCCTTTAGCGTGGCTTTGGTGTGGTCAAGAACAGAAGTTCGCCATACTTGCTGTTGGGTTGCATAATTATTGCCTTGGAATAGCGTTGCATAATTCGGATTCATTTGAGTAAAATACGTATCAACACTTCCAATGGTGTAGCTTAAACTTGTTGCCTGATTTATTACATTTCTCAATTGCATAATTGTTTGCATTGCAGATTGAAACGGATTACCAACCAAGCTTTGTGTGTTGTTAATCATATTTTGGTACATCTGTAATTGATTGGCAATTTGTGTGATCTGATTTTGAACCGCCACCACTTGTTGACCGTACTGCTGCATTAGCTGAACATTATTCAATATCTGCGTAATTTCTGTTGAACCGCCAAAACCCGCAACGGTCCCGGCGTTGCTATTAAAGGTTAGAAAAAATATCATTATTAGTGGAAGAATCGGTTTTATAAATTTGGCCATAGTTCCCTCCAATTTTTTTGATTTTTGGCAATGAATTTATCCATACCATCTTTGACATGTTCACCAGCTTTACCCACCCAGGCCAAGGTATAGGGGTCTAGATTAAAATTAATCAATCGTCTACCCTGCCCTCTTTGTACGATGTAGTAATCTCGTTTTGGAATAGCAGTCGCAACAATATTTAGCTCCGCACTATTTAAACCGAGTGCTGTATAAAATTTTGCAGAATTTGGATTTTTCGCAGAACTGTTTGGCAAAAAGACTTTTGTAAAACAAGATTCGTCCAGAACATCAAGAATGCCAGAATTCGCAGCATCACTAATGGATTGAGTTGCAAAAACAACAGAACAATTCTTTTTTCTCAAGACCTTTAGCCATTCTTTTAATTTTTCGCTAAATGTATCATTGCCGAGAGCAATCCAACCCTCATCAAGACTTAAGATGGTAGGCTCTCCAGTCAGATCATTTTCTATACGATGAAAAATATAAAGCAGAACGGGAAGCATGTATTTTTCATCAAGCTTCATTAGGTGCTCAAGCTCAAACACACTGAAATCAGAAAAAGACAAATTATCTTCGTCATTATCAAGCATTTCCCCTAAAGCACCATCGCTTGTATAAGCATCAATACAATTTCTCAGAATTTCATTTTGCAATAAGATTCTAAAATCGCCTAAACTTTTTGCATCTGCACTTTTATGTAACTTCATAGCCTCAATAAGAGCTGCTGACTCTTCGGGAGTTACATCACGCTTAAGTTGCAATTGGACAAGTGTAGAAACCCATTCAACAGCCCATTGAAAATCATATGCAGATTCGATGTTTTGAAGTGGACTAAATAGCAGCCTTGAGGATTTACCAGCTAAATCATAATGATCACCGTTTATCCCTCTGGTTAATGCATAAAGACTATAATCCTTATCAAACGCATAAACTTTTGCATTTTTAAATGCTCGAAATTGAGCCAGGATCAAACCTATTAAAGTTGACTTCCCTGCCCCTGTAGGTCCGAAAATCAAGGTATGCCCAACGTCACCAACATGAAGGTTAAACCTGAATGGTGTAACACCCTCGGTGGAGGCATGCATCAATGATGGGGTCTTATCGGGAAATTCCGGGTGTGGACAATGCCTTAATCCTGCCCAAATACTTGTTGTTGGCAGAATATCAGCTAACACCATTGTAGATAATGGCATTTGCCTTAAATTGTTTGTACGGTTTCCTGGTAAACTTCCCAAAAATGCCTCGGTTGTGTTGATATCCTCGACACAAGAAGTAAAACCTCTTTCTGATAATACTCTTTGAACCATTGTTGCATTTTCAAAAAGCTTCTCACTGTCGTTACCAATTAAAGTAATTGTACAGGTATGAAGTCCATACGATACAAGACCTGATTCAATTTCTGAGAAGGCCATTCCAGCCTCTTCAGTCATAGAAACTGCATCCTGATTAATTGGCCCTTTTACAGTGTTGTTGAATTGATCCCTCATGCCGCGAATTTTTTGTTGCCACTTTCTTTGTTGGTTTTTGGCAATACCTATGGCCATTTCTCTCGACAAGGTAATAAACCTGTGAGAAAGCCTATATTCACAAGGCAGTTTATCGAGTGAGGTTAAAATTGCAGGTGTGCTTTCTATTGGATAACCATTAACACTGACGGTAATAACATTTTTATTTCCCAGGACAGAAATTAAACCTGGTTCAAATCCTTCAACTCCAAATAGCGATGTTATATGTATTGGTGTTGAAGGTATTTTAATCGATATATATTGACCGGATAAACAATAATTGATGTAATTTACTAATTCATCAGTATGATCTAATTGATTGTGCTCATTCTCATTAAACATAGAATGCATTCTGTTCAATCTAAGAACATTTCTAAGTCTCTCTTCCAGTCCATACAATCTTTCTTTAAAAATATTCAGATTTTTTGTAAATGGACTGTCTTCAACAATGTTATCGGGGGTGTCATACATTAAGTCAGTTACTTTTTTCTCCCTGAGTTTTGGTGGAATATAAGTAACTAAAAATGCATAGGTGGTTTCTGAGTGAACACCACCTTTAAACATTTCTCTTCGAATGTTATCTATTTTTTCAGTGACAGTATCAGGGAAAAACCGTTTTTCTTTTGATGGGTATTCGTTTGCGGGTGTTCTTATCGCATCTACTTGGACTATACAGTTTTCTCCAAGATTTTTTATCGTATCGTTTAGAATGGCACTTCGCCCTTCTAACTCTTGCTCGGTGAAAGCCTGAATATCATCACCTTGAAAAAAGAAACCAGCTATTAAAGTCCCTTCAGTTGTTAATATTATGCCGTCATCAACAAGAGCAGCATAATTTAGCAATTCTGAAAAACTTTGACCTTTATCTTTTTTTTTGGGGGTAATAAAATCTTTTTCTTTTGAATTGTAAAAGAAATTGACTAATACGATCAAACCAATTGCAACGAATATAGGATAAAAAATATTCATATTATAAAAACCTGTAAATTGAAGGTTTGGAGTTATAAAATTTTTTAAATTTTATGTGTCTTAAATAAATTTTGATCATGATAGGGTCTTTTTTCGCCATTTGCCTTAATGCCCAAATACCTATAATGGCAACCAGTACAGCACCTATAATTAAATATTTATTTACAGTGATTGCCATTATGGTGCAGATCATTCCTAACGCGATTAAAGGGATACGCTCACAACCGGCGATTAAAGCCGGTCGTGTAAGTGCTCTTGCCACTCTAATTTTTCGCATTAGATCAAAGCTCCTGCCCCTGCAACACCAGGGAATAATACAGCAAGTGCATTCTGTGCTGTGACAAGAAGTCCTAATACAAGAACAACGTAGGCACCACGTTTTGCAAACTCGTTAATTTCACCACCAAAAATGAGCATTCCACCTGTAACCATGATAGCGATCAATGCGATACCAAACGCGATGGGACCTGTTAACGATGTTCGTAAAACGGTCATTGGTGCTTCCCAGGGTAAGCCCTGAGCACCAAATACAGCTGAGGCGACAAATAACAGTAAAAAGTAAGCAGCGAAATTTAATACCATTTGTTTTTTCATAATACTTTCTCCTAAAAAGTAATTAAAATTGTGACTCCTGATCAGTGACCAGGTTGACAACGTTATAGAAACCGTCTGAAAAGTTTTTAAGTTCATAAAACTCTGTAACCTTCCTGCGGGTTTTCTCTTTTTTGATGAACAAAATTTTATCTACGGTTCGGGTGATACGCCTTTGGCATTTACCCCCAGTTGATTCGATGCATAAATCTTCAAGCCTTTGGACGGCATCTAAAGCAGAGTTTGCATGTAATGAGAAAATACCTCCTTTGTGCCCGGTATTCCATGCTTGAAACGCTGCCTCTGCTTGACTTGCGGCTCTTATCTCTCCAATAATTATCCGGTTGGGTGATAGCCTAAGCGACGTTTCTATACAATTAGCCAATGGACTATTTTTATTTGCGATCATTTTAAAGGTATTGGGTGCGCTGGATTGGATTTCGTCTATATCCTCACAAATAACGAGTCGATCATGAGGAAACCGCTTTGATATATGATTCACAAAAGCATTGATAAATGTTGTCTTCCCGGTTCCTGTACCACCGGCAATTAATACATTTTCCCGGTTCTCAATCGCCCTATCGAGCATGGCGTACATTTCAATTGTAATAACCTCTGCATCGATATAATCCTTAAGCGTTAAAATCTTTATGGCTTTTTTTCTGATGGAAAAGCCTGGCCCCGGTTTTGCGACAGGAGGCAATACCCCTTCGAATCTGGCCCCTAACAAAGGCAGTTCTCCTCCGATGGTTGAATTTTCTTTATTGGCCACCTGGTCAAGTGAGGTTGCAACGGTCTTAATGATTGATTCTCTGGCCTGGTGGCTTAACGTTGTGATTTGATTAATCTCTGGCGTGTCTAATCGCTCTACAAATACCTTGCCATCAGGATTGGCATTGATATCTGTTACATTTGGATCCGCCAGGGCGGTTGCAATATCCTGGCCGAGTTCTATGGTAAGCTTTTTCACAATCCTTTGCTTTCTTGATCTTGCTGCAGGAAAGGTTTTAACTTCATTTAATCCCAAAAATACAAACTCCTATAATAACTTTGAACTAAAGCAAAGTTACAAAAATATTGAATTTTTATATTTGGGTTGATAAGATGGCAGGTGCGTGTAGGGTTGCCTTCTTGTCAACCTTGCTACTTAAAGCCCTGTTGGTTCGCGAGACTAACGGGGCTTTTTTATATAAATAGTATTTTTAGTATAATAAAATATTATTTATTAATGAATGGGACTACTTTTTTTAGTAATGCTTGTCAACTATTTTTTTTTGAAATTTTTTGAAATTTTTCTATCCTTTCATATTCTAATTCCACTAACGTTCTAAACACTTTGCTTTTGTCAACTCTATGGTATTCGCAGACTTTATTCAATTTTTCAGCAAATTGTGCGTCATACTTAAGAGATGTTTTTAACCCTTTATAATTTAGTTTTGAGGTTTTCATAATATCATCCATTGGGCTATTTTAATTTAATAACAGTTAGTCTATAATACACTTTTGATCAGAAAAAAGTAGTACTTTTTTCTCAGGGAAAACCCTTAGTTTTCAAAAACCCATGCGTCTACTTCTGTTTGTTAGAACCCTATCAAACGAATCTTTACGAACTAACACAAAAATTACTTCTAAAAATATTTTAAAGTTTTTGGGCAGACTTTATTGCACATAATTATATGCAATATTTTTACTCTACTGCACACAACTATATGCAATATTTTTGCTTTATTCCATAACTACTGATTATTATTGCTATTCTGTAATCACTGTTATTTTTGTTGAACAACTTTATCATGAGGATATCTACTGAAAACTTTAACAGAAAACATCCATTTTATGAAAAGACTGTTCCCTTATACGAAAATAAACTGATAGAAACCTCATGTTCTAATATTCATGAAATTTTATTTGTAAGATTTCTTAATGTTCATCACAAAAATTTATTTTGGGTTGAAAGTTATTCAAAGACAAACAAGAGAAGACTAAATTAAAGATTAGTATCCATCTGGTAAAAAAGTTTTCAAAGTTGATCAATACCATGGCTTTTTGGTTTTTATGCACTCACCTATTCCATAGTAAGAACACATCGAAGGTATTAAAGAGATAAAAACAATGCCGCCGGATCGCATCATTTAAAGATTGATTGCAAATTTAAATTTGCATCATAGAACAATCAGACTTTTAAAAACCTAAAAGCAATTTAAATGAAAAAGACTCTTACTTAATCCAAGAGATGGATTTAAATTAGTCTTTTACCCGATTAGTAGTCACCTCCTTTAACGCCTATAATTTATTGCTTTGGTCATTCCTGCAAAGTGAAAAAAAATATTTTTTTGAACAGCTTAAAAAATATTTCCTGCCCTTCAGGTAATCAGGGTTTTTTACTTTTACGTCTCTCCCTCCGCAATTTTCTGGAAGCGGGTTCAGGAGGTTAAGTTTTTTATAATACAGAACCACAACAAC
>PJEL010002923.1_pt1 | contig 15086 bp, 14 predicted proteins | sample 1853271 | NCBI WGS metagenome assembly PJEL01 (sample SAMN08108733, study PRJNA415343) | Invertebrate metagenome, whole genome shotgun sequencing project. | host: Globobulimina | place: Sweden: Gullmar Fjord | collected 2015-08 | reverse complement strand
TTTTGTTTTGAATTTTTACGATATTGTATTATTTGTGTGATAACTATAATACGATGCAGGGCATTTTATGTCCTGCGTTTTTCTTTAAAGATTATATACTATAAATTATATTTTAGATTTATTACATAAGAAATTACGCCAACTTCATCGGCGTATTTCTCATGGACATTTGGTGGTATTTTTTTGAGAGGGGACTTCGCATTGTTGGTTTTTTGCGGTTGACTGTTAGCTTATTTCATGAAAAATTATGGGCTTCGCCGCATAATTTCTCATGAATACTTGTTTGTCCAAGAAGAGCTGTAGTTCATGATTTTTTTGTTGCCTTAATATTATTCTGATTATGTACTGGATGTTTCTGTTATTTTGTATTTTTGGTTTTATGTTGACGTTTTGGGCTTATTGCATAAGAGACTATATCATCTTCCATAGTGTATTTCTCATGGAAAATTACTTGGGAAAATTTAAAAGCAAGGTATTTGATAGAAGTTAATGAAAAATGAAAACCCATGTGAAGGTTGTGATTTGTGTTGTCGGCATGTTGCGGTTGAAATTGATGAACCTGAAACTAAGAAGGAATTTGATCAGATTAGATGGTTTTTGTTGCATAAGGATATTTGGATTTTTGTTGATAATGATGATAGTTGGAATATGCAGGTGAATAATAAGTGCAAGGAATTGGGGGAGAATGGATGGTGTGGGTTTTATGATAAGAGGCCTCATATTTGTCGGGACTATTCTTCGGATAATTGCGAGAGGCATGGAGATGGGGATTCGTTTAAAATTATATGGAAGAGTTTGGAGGAGTTTGAGGAGTGGATTTTGGGTGGGAAGATTATTCCTGAGGATTAGATATTTATGAAACTTGATAAAAAGATTAATGACAAAAAGGTTTTGACGCTTGGTCCTAGGTTTAGCTATTCGTATAATTTAGCTAGGGGTATTTATGAGGAAAAGGATATTGTTTGCTTGGGATCTATTTATGAGGTGTTTGAGAAAGTTTCTGAGGATGATGGCTTAGTGGGAATTGTTCCTGTTGAAAATATGATTAATGGGAGCGTTAGAGAGACTCTTGTTTCTTTGGAAAAATATAAGGTCAAAATAAACAAGGCTTTTGATTATGGGATTTGTCATGTTTTGGCTTCTAAGTCTGGTGAGTTTAAGGAAATTTTTTCTCATGAGCAGGCATTGGCGCAGTCTAGTAATTTTTTGAAAAAGTATAGAGATAATGGTGTTGCTATGACTAGTGTTGCTTCCACTTCTAAGGCGCTTGAATTGGCGTCTGAGAATGATACTGCTGCGGCTATTGGGAGTGAGATTGGGGCTCGGCACTATGGATTGAATATCATTGCTAGGGATATTGGAGACAGCTCTAATAATATTACGCGGTTTATTGAGATTGGGAAGACTGATAGTTGTTCTGGTGGAAATAAGACTTCTATGATTATTGAGCCAAAGAAAGATAGGGCGGGACTTTTATTTGAGATACTTTCTGTTTTTAAGATTAAGAATATTAATTTGTCTAAAATTGAGTCTTTGCCGAAGGGTGATAAGATTGGGAACTATGCTTTCTACATAGATGTTGATGCTTCTTGTGAGAGCTCGGATTTTGTTGATGCTGTTGAGTTTTTGGAGACTTTTGTTGATGTTTATTTGTGTGGTTGTTATGATTTGGTGAAAGTTGATTAACTATTCTGACTTTATTTTTTTCAGATACATTAATGCAATAAAGCTCCTTCCCACTTTTTTCTTAGAGTATTTGAAATCTGTTATTAATCTGTATAGCCATTCTAGTCTGGATTTTATAAATATTTTTGGGGCTTTTGCTTTTTTTGCTAATAAAAAGTCCATTGCTGCGCCCACATTGAGATAGAATGTTTTATATTTTTTATGTAATTGATTTGACAGTATTTCTTGCTTTGGGTTTCCTATGCATACCCATACATAATCTGGCTTATTTCTTTTTATCTGTTTCATTATTTTTCCTATTTCTTTTTTGGAAAATTCAACATCTTGTATGTATGAAGGTACGTGCATTTTGGAAATTTTTAATTTTGGAAATTTGTTTTTTAATTCATCTAGATATTCTTCTTCTGGCAATATGAAAAAATGTTTTTGCTTCTCCGTTAACTTATTTTCAAAGAAATCTTTAGTGAAGGATGGCCCCCTTATTTGCTTGGTTTTCAAAAATAGGCTAACGGCTGTTCCATCAGGAAACGTGAAATTATTCTTGGACATTATTGCTTTTTGGAATGTTGGTTCTTTATTGAATAGGTAAACTGAGTGTAGGTTTTGGAAATTTAGTATTCCGTGTTTCTTTTTTTTTAGTATTTCTTTTGGGGATTTTTTTGTGAAGGTCATTTGTTTTTTCATATGTCTACTTAATTTGTCATCTATAAAAATCTAATGTTGAAGGGCTATGTTTTCAATGAATATTACTGCTAGTTAATTTTATAAGTATTTTATTTTTGGGCAGTGTATGGTATATGGTGTTTCTGAAAGGGTTAATAATATGGATGCGAGTGGGATTCGGAAGATGTTTGAGATGGCTTCGGAGATTCGGGACCCTATTAATTTGAGTATTGGTCAGCCTGATTTTGATGCTCCTAGCGAACTAAAAGAAAAGGCTATAGAAGCTATCCGTGAAAATAGGAATTCCTATACTCCTACTTCTGGAATTTTGCCGCTTAGAGAGGCTGTTGTTGATAAGTTGAAGGCTCAGAATGGGGTTGATGCTACCGTTGATAATATTTTAATTACGGGAGCTGTTTCTGGGGCCTTGTCTTTAGTTTTGCCTGCCTTGTTAGATGAAGGGGACGAGGTTATTATTTTTGATCCTTATTTTGTTGGATATAAGCAACTGGTTTTGCTTTATGGAGGGAAGCCTGTTTTTGTTGAAAAAAATAAGGATTTTACGATTAACTTTGATTCGCTTAGGAATGCTATTACAAATAAGACTAAGGTTATTTTGATTAATAGTCCTGAGAACCCTACTGGTTATGTTTATTCTAAGGGGGAAATTGAGGAGCTGGCTGGGATTGCTAGGGAGAATGAATTGTACGTTGTGTCTGATGAGATTTATGAGGATTTTGTTTATAATGGTGGGCATTTTTCTATTGCTAGTATTTATGATAAAACGGTTTTGGTTAATGGGTTTTCGAAATCTTATGCTGTTACTGGTTGGAGGGTTGGATATGTTATGGGGCCGCGTGAAGTTATTGATGCTGCTGCTAAGATTCAGCAGTTTAGTTTTGTTTGTGCTCCGACTCCTTTTCAATATGGATGCTTGGCTGCATTTGATTGTGATGTTGGGGAGCATGTGAAGGAATATCGGAAAAGGCGGGATATGATTTATGAGGGATTGAAAGATAATTTTGAGATTAATCAGTGTTTTGGTGCGTTTTATTTTTATGTTAAGTATCCTTATGATGGTACTCGGTTTGTTCAGGATTGTTTGGATAGGGGATTGTTGATTGTTCCGGGAGGTTCTTTTAGTGAGAGGAATTCTCATTTTAGGTTGTCTTTTGTTAATAGTGAGGAGAAGTTGCTGGAAGCAGTTGAGATTTTGAATGGGTTGGTTTAGGGACTTTTTCTGATTATAGGTTTTTTAACTTCTCTTTAGCTTTTTTTACAAACCCTTTTTGTTTTAATATCCCGAACTCTGATATTATTCCAGTTAAATCTTTTAGCTTTGTTTTATCGAATGGCTCATTTATCACTTCTATGTTTTTATTCCGTTGACGCCATACTTCTAATGGGGAGCGCCTTTTGATTGTTATTTTTTTTGTGAATTTTAGTGAGACTCCGCAGGAATATGATGGGACTTTGTGGATTTTGGCTAGTCTTACTAAGGTTGAGGTTCCGAGTTTGTTTGCAACCTCTTTGGATGTGAAGGCATCTGCTCCGAAAAGAAAGAGGTCACATTTTGAAAGAGAATTTTCTGCTGCTAGGTCTGGGGTTATAATTGTGTGGATTTTGTATTTTGCTAAATCTTTTGCTGTCCTATGGCCTTGGAGAAGGGGTTCTACTTCTGTTGTGTATACTACGAATTTTTTCCTTTGTTTCTTTGCTAGTTTTAGTATATCCATTACTGTTGAGCTATGACAATGGGTGTAAATGTTCATGTCATTTTTTATTAGCTTGGCTCCGTGTTTTGTTATTTTTTCGTGGGACTGCTTTAGGTTTGTTAGAAATTTTTTTGCTGTTGCTTTTGGGTTTTTTGATTTTTGTAAAAGTGCTAGAGCGTTTTGAAGTAGTGGTTCTGTTGGCCTGGTTGCGAGGATTTGTTTTGCTGATTTTGGATTTGGTTTTAATAGGTAGGCTTGGATTCCGGCTTTGCATACATTTTCGGCACCTTGAATTTTTATTGATTTAATGTCTGAGATTATTTTGTTGAAGCTGGGGCTGTCTATCTTCTTTTTCATTCTAATTGTAGTTAATAAAACTTTAAAAAGATGCTTATGTATTCGGTAACATGGGAGAGGTGAAACTGTGATAGAATTATTTATGAAACCGAAGCGGGCTGAGCGAAGGCCTTGGGAAATGTTTTTTATTGGGTTGATTTGGGCGAGCGTTTCTCTTGCTTTGGTTGTTTTTGTTTTTGGGAAGGATTCTATTTTGAGGGAGGGTGGTGGATTGTTGGTTGTTACCTTTACTGTGATTTGTTGCATGCCTTTTATGTATTATATTATTAAATTGGAAGAAGGTAAGGATATTGAGATTAGTGATTCTGGAAAATTAATCAAAGAGCATTCTAAGGCTATTCAGGCTTTAATGTGGATGTTTCTTGGATTTGTTGTTGCTTTTTCTTTTTGGTATGCTGTTTCTCCCGAACTTGTTGGCCCAAACTTCAATTTTCAAATTAAGACTTTTTGTGCAATTAACAATCCTTCGCATTTTGAATATTGCGTTGAGCAATATGGAATTCCTGTGGGAACTGGGCAGGCTGCTGGAACAGATGCTGTCTTGGGAATTTTTGCCAATAATATTTATGTTTTGATTTTTACTATTTTGTTTTCGCTTGCTTTTGGTGCTGGAGCTATGTTTATTTTGGTTTGGAATGCTTCGGTTATTGCTGCTGCTATTGCTATTTTTACAGATAAGACTTTGAGTCAGCTTCCGCTTGGGTTGGCTAGATATATGATTCATGGGGTTCCTGAAATTGGAGCTTATTTTGTTGGGGCTTTGGCTGGAGGGATTGTTTCTGTTGCTGTTATTCGTAAGGATTTGAGGGGAGAAGGGACTTGGAAAATTTTGCAGGATTCTTTGTTGATGATTATTATTGCTATTGTTATCTTGGTTATTGCGGCACTAATGGAAGTGTATTTAACTCCTTTATTATTTTAACATTTTTTCTGGTGAAAAAATCGTTAGTTAAAATTCTGCAGGAATTTTAGATTCCAAAAAGCCTACGTGAACAAATCACGTCGGCTTGGATTTTTAACAATCTGGCTTTCCATAGTAAATTATGATGTCCTCGACACATATAATTTACTATGAATGTTTTTTTGTGGAATAAATGTTAGATATAAATGTTTTTAAGTTGCAAATTGTGAGTTTTATTATGGAATATGTTTTGTTGATTTCGGTTTTGGTTAGTTTTGTTTTGTGCACAATGTTTCTTCCTGCATGGATTCGGGTATGTAGCAAGCTGGGACTGGTTTGGGAAGATATGAATAAGTTTGGGCATCCTAAAAATGTTGCTTCTAGTGGGGGCGTTGTTGTTATAATGAGTTTTGTTTTGGGTGTTTTGAGCTATCTTGCTTTGAAAACTTTTTTGTTTGGTGGACAGAGTAAGGCTTTGGAGATTTTTGCATTATTGACAGTTATTTTGATTTTAGGGATTGTTGGATTGGTGGACGATTTGCTTGGATGGAAGAAGGGTGGGTTGAATATGAAGATTAGACTTCTTCTAGCTGTTGCTGCTTCGATTCCTTTGGTTGTTATTAATGCTGGGAATCATTCTATGAGTCTTCCTATTATTGGTTCTGTTGACTTTGGGATATTGTATCCTTTGTTTTTGATTCCTTTGGCTGTTGTTGGAGTTAGTACAACTTATAATTTTTTAGCTGGATTTAATGGACTTGAGGCAGGGCAGGGTATTTTGATTCTTAGTTTTCTTAGTTTTGTTTCTTATGTTACGGGTTCGGCTTGGCTTGCTATTGTTGGACTTTGTATGGTTGGAGCTTTAGTTGGATTTTGGATTTTTAATAAAGTGCCAGCAAAAGTTTTTCCTGGGGATGTTATGACTTATGGTATTGGGGCGCTTATTGCTGGTATGGCTATTTTGGGGAATTTTGAGAAAATTGCTTTTGTTGTTTTTATTCCTTATATTTTGGAAGTTTTTTTTAAGGCTCGGGGTGGACTGAAGGTTCATTCTTTTGGGGTTCCGAGGAAGGATGGGACGCTTGGGATGCCTAGGGGTGAGATTTATGGGTTGGAACATTTGGCGATTCGGGTTTTGGGGAAGGGAGCGACTGAGAAGAAGGTGGTTTATTTGATTCATGCGTTTCAGATTTTGTTTATTTTGATTGGGTTTTTGATGATGTAGAAAATACCCAGATATCTCTATTAAAGCTACAACTGGACACTCTATATTTTTAAATTTCTTTTAAGTTTTACTGAAAATTCTAGTGTTCTTTTTATGAATTTTATCTTTGATTTGAATCCCGTATTCCAAGTAGATTCCCCATGTAATCTTTTTCCAAAATTTACCTCAAACTTATCTACTTTATATCCGCTCCTTTTCGCGAGGTAATACACATAGAGGTCAAATGAGAAATCCTTTGGAGGGTCTTTCATTTTGTCCAATAAAGATCTATGAAATAAATTAGGCTGGGCATTTATGTCATATAAAAAAATTTTGAACCATAGTGTTTCTATGATTGACATTCCAAATGTAAAAAAGGAATCTAATAATGGCCTGCCTTGGCGACTGCCTTTAATATATGCTTTTTTAGGGTCCTCTTGTTTTAATAGAATATCCAAACCTCTCAGCGTGTCTCTTGGGGGAGTCTGGATATCTCCGTGTGTCCAACAAAGAAATTCCCCCTTTACCTCAGAAAGCCCCTTAATAATTGCTGCTCCATATCCTGGGATTGGCTGAAAAACATCTCTTGCGAAAGGATGCTTCTTTAACTCTTTCTTTAAAATTTGTTGAGAGTTGTCTTTTGAATTGTTATCAACCAATATCAACTCCACTCTTCCCTTGTGCCTGCTCTCTTCTATGGCTTTCTTGAATCTCTCTAGAACTAATGATATATTTTCCGCCTCATTATAGCAGGGGACAACAACTGACAAAAGGGGCCTTTTCATTTTATTTAAAATACTCTTTCCAGAATTTATATTCCCCTTTTTCTTTTGCCTCGGGATAATCAACTGGATTGTTTATTGCCTTTTCCCAGTAATTGTACTCCTCAAGGTCTGCGGGAACTCCCCAGCCAATGTATTTTACCGGAAAAGAAATTACCTTATACCCCAAATCATTTGCCACTCCAATCATTGAATCTATATAATACTCCCCGTTTACTGTCTCGCCTCTCCGCATTAAGTCCGTGGCTATCTCGTTAAAAATTTTTCCATTCTTAAAAACGAAAGAACCTACTATGGCATGATCATTGTAAGGATCTTCACTTATTGGAACCTTGACTGAAACTCCGCTTATTATATTATTCTCGCTTCGTTTTAACCATCCCCATGCCCGAGGATTTCTTGACAAATTTGGCTGCTGAGTAAAACTAAAAACTACCATATCTGGAGCGTCTTCTTTTTGCATTATTTCATTTAATTTTTCTTTATCATAAATCATTCCTAAGTCACATGCCCCAATAAACATTGGCTCATTTCTTGGATAGTAATCTTTTGCCACAAGACAAGAATTAAGTTGCCCTATAGGGTTTGGATCAACTAGATGCACCACATTTTCTCCTACCAGATTCAAGGCATCAATAACTTCTTTTTGCTGCCTGTGCTCCTCGCGAATTACAAATACCCATTTGGAAGCCTTTGGCATTGACTTGACCGCTTGGACAATCATTGGTTTTCCCGAGACTGAAATAAGTGGTTTGGACTGAGGATACCCAGCATCAGAAAATCTTTTTCCATGGCCTGCCATTAAAACTATATTTATCATTTTATTTTAGGATGGAACTATTGCCTTATAAATATTTAGTGGATATTAAATTGTTTTGATTGATATTTTTTTAAATTATAGCCTCTTCCCACTTTCCAGAATATTTCATAGAAGTCATGACCGCATCTAGCTTGAAATTTAGGCCCTTCATTTTTTCAATATAACTATCTATGTCTTCTGGCCTTCCCCATCTTTCAGGACAAACTAAGCAAGTCCTAAATGGTTTTAATCGGTTTACTATGTCCTTGCTTAAAGGTAGCCTTGTGTTTGTGTCTATCCATGCCCAGTCCAGCAGAGGCTCTCCTGACTCTGAAATTTGTGCCTCAACCGCCTCAATGGGCTCTGCCTCACTATATCTTACTGCGATTTTTCCTACCCCTTGCTTTCTAGTGGCTGCATAAAGATAAGGAAACTCTACGTCTAATAAGAAATAGTCCTCTATGCTATGTTTTTTTGCGAGATCAATTACTCTTTGTTCGTAGCCTGCTTCTTTCATGTTAAAAATGACAAAAGAGTGTTTATAATTTTTTAAGTAATCTTCGAGCTCCTCATGTTCTTCTGGATTTTTGATTGGGTCGTGGTTAAGGAGCAACTTGTCTCCATATCCTCTGACGTCTATTTCTACACCGTATTTTTTTGGGACCTGTTTTAATTCTTTGATTGTGTTTATTCTGTGGGCTATTATTTGCATTTTATTTTTGTCCATAATAACTATCCTTTCCATTTTTTCTTAGATAATGCTTATCTAGTATTGATTGCTTCATTGGTCCTATCTTGCTATTGATAGATAAAGACAACTGATTCATCTTAGATATCTCTTCTAGAACTGCGATGTTCTCTACTGCAGACTTCGCGCTATCTCCCCATGTAAAAGGACCGTGTCTAGAACATAAACATGCTGGGATACTTAGTGGATTTATTTCTTCTTCTTCAAAATGCCTTACTATTGATAGTCCTGTATTTTTTTCATAATCCCGCGCTATCTCCACATCTCTTAACTCTGGAACTAGTGGAACGTTTCCATAAAAATAATCAGCATGCGTTGTTCCTAAATGTCTTATAGGTGTATTTGCCTGGGCAAAGGCTGTTGCATAAGTAGAATGAGTGTGAGCTACTGCCTTTATTCCTTTAAAATGCTTATATAATTCCAAGTGAGCTTTTGTATCTGAACTTGGGTTGAGATCTCCTTCTACAACTTCTCCATCTAGATTAAGTACTACCATATTTTCTGCAGATAATTCGGAATATTCAACTCCGCTTGGTTTTATTGCTACCAATCCGCTTTCTCTGTTGATAGCGCTTACGTTTCCCCATGTAAACATAACCAATCCCATCTCTGGTAGTTTTTTATTCGCGGCACAGACTTCTTTCCTTATTTTATTTTCAAGCATTTTTGATAAAGTGGTTTATTTATTTATTCGTGCATAATTACCTTTAAATGTTTTTATATAGCAACTTGCCTAATTTCATAAAAAGACAACTCCTCTTTCATCTTTTCTCCATATTGATCTTTCAAGCTTAGACTTTTTATTTTGATAAAATCAAGTGAGCGGAATTCTTCGCAAGAGGCCCATGGCTCGCTAGAGAAAAAATTAGGGCTCATCACAACTAGTATTGCGCCACTGTCTCTAAGAACATCGAAATGCTCCTGGTTGCAACTATTTGCGTTAGGAAGGGGTGGCATTATTATATTCCCTTCATAATATGTTGCCAGCCAAGCAAGATTGGTTATTACTGATGGATTTCCTATTTTTTCTAATTCTTCGTAAATCGTATGGCTGTATCCAGTTCCAAATATATTTGGTAGGAGTGAAAGTCTGTCTATCTCAAAATTGCTATTCGAGATAAAGGGAGGGCTCTCTCTTGATGCATTAAATATTTGGAATAAACTCAATACAAGAAATATTGTCACAATAATATATAGTGCTTTTTTATTTAATCTCATTACTTTTTCTATTGCGACCCCTTCTAAAATTATGGCGAATGCCAAGATGACGCACAGATATCTTGAAAGAGAAGTATAGGGGAAGTTAAAAAACATCATCGATAATATGCTTGCGATAAATAAATATGGTATAATCATCTTGTAGCCAAATAATATTTTTGGATCTTTTATCAGAATCTTAACATAGTGAATATTTTTGTAGGAAAAGTAAGTCAGAAATACCAGTGCCAATAGAGATATGTAAGAATTTCTAAATATTAAAACTTCTATTATTTTGTGAAGTTGAAACCCAAAGACCAACAGTCCTGAATGCGTAAACTCCGCTGGTGGAAGTGGTCTATATAAAAAAAATGTCAATATCGCAACCACTATATACGAAAATATAAAATTCATAACCGCATCTATTGCTTTCTGTATGTCCCTAATTTCTACATATTTTTTTAGTAAGTAATGTGCCAGGAATGTCATAGCTATAAGCACCGGCTGGAATTGTCTTGAGTTAACTAAAAACAGAAGCGATATTGTAAAAAAAAGTAGGTGGATCTTCTTCTTGGAAAAATAAACAAATTCCATATAAAAATAAAGTGTTGCCAGAGTTAGAAATACCATAAACTGTTCTGGGTAAAATGCCCTGCTGAATGATATGAAATCTAGTGATAAAGAGAATAGTGCCGCTGCCCATAATGCTGCTTCCTCTGAATAGATTTTTTTTGTTATTATGTATATTAACATTATAGACAAAATCCCAAAAAATAAATAAGAAAGATGAATCCTGTATATCGTCTTTTTCAGTGGTTGATATGCAAGATGGGCATACCCAAACATTTGGGGAGGTATGTGTTTTAACACCTCAAATGATTCATCATACATCCCTATTGTAAAAATTCCTGCCATGTATTTCCCAAGGGGAGGGTGATTCCATACATACTTCACTCCATCTTGAAAACTTTGATGGTGCATCTTAAGGGTACCTACGACGAATACTTGATCATCTATGGGAATGAATGGATGATTTAAATCATAGACCCTAAAAAAAATTCCGAACAATATGGCAAAGATTAAGATTATAAAAATTATTTTGCTTTTATCTTTGTTCATTTGGCACCCTATATATGGAGCACCTTCAGCTCTTTTAATTCTTCCGTTTTTTCATCTAACTCATACACAACAAGTCTATCTAGCCTATGTTTTCCATAGGGGAATCTGCGTATTAGCTTTCTAATTATTTCTTCTGATTTTGAATGATCAAAGAGTCCGAATGATATGTGTGGGATAAAGTTATTCTCTATAAACGGATACCCACACTTGTCGATGTTTTCTTTTAATTCATTATCTAGCTGCATGTAGGAGTCTTTGTATCTTGGGGACATTTTATCTATCCTGTACGGCATAAATAAATCTATGATGATTTTTTGTATTTTTTGTATTTTTCCTTCGGCATCTTCCACGGTTAAAAATAATGATTCTTTTTTTGACACGATATCTTTTCCAAAAGTGCTCAGCTCTCCTATAATTACATCTACAGGAGAAAATTTCGCCTTAATTACTTTTGATATTTCGCCTAAGACGCTAGCTGGAATGTCTCTGAAATACCCTAAATATATAGTAATATGGGCAGGGTCCTTTATGTAAAGCTGATCCCCTATACTTTGTCTTATTTTGTGTTTTATCGCTAAAATTTCTTTTGCTATTTTTCTTTCTGGTTCCAAAGTTATAACATATTGATTCATTAATCAGAATAGGCTAAAGCTCTTTAAATATGCTTTCAAGCTGTCGAGGTGTTAGATTAATATAGAAATGATTAGCCCCTGTTCTTATTACTTCCATGGGATCTAAATAGTCAATATTCAACCTAAACCACTTCTCTATAGGTATCTTAAATATCTCTCCCACGAGACACCTCAGAAATACATTATGGGTCACTATTATCTTCGAAGAATTGTTCTTATTATCTTTTAGTTTGCGTAAGAACCTTCGAACTCTAAACAAAACGTCTCTCATATTCTCTCCCTCTGGAAATCTTGGGTCCAAATCATTGTCCCATTGACTTGTTATTTCTTTATAGTTTTCCTTTAGAAAATCTAAATCCTTTCCCTCTGCAAGTCCATAATTAATTTCGCTTATCAATGTGTCCATACTAACTTTTCCTTTGAATAATTTTGCAGTTTGCTGCGCCCTCTTCATGGTAGAAGAAATAATGTCAAAACTAATTGGCCCCAGCCTTTCTTCTATTTCCAATATTTTTTTTGCAGAAGTGCTTACTATCTCTGGGTTTAACTTCTGCCCTAAAAATAGCCCATTTTTATTTAACTTAGTTTTTTGATGTCTCATGAAATATATTTTGGAAGAGTTCCTCTTGAATAATTCTTCGAATTGTTCTTCAAAATCTTTTAAGAACAATTCTAAAAGTAGATTGTCCTCAACCTCCCAGTTTCTAAATATCAATGAACTCTTGCATTCTTGAAGCATATAAAATAACTTCTTTGACTTTGCTTTATTTTTTGGGAATATTGAAAAATATTTATTCACCAACTCCTCGTTTGAGAAAATCTTATTGTTATGATGGTAAAGCTTCAAGAAATTCAGCATGCAAAATTTCATTATATGATAAGAAAACTCAAACTTATCTCGGTTTGACATTCTTTTGTATTTTTTTTCTTCTATCACCTCGTTGTTTTTGAAAATGTATTCTCTATAGGATATTGAAGATTTGTTTAGGTCTTGCATATAATCAGAAATGCTCCTTCTTGAATTAAAAAAATAATTCGGTTGCAATTTATTAACTGCCCATATTTCAGACATTTTACTTTTTACAAAGTTCTCCGACCTTTCCCATTCCAGACAAGTAAATGGACTTTTTATGCAGTGGTCTTTGTGTCCACTCTTATCATATATCATTAAGTGGAATACCACTGTATCTTTGTCATTAAATTTCAATGGGCCAAATGTAGGATTTATTATATATTTGTATCCAAATTTTTTACAAACATCCTCTCCTATTTTTTCAAATTGCTTGATTATTTTGTCATAATTGTTTTTACTGAGTTTATCCACTATTACTATTGTGTCTATGTCGCTCATTCCCTCAAGAGATTTTTTGTCAACAAAAGATCCTACTAGGGTTCCAGAGGCCACAAAGGGAATATTCTCCAGGGTCTTGTATATTTTATTTTTTATGTATTCCTTTGTATCTTTATTTTTGTCGTAATATCTCGCGCCTGATTTTAGGGTAAAAATAGAATGTTTCGGATTTTTTGAACTCAGTACAGTTGATCCTGACACTATGTATTTAGCGTCAATCTTGTCTATATTTGCAAACTTTATGCCACCATCGAAACAAATCTTGAAATTATATTTTTTCTGTTTTTTTAGAATATTTATTTTCCCTAATTGAACGACAGCCTGATTGTTCATTTCTTGCCCCGACTCTCCTGGATTATCTATTCCTAATATTTGAAGCATATCTATCCCTCTTAGAATATCGCCTGGGATCTTGCCAATATCAAAATTTGAATCTATGCATATCCCCGCGCTTCTCCCTGTTTTTTTAATAATAGCTATAACCTCTCTTACCTTTTCATCTATATCTAAGTGAACTATAATGTATTCTGAAAATTCTTTTATTTCCTGAATATGTGACGATGGACGCTTTGACATAATGTGCGTCATTACCATTGTTTTTGGCCATTGTTTTTTTATCTCGAGACCCTTTTCATAATTTACTTCTGCGGCATCGCTCCTTATGGTTTTATCAACTATATCCACATGTATCCAATCTGGGAAGAATTTCACTTTATCGTATATTCCATTGATGTCTTCTTCGTCTTTAAGGTAGATTGCAATTCCTACCTCCTTTGTGTCTTTGAATGTAATTTTTCTATGAAGAGAATAACTTATCAAAAAAATGCATCCTGCACTTATCAATCTAATCGAGGCGTAGTCACCAATAGCTATGTTGAACTGATAAATAATTTGAAGTAAAAGCAAATTAAGTGCATATGAAAATGTTGATATTAATGCAAAAATATAGAAAACCTTGATTTTTTGATTTTTTGAGACCCTAAAATTTATCTTTGTATTTAGGACGAAGCTCAATACCATTCCCAATAAGAAACTCAAAAAATATATCCCCTGGGTAATCGGTGCGCCTGTTCTTTGCAATACGTATATCGCTAAAATCTCCACTACTAACGATGACAATCCTATAAAAATATAAGTTAACAAATATTTGTATCTAAATATTATGTAATCTACCTTCCTTACTACAGTGCTCTTCGCAAACACAATATACCTAATTCCGATATAATTTGTTATAGTTGTGAACCCTATTATCAATAAATTTGCAAATGTTACTGCCAACCCTAGCCCTACTAAAAATCTTAACAGAAGCAATCCCAGAAATAAGGATATTGCATATATTATAAAATATTTTAAAATCTCTGGTTTATATGGGGTTTTTTTTGATTCAAAGGTATATTTCTTATTTAGGAAGAATCCGAAAAATGTTCCTGCTATGTATCCGGCCGAAGAAGATGGTAGATAGTTAAATTGCAAGCTATACAATAGGTAGAATAACGAATAATTAATTATTGTTGATAGTCCTCCAATAATACAGAACTTAACAAAAGTATTTCCGTGTTCCTTTATTATATTTTGAATCATGGATAGTGGCAGTTGGGTAACATTAAAAACGTTGTCATTTTTAAATTAATAATAATTTCCCTGAGCGCCAAAATGTGGAGCTTTTAGAGATGGCTGTCTTGAGCCCCAGGGGTACTATATTTTCGTTTAAATTGAGAATTTCTGCCTCCTTTTTCTTTGCTTATCCGTTTCTGGCATGTGGGCGTTGTCCGGAAACAAATAAATTCTAATTTGCAAAAATGAAAAAGCCTGCATCTCTCCCGATTTAGATAGCTTCACAATCTTCTTAATATTATAAAAAATCAAATGCCAGCCCAATTCCCTTTCTCTCATTGAATGTTTTCTGCTCCTTAGCGAGGCAATCTGCGTCCC
>PJEL010002922.1_pt1 | contig 15095 bp, 11 predicted proteins | sample 1853271 | NCBI WGS metagenome assembly PJEL01 (sample SAMN08108733, study PRJNA415343) | Invertebrate metagenome, whole genome shotgun sequencing project. | host: Globobulimina | place: Sweden: Gullmar Fjord | collected 2015-08 | reverse complement strand
ACGACCGGAATCTGCGTGGCCTCGATGGTGCCGATCTCGGGGACGGTCACCTGGAAGTCGCTCAGGATCTCGAGCAGAAACGCTTCGAACTCGGCGTCGGCTTTGTCGATCTCGTCGATCAGTAACACCGCGCCGTCCTCGGACTGGATGGCCTGCAAGAGCGGTCTCGGCAAGATGAAGCGGTTCGAGAAGAACACGTCGTCCTGGGCGGTGATGCGATCGACGGCTTCGGACAGGGTGTCGGCGTCGCGCGTGACCTCGCTGATCTTGTCCTTGAGGATCTGCGTATAGAGGAGCTGCTTGGCGTACTCCCACTCGTACAGGGCCTTGGCCTCGTCGATGCCCTCGTAGCACTGCATGCGGATCAAGGGCGCGCCGAGGCTCGTCGCGACGACCTTGGCGAGCTCGGTCTTGCCCACGCCGGCCGGGCCTTCGACGAGCAGAGGCTTGCCGAGCTGGGTGGCCAGGAACACCACCGTGGCGATGTTGTTGTCGCAGATGTACTTCTGCTCGGCGAGCTGGGTGCGAACCTCCTCGATGGAGGTGTAGTGCTTACAGGATGAACTCAATGGACGCTCCGCGGTTTCGGTTGATGAGGGCAAAGGACGCTAACACGCAGGTCGGGCAAGGGAAAATCAGCATCGCGCGACCCCGGCGGCGCTCCACAATGCTCTCCGGCACCGCTAGCCTCCGCGACTGAGGACCCCGACTCCATGTGCACGCTGGCCATCTATCGCGACGTCTCCGAGAGCTTCCCCCTGGTGGTGGCGGCCAACCGCGACGAGTTTCTCGACCGGCCGGCCACCGGGCCGAGGCGATGGACTGAGGCCCCGGCGATCGTCGCGGGGCGCGACCAGGAAGGCGGCGGAACGTGGCTTGGCTGTCGCGTGGACGGGCCGCCTCTGGTGGCCGGTCTTCTCAACCGGCGACCCGGGCCCACAGAGAGGGCCGCAAGCTCGGGCGAGCTTTCGCGCGGTCTCTTGTGCATCGAGGCCCTTGGCGAGCCGACGAGTGACGCCGCCGAGCGCTCGGTATGCGACCGTGACGTGTCTCGCTACGCCGGGTTCAACCTGCTGCTAGCCGATCGCAAGCGCGCCGTCGTGATCGACAACCGCGCCGGGCCGGTCACGACGGAACTCGCCGGGGGTCTTTCTGTGCTCACGAACCTGGAGGTCAACGATCCGCGCTGCGCCCGTTTGGCCAGCGCCGTGCCCGAATTCGAAAGACTCGTGCCGGTCGTGCGAGCGGCCGAGAGCCCCGACGCTTTGGTCGAACGGCTCGCCTCGGTTCTGGGTGATCATCGAAACACCGTGGACCCGGCCAACGTCGATCCCTTGGCCCGCCTGTGTGTGCACACCAACCAGGGCTACGGAACCCGCTCGGCCACCGTCATCGTGTGCGACCGGCTCGGAGCGGTTTACTACTTCCACGCCGCCGGGCCTCCGTGCACCACGGCCTTCGTGCCGGTGTCGTACTGAGGGTTTCGCCCGGTCAGTCCGTCTCTTCGAGACTGGCCAGGTAGTAGCGCATCCCCTTGAAGAAATAGTCGCCGCCGGAGATGAACGAGGCGATCCCCGTGAGCACGAAGATCACGAACATCAGCCCTTCGGGAGCGCTCCACCAACCGGCCAGCTTCAGCAACACCAGCGTCATCGTGCCGAGCTGGGTGAATGTGGTGAGCTTGCCCCAGATCGACGGTGCCATCGCCATGGCCTGGCCGACGACGGCCGCGGTGAACAGGTAGCCGCCGAGAATCACCGCGTCGCGCGTGAGCACGACGATCATCAAGGGCAGCGGGACGGCGCCTTGAATGCCGAGCGCGATGAAAGAACTCACCACGAGCAACTTGTCGGCCAATGGGTCGAGGTGGGCGCCGAGCTCGGTGCGCATGTCGTACATGCGCGCGATCGCCCCGTCCACGGCGTCGGTGATGCCGGCCAGGATGAACACGATCAAGGCGAACTGGGCTTCGCCCTCGACCAGAAGCGACAAGAAGACCGGGACCGCAAGGATCCGCAGAAGCGTGAGCGCGTTGGGTATGTTGAGCATACCTGTCTTTCAGGCCTGGGCGATGGTGTAGCCCTCTCGGGCCGCCATCCGTTCGAGTCGTCCCGAGGTCTTACGATCGACCCACACGACGATTCGAGTGCCGGTTTCTTCCTCGGTTTCCCCTACTACACGGGCGTGCCGGTACAGCCAAGCCCTAGTGCGCGAATCCGAGAACGGAATCTCGACGACGAGCTGTTCTTCGCCGAGGCTGAGCCTCTCTTCGATCGCGGTGAGCAGCTCGGGGAGGCCTTGGCCAGTGACGGCCGATACCGACACCCCCTTTCGCTCGACCTGGGTCGCGCTCGGCAGATCGCACTTGTTGTGGACGAGTAAGCGCGGCCGATCCTCGGCGCCGAGCTGACCGAGCATGTCGTCCACGATGGCGATGCGCGCGTTCACGTCGGCGCGGCTTGCGTCCACGACGTGCAGGATCAAGTCGGCGATGGCTACCTGTTCGAGCGTCCCCTTGAACGCTTCGACGAGCTCGTGTGGAAGCTTGGCTACGAAGCCCACGGTGTCCACCAGCATGACCGTGTTCGCGTGCGGAAGGTCGAGCCGGCGCACGGTCGTGTCGAGCGTGGCGAACAGCTGATCGGCGACGTAGGCCTCAGCGCCGGTCATCTTGTTGAGCAAAGACGACTTCCCGGCGTTCGTGTAGCCCACCAGCGCAACGGTCGGGAACGGCACGGCCTCGCGTTCTTGCCGATTGAGCCTGCGCGTGCGGTCGATGCCGGCCAGCAGCTTCTTCAAACGCTCGATCCGCGTGCGCGTTTGTCGGCGATCGGATTCGAGCTGGGTTTCGCCGGGGCCGCGTGTGCCGACCCCGCCGCTGTTCCTCGAAAGATGGGTCCACTGCCGCGTGAGCCTCGGCAGCATGTACTCGAGCTGGGCGAGCTCTACCTGAATCTTGCCCGCGCGCGTCTCGGCCCGCGCCGCGAAGATGTCGAGGATGAGCTGGCTCCGGTCGATGACCTTCACCTCCAGCGCGCGCTCCAGGTTACGGCGCTGGGCGGGCGTGAGCGGGTCGTCGAAGATTACGGTCTCGGCGCACTCTTCGCGCACCAGGTCGGCGACCTCGACGACCTTGCCTTTGCCGATACGAGTCGCCGCCGAGAAGCGCCGCATCTCTTGGGCCAAGCGCCCCACACACTGAAGCCCCGCCGTCTCGGCGAGCAGCGCGAGCTCATCGAGCGAGTCGTCGGCAGCCTCCCGATCGTGCCCGGCCCACACGAGCACACAAGTCTCGACGGCGTTTCGGTCTTCCATTGAAAAAGGCGCCCTCGGCCCTCAGACCAGCGCGAGATTGCCCGCTCCGACCAAGGCTTCCACTTCCTGCAGCAGCCGGTCGGTCGGGTCCACGGCCAAGTCGGCCGGAAGATCGAGCACGGTCTCCGTGGCGCCGGGCTTGACGATCCGCAGCTTGGAACGGAAGTCTCCCGGGTGGCGGGCGAGCACGTCGCGCAGTCGGTCGAGCGCGGGCGAGTCCGCGTCATCTGAGACCAAGCGAAGCTCGATTGCATGGGCACGACGACGCCGTGCGACCGAAAGCGGCACGACTTCTTCGGCGATCACCTGCGCCTTGCGCGAGAAATCGAGCCCACCGTCGTCGTTGCCGCCACCGCCGCGCACCATCGAGTCGGCGAACTCCACCGAGCCGGTCACGAGTACGGGCTCGCGCCCTACGATCGCGCTCTCGCACTTGAGGTAAGCCTCGGGCCACGCGATCACTTCGACCACGCCGTCGCGGTCTTCCAGGTTGAACGTCGCGTATCGGTCGCCTTTCTTGCTGTTCTTGCGCCGTATGGTGTTGGTCACACCGGCCATACACGCTTTCTCTTGGGCTCCGCGCGCGGCGAGTTCGCTCGTTCTGATAGGCGAAAGAAACTCGAGATCGGGCCTGTAGCGATCGAGCGGATGCCCGGAGATGAAGAACCCGATGGCCTCGTGCTCGGCCCGGAGTTGTTCGAGGGAATCCCAATCGGGCACATTCGGGAGCGGCTGCTCGGCTTCGCTGGATCCACACGAGGAGCCGAACAGCCCCATCTGCCCGGCCGCGCGGTCGTCGATGACTCGGGCGGCCCAGCCGATCGCCGCGTCGAGCCCCGCCAGCATCCGGCCGCGCGAGTGCTCGATGCTCGCGAGGGCTCCGGCTTTGATCAGCGCCTCCACGATCCTTCGGGTCACCTGCGTACCGTTGGCGCGAAGCACGAAGTTGCCGAGCGAAGTGAACGGGCCGTCGGCCCGCGCTTCGGTGATGCTGTAGATGGCCTTCTCGCCCACGCCCTTCACCGCACCGAGGCCGAAGCGGATGCCGTCTTCGCATACGGTGAAGTCGGCTTGGGAGTAGTTCACGTCGGGAGGCAGGATCGGGATGTCGCGCTGGCGACAGTCGGCCAGGTTTTTGTACGTGTTGTCGGCCGAACCCATCTCGAGGGTGAGCAACGCGGCTTCGAACTCACGCGGGAAGTGGGCCTTCAAGTACGCGGTCTGGAACGTGATCAGCGCATAGGCGGCAGAGTGCGACTTGTTGAAGCCGTAGGCGGCGAACGTTTCCATCTGCTGGAAGATGGCCTCGGCGGCCTCTCGCTTACGCCCGCGTTCGACGGCCCCGTCGATGAAACGGTCTTTCTCGACCGCCATCGCCGAAGCCTTCTTCTTACCCATGGCGCGGCGCAGATTGTCGGCTTGCCCGAGCGAGTAGCCGGCATAGACCTGCGCGATCTGCATGACCTGCTCTTGGTAGACGATGACGCCGTAGGTCTCTTGCAGAATGGTCGCGAGCGATTGGTCGGGGTAGCGCACGGTCTCGCGCCCGTGCTTGCGCTTGATGTACTGCTCGACCATGCCGCTGTCGAGTGGGCCCGGACGAAACAGCGCGAGCACGGCGACGATGTCTTCGAAGCAGGTCGGCTGGATCTGCGTGAGGAGCTTGCGCATACCTCCGCTTTCCATCTGGAACACGCCGATGGTGTCGGCACGACCGAGCAATCGGTAAGTCGCCGGGTCGTCGAGCGGGAGGGTCTCCAGTTCGATCTTCTTCCCCGTGGACTCCTCGACGCGGCGTACGCTGTCTGCGACCAGGGTCAGGGTCTTCAGTCCCAGGAAGTCGAATTTGATGAGCCCGATGGCCTCCACGTCGGGGCCGGCGAACTGGGTCATCACCGTTCCTTCTTTATCGACGAACAGCGGCACGTCCTCGACCAACGGACGATCCGAAATGACGATTCCGGCGGCGTGCTTGGAGACGTGTCGGGCCAAGCCCTCCAGCTTGATCGCGTAATCGAAGAGCTGTTTCTCGCGGTCGCCCGAGTCGCGGATCTCGCGCAGCTTCGGCTCCATCTCGAGCGCAGCGGTCAGGGAGAAGTCGCGCCCCTGTTTCGCCTCGGGGTAGAGCTTGCAGATGCGGTCGGTCTCTCCGAATGAGAAATCGAGCACTCGGCCCACGTCGCGCAGCGCCGCTTTTCCCTTGAGCGTTCCGAACGTGATGATGTTCGCGACTTTGTCTTCCCCGTACTTCTCGCGCACGTAGCCGAGCACTTCGTCGCGGCGCTCGTAGCAGAAGTCCACGTCGATATCCGGCATCGACACGCGCTCGGGGTTGAGGAACCGCTCGAACAGGAGGTTGTACGGAATCGGGTCGAGGTCGGTGATCTTGAGCGAGTAGGAGACCAGACTTCCGGCGGCTGAGCCGCGACCCGGTCCGACCGGAATGCCCTGGTTCTTCGCCCACTGGATGAAGTCCGCCACGATCAAGAAGTATCCGGAGAACTTCATGTGGTGGATCATCGCGATCTCGTCTTCGAGACGCGCCCGGTAGACCTCCTCGTCTACTTCGATGCCGCGCTCGCGCATCGCTTCGAAGCGGTTGTCGAGCCCGTCGCGCGCGTCCTCGGCCAACAGGTCGTCGAGCGTACCTTTGCGCGAGGTCTGGTAGACGGGGAACTTGTGGTTGCCGAACTCGATCTCCATGTCGCAGCGAGCGGCTACGGCCAGCGTGTTGTCCACCGCGTCGGGGCACTCAGGAAACGCTGCGCGCATCTCGTCGGCGCCCTTCACGTAGAGCTGATCGGTGCCGAACGTCCAGCGGTCCTCATCGGCCAGGCTCTTGCCGGTCTGCACGCACAACAGCGCTTCGTGCGCCTTGGAGTCTTCGTGGTCGAGGTAGTGGCAGTCGTTGGTCAGCACCAACGGAAGACCCATCTCGCGCGAGAGCGGGATGATGACGTCGTTGACCTTCGTCTGCTCCTCGAGGTGGTTGTCTTGGATCTCCAAGTAGTAGCGGTCGCCGAAAATGCGCGAGTACCACTCGACGGTCTCGCGAGCGTGCTCGATGCGGTCGGCCATGATGGCCCCGGCGACCTCACCGCCCAAGCAGCCGCTCAGGCACAAGAGTCCTTCGTTCAAGTCTTCGAGCAGTTCTTTGTCGATGCGCGGCTTGTAGTAGAAGCCGTCGATGTAGCTCTGCGAGACGAGCTTGCTGAGGTTCCGGTAGCCGGTGAGGTTCTGTGCGAGCAAGACCAGGTGGTGGTTGCCGGCGTTCTCGAAGTCGCCTGAGACGACTTTGGTGCGGTCTTTACGGCTGCGCGGCGCTACGTAGCATTCGCACCCGATGATCGGCTGCACGCCGGCCGCGGTCGCGGCGCGGTAGAAGTCGATGGCGCCGAACATGTTGCCGTGGTCGGTCATCGCCGCGGCCGGAAGCCCCAGCCGACCGAGCTTCGGCATCAGGTCGGAGATTTTGTTGGCGCCGTCGAGGAGGCTGTAATGGGTATGCAGGTGCAGGTGGACGTAGCTCACGCGGCTACTCCCACTCCACTGTCGCAGGGGGCTTCGAAGATATGTCGTAGGCCACGCGGTTCACACCGGCCACCTCGTTGGAGATCCTCGATGAGGCGCTCGCCAGCACCTCGTGGGGAAAGCGGTACCAGTCGGCCGTCATGCCGTCTTCGCTCACGATCGCGCGCAGCGCGATGACCCGGTCGTAAGTGCGCTGATCGCCCTGCACTCCTACGGTCTGAATGGGTAGCAGCACGGCGAACGCCTGCCAGATCTCGTCGTACAGTCCGGCGCGGCGGATCTCGTCGATGAAGATCGCATCGGCTTCGCGAAGAATCACGAGATCGTCGGGGTTGACGGCGCCGAGCGTACGCACGGCGAGTCCCGGTCCCGGGAACGGGTGGCGCCAGAGCATGGCGTGGTCGATGCCGAGCACCGCACCGGCCGCGCGCACCTCGTCCTTGAACAGCTCGCGCAGCGGCTCGATCAAGTCGAGCTTCATCAGTTCGGGAAGCCCGCCCACGTTGTGGTGGCTCTTGATGGTGGCCGAGGGGCCGTTGACCGAAACCGACTCGATGACGTCGGGATACAGGGTGCCTTGGCCGAGGAACGTCGCGACCGGTTTGCCTTCGCATTTCTCGTGGGCGGCCTCATCGAACACGTCGATGAACGTCCGGCCGATGATCTTGCGCTTCTGCTCGGGGTCGGTCACTCCGTCGAGCGCGGTCAAGAAGCGCTCTGCGGCATCGACGAACACGAAGTCTTTTCCGAGCAGCTTGTCGAGCATGGCACAGACTTCGGTGGCTTCGTCCTTGCGCAACAGCCCGTTGTCCACAAACACGCCGGTGAGCTGCCCGGGTACGGCGCGCTCGATCAGCACCGCCATCACGGTCGAATCGACGCCGCCGCTGATCGCGCACAGCACGTGGCCGTCGCCCACCTGCTCGCGAATCTGGGCGACGGTAGTCTCGACGAAACTCTCCATCGTCCAGTCGGCCACGAGGCCGCAGATGTCGAACAGGAAGCTCTCGATGATCCGTCGTCCGTCGCGCGAGTGCACGACCTCGGGGTGAAACTGCAACGCCCAGCGGCGCCGTTTCCGATCGCAAAGCGCGGCATACGGGGAGTTCGGGCTCTCGGCCATCACCTCCCAGCCTTCGGGCAGCCGCTCGAGCCGATCGGCGTGGCTCATCCACACGGGTGTGTGTGCGCCGGGCGTGAAAGAAGCGAACAAGTCGGCGGTGTCGTGAACGGTGACCTCGGCGTGTCCGTATTCGCGCTCGTCGGCTTTCGCGACCACACCGCCGGCCGCCTGGGCGAGCACTCCCATGCCGTAGCAGATGCCGAGCAGCGGAATGTCCAGGTCGAAGAGCTCGGCACACGGATGCGGGGCCTCTTCGTCGTAGACGCTCGCGGGTCCGCCGGAGAGGATCACGCCGGCCGGCGCCAACTCACGGATCTTCTCGATGGTGAGGTTGTACGGGTGGATTTCGCAGTAGACCTTGGATTCGCGGACGCGCCTGGCGATGAGCTGCGTGTACTGGCTTCCGAAGTCGAGGATCAGAATCGTCGACAAGGCGACTACTCCCTCTGGTAGTTGGGGGGCTCTTTGGTCATCGAGACGTCGTGAACGTGACTCTCGGCCAAGCCCGCCGGCGAAACGCGCATGAAGCGAGCTTTCTCTCTCAGCTCGTCCAAGTTGGCGGCGCCAACGTAGCCCAAGCCGGCGCGCAGGCCGCCGACCAGTTGTAGAATGGTCGAAGCCAGGCTGCCCTTGTAGGGCACGCGGCCGTCGATGCCTTCGGGTACGAGCTTGAGGTCGTCGCGGTCTTGCTGCCCGTAGCGGTCTTTGCTCTGGCCCCCGCGCATCGCCTCGAGCGAGCCCATGCCGCGGTACACTTTGTAGGTGCGGCCTTGGAAGAGCACCGTCTCGCCGGGGCTTTCTTCGGTGCCGGCCAGCAAGCTGCCGATCATCACGGTGGAGGCGCCGGCGGCCAGAGCCTTGGTGATGTCTCCGCTGAAACGCATGCCGCCGTCGGCGATCACCGGCACGCCGGCCGCGTCGCACGCCATGCGCGCCTCGGTGATGGCGGTGAGCTGCGGGATGCCCACTCCAGAGATGATGCGGGTGGTGCAGATCGAGCCGACGCCCATGCCGACTTTGACGCCGTCCACGCCGGCGTCGATCAGCGCCTGTGCGCCGTCGCGCGTGGCGACGTTGCCTGCCACGACCTCGAGATCCGGGAAGGCGCCTTTCACCTCGCCTACCGTGTCGATCACGTTCTTGGTGTGGCCGTGTGCGGTATCCACCGCCACCACGTCCACGCCGGCTTCGACCAGCGCCGCCGCTCGATCGCCGCGGTCGGGGCCCACTCCGATGGCGGCGCCCACGCGCAGGCTGCCGCGGTCGTCCTTGCAGGAACCCGGATACTCGATGCTCTTCTGGATGTCCTTGACGGTGATCAGGCCTTCGAGCTGCCCGTCTTCGTTCACGACCAAGAGCTTTTCGATCCGGTGCTTGTGGATCAGCCCGGTCGCTTCCTCCATGGTCACGCCTGCGTGCGTGGTCACAAGATCTTCGCTGGTCACGAGGTCGCTGATGGGACGCGCGTGGTCGCGCTCGAAGCGTACGTCGCGGTTGGTGAGGATTCCGACCAGGCGGTTGTCGCGGGTTACCGGAAGGCCGGAGACCCGGTTTTCCTCCATGACCCTGAGCGCGTTGGACAACGGCATGTCGGGCGCGACGGTCACCGGGTCGGTGATCATCCAGCTCTCGCTCTTCTTGACCCGCGCGACCTCCACGGCCTGCGCCTCGATGCCGAGGTTGCGGTGCACGAAGCCGAGGCCGCCTTGTTGGGCCATTGCGATGGCGAGCCGCGATTCGGTCACCGTGTCCATCGCCGCGCTGGTGAGCGGAATGTTGAGGGTGATGCCGCGGGTGAGCCGAGCCGTCACGTCGGTCTGGCTCGGCAGCACGGAAGATTCCGCCGGAACGAGCAAGACATCGTCAAATGTGAAGGCTTCGGTGAGACCTTCCAAGCGTACCATGTTGCCTTATAAGCAGCGTCTTTCTAGTTTTCAATGAAGCTGTGCACGGGCGGTGTGCAGATCATCAGGGAAGGGAACATGATTCATACTTTCGAGAACATCCGGCCGGACATTCACCCAGAGGCCTGGGTCGCCGAAGACGCCCAGGTCATCGGCCGGGTCAGCCTGGCCCGCGCCGCCTCGATCTGGTTCGGCTGCGTGGTGCGCGGCGACGTCAACTTCATCGAGATCGGCGAACGGACCAACGTCCAGGATCACACGACGATCCACGTATCCCGAGACACCCACCCCACGATCCTCGAGAACGACGTCACGGTGGGCCACCGGGTGGTCCTGCACGGATGCACGGTCGAGCCCGAGTGTCTCATCGGCATCGGGGCGATCGTGCTCGACGGCGCGGTCATCGGCGAGGGATCGGTCGTCGGCGCGATGAGCCTGGTGACTCCGGGAACCCGCGTGCCGCCGGGGTCGGTCGTCATGGGGCAGCCGGGGCGCGTGGTGCGCCAGGCCACCGAGGCCGACCGCGACTGGATTCGTCGTTCGACGGCGAGCTACGTGGGCCTGTCGGAGACTTACCGGCGCTCCCCGTGAGAATCGCGCCGCACCATTTTCAGCCTGAGCGGTGAGCCTTCCAGCGGGAGTTGTTCGCGAAAACAGCGTTCGAGGAAGCGACGGTAGGCGTCGGGCACGCCCGAACGATTGACGAAAATCGTCACCGTCGGCGGTCTCAGCGCGGTTTGGGTGCCATAGAGCATCTTCAGCCGGCCACGCCCGAGCACGGGGGGCTCACGTCGCTCGGCCACCTCGGCGAGCAGCCGGTTGATGGTGGTCGTCGGGATCACCAGATTGTGGGCCGCGTGGGCCATGTCGATCAGCCGGAAGCACTCGTCCACGCCCTCCCCGCTCGCGACCGACAGGAACCCGAGCGGCGCGTTGACGAACGTCGGGTAGCGTCGTCGCACTTCCTCCCCGATCACCCGCATCTCGCCGCGTCCCACCAGATCGACCTTGTTCAGTATCAACACCAACGAGCGGCCTTCTTCCCAGGCCCGCCGGGCTATGCGTACGTCTTGATCGGCCAGCCCCTCGCGGACGTCGGCCAGCAGCACCACGACGTCGGCACGGTCGATCGCCTCGATGCTGCGGCGCACGCTGATGCGCTCGACGCCTTCCTCGACTCTGGAGGGACGGCGCATCCCGGCGGTGTCGAGCAGCAGGTAGCGTCGGCCCTCGCGCTCGATCTCGATATCGACGACGTCGCGCGTGGTGCCGGGACGGTCGTCCACGAGCGAAAGCTCGGCTCCGGCCACCAGGTTGAGCAAAGAGGACTTGCCCACGTTCGGCTTGCCGACCAGCGCCACCCGGGTCGCCCGGATCGGCCGGGCGTCGGTGTTGGCGTCGGCTTCGGGCGCGCCGGTCGCCTCTGTGTCCTCGGCCGGAAACGCGGCGTCTTCTACGCTTTCCTCGTCTTCGTCCGGTAGCGGCGCGACCAAGTCGGCGGCCTCGATGATCGCATCCTTGAGCTCGCTGAAGCCGAGCCCGTGCTCGGCGGAGACGGGAATCGGCAGGTCGATACCGAGCTGGCAGAAGTCCACCAGGTCGTCCTCCGCCGTGCGCGCTTCGGCCTTGTTGGCTACGTAGATCACCGGCCGCCCGCTGCGAGCGGCCAAGGCTACGGTGTCGGCGTCCAATGCGCCGACGCCCGCTCGGGCGTCAAGCAGCACTACCACCACGTCGGCTTCGTCGAGCACCGCCACCGTGTGGTCGTGCACCTGTGAAGCCAGCTCGATCTCGGCCTCGCCACCGAGGCCGCCGGTGTCGATGATGCACAGCTTGCGTCCGTACCACGTCACCGTCTCGCGCACCGGGTCGCGGGTGATGCCTGGGGTGTCGAGCGTGATCGCCTTGCGCTTGCGCACCAGACGATTGAACAGCGTGGACTTGCCGACGTTCGGCCGCCCGACGATCGCTACGCGGACCGTGCGCTCAGATGCCGAGTTCATCGAGAAACCGTTCGTTGTCTTGCCAGCCCTCTCGGACTTTGACGTTGAGATCGAGGAACACCGGCCGGTCCAGCAGCTCTTCGATGCGCCTGCGTGCTGCCGTTCCGACGGTCTTGATGAGCGCCCCGCGCTTGCCGATGATCATGCCTTTTGACGACTCGCTGTTGGTGTAGATGTTCGCCGCCACGTAGATGCGCTTCTTCTCGTCTTCGAATTGCTCGACGCTCACCGCGACCCGATACGGCATCTCTTGGTCGAGCTTGAGAAAGAGTTGCTCACGCACGAGCTCGGCGACGAAGAAACGCTCGTTTTGATCGGTCAGGGCGTCGGCGTCGAACAGCCACGGCCCCTCGGGCAGTCGCTCGGTGAGCACGTCGAGCAACTCCTGCACGCCGTCGCCTTTCCGCGCGCTCACCGGCAAATACAGACTGTCGGGCCGTATCTCGGCGATTTCGGCGATCAACGGCAGCACGTCGGGGGTCTCGATTAGGTCGATCTTGTTGAGGACGACGATCGAGCGCTCCGGGTCGAGCCGGGAAAGCTCGTCGCGGTCCACGCCGCCCAGGCCGCGTGAAGCGTCTACGATCCAGCACACGACGTCGGCTTCACTGACACTCGAGCGTGCATGGCGAATCATGCGCTTGTGGATCAAGCCGCGCGTCTTGTGGATGCCCGGCGTGTCGAGGAACACCATCTGGACGTTGCCGCGCGTATCGACCCCGACGACCCGCGTACGGGTCGTCTGCGGTTTCGGCGTCGCGATGCTCAAGCGTCGGCCGAGAATGCGGTTCAGCAGAGTGGATTTGCCGACGTTCGGTGCGCCGGCGAGTGCGATCAAGCCACAACGGGTGGGCTGACTCTCGTCGTAAGCGACACTCGGTCGCTCCGGCGCGGTCGGTGGCGGGGGCTTCGAGTCGCGCCGGGTCACGGTAGGTCCTCCTTTTCGAGCAGTAGCGTCGCGGCTTGGCGGGCTGCTTCCTGCTCTGCGGCCTTCCGGCTCGGGCCCTCGCCCGTCGCGAGCGGCTCGTCTTCCAGGCGCACTTCGACCCGGTAGTGGCGTTCGTGGTCGGGGCCGCTCACGTCGAGCACCCTGTAGACCGGTATGGTCTTGAGCAGTCGCTGCGTGAGCTCCTGGAATTCGGTCTTGTGATCCGAGCCTTGTGCCGTCACCGAAGCGACGGCCTCCTGAAACAGTCGTTCGATCACTTCGCGGGTCGCGTCGTAGCCGGAATCGAGGAAGACGGCGGCGATCACCGCTTCCACGGCGTCGGCGAGGATGTTGTCTTTCTGGGCGCCGCCGCTTCGAGACTCGCCTCGCCCCAGCAAAACACGATCGCCGAGATCGATGGCGCGGGCCACGCGCGCGAGGCTGCGCGCGCGCACCAAGCTTGCGCGCATTCGTGTGAGCTCGCCCTCCGATGCCTCCGGGTACAGCGCCATCATCATCTCGCTGACGGCCAGGTCGAGCACCGCGTCGCCCAAGAACTCGAGCCGTTGGTTGCTCGTCGCCCCGCTCTCGGCGGCCGCCGAGCTGTGCACGAGCGCTTCGCCGCCGAGCATGCGGTTGCGAAACGTGTAGCCGATGGCCTTCTCGAGCTCCGCGAGTTGCTGGGCAACTTCATTGGCAAGACGGTGGTCGGCGAGCGGTTCGGTCGCGCTTGGGCCCTCGAGTCCTTGATCGTCAGCTGCTTTCTTAGCGCTCACGGGAGTCGGGCCTCCAGGCGCTTGCCGGCACGGCCCACTACTTCGACGGGCACCACCCGGTTGCTCAGTCGTTCGCTTTGCTCGGCGTCGGCGGAGCAGGAAATCGGCAGGTAGTTCTCCGAATAGCCGGTCAGGCGGCCTTCGGTGCCGGCTCCTTCGAACAGAACGCGGACGCTCCGCCCGATGAACGGGTCTTGGTAGGCCTGGCGTAGTCGGCCGTCGAGGCGGCGCATCTCACGGGCGCGCTCGTGGACGAGCGAATCTTCGAGCGGCTCCCAGCGCTTCGCGGCCGAAGTCGCCCGTCTGACCGAATACGGGAACACGTGCAGATAGGACATCTCGAGGTCTTCCAGGTAACGAAGGCTGCGGGCGAACTGCTCCTCGGTTTCGGCCGGAAAGCCGGTGATCATGTCGGTGCCGATGCACACTTCAGGGATGCGCTCGCGCAGCCGACCGAGCGCACGCGCCGCCTCTTCAGCCGTGTACTGACGGCCCATGCGCTCCAGGATGTCGTCGTCGCCGGCCTGCAACGGGACGTGGAAATGGGGGCAGAACAACGAGCCGTCGGACACCACGTCGAGCAACCGCTCGGTAATCTCCGGGGGGTCGATCGAGCTGATGCGCACGCGCAGCGGCGGGCGTCGCTCGGCGATGCACTCGAGCAGTCCGGCCAGATCCATCGCGGGCGTGAGGTCGTCGCCGTAGCCGCCGAGGTGGACGCCGGTGAGCACCACTTCGCGATAGCCACGAGCCGCGAGCCGTTCGATCTCATCGATCACCGTGCGCGGCGACACGCTGCGACTGCGGCCACGCGCCACCGGTACGATGCAGTAAGTGCAGAACAGGTTGCAGCCTTCTTGCACTTTGACGAACGCGCGGCTGCGACCCGAGAACGTCGAGATGCCGAGTGTGGCGACCTCCTCGGCATGCCTCAAGTCGGAGACAACGGCTCTTTGCTCGAGTTCGCCTTCGACAGCCGAGAGCAGGTCGTCCAAGCGACCGAGGCCGACCACGTAGTCGACTTCGCCCAGGGCGGACACTTCATCGGGACTGGTTTGCGCGTAGCAACCGGTCATCACCACGCGGGCGTCCGGATTCTTGCGGCGCGCACGTCGAGCGAGCCGGCGCGCGTCGGCATCGGCGCGATCGGTCACCGTGCACGAGTTCACGACGTAAGCGTCGGCCGTATCGTCGAAGCCGACCCTCGACCAGCCGCGCTCGTCGAAACGGCGCTCGATCACGGCGGTGTCGTACTGGTTCACCTTGCAACCGAGCGTTGTGATGGCGACACGCACGTTCAGGCCCCCACCCGGCCGGCCGCGCGGGGCACGTCTTCACAAGCGTCGGCCAGCGCGCGCTCGATCCAGCCGCCGCCGACGACTTCGTCGCCTCGATAGAATACGGCCGCCTGGCCAGGCGTGACCGCGCTTTGCGGATCGGCGAACCGGGCGCTCGCGCTGTCCGGGCCGGACGTCTCGATAGACGCGACGAGGCGGGGGTGCCCGTAGCGGATCT
>PJEL010002921.1_pt1 | contig 15097 bp, 11 predicted proteins | sample 1853271 | NCBI WGS metagenome assembly PJEL01 (sample SAMN08108733, study PRJNA415343) | Invertebrate metagenome, whole genome shotgun sequencing project. | host: Globobulimina | place: Sweden: Gullmar Fjord | collected 2015-08 | reverse complement strand
GCAACATTATTATTGAAACGAACTGTGCACTCCCATTTTTTCGTCTCAAAAATCTCTGCAGGTATTTCCAGTTTCATATCGCCTTTAACCGCCACCTGACAGGCAAGGCGGCAATGGTCATGGACCTGCCTCCTGGTGAGCTTTGATTTTTCTGTAGGTAAAACCTCTCCTCCGCCTTCAATGATGGCTACCCTGCATTGACCACAGGTTCCGCCGCCTCCACAGGCAGAGGGAACGAAGACTTTTTGTTCGGCGAGGCTATTCATCAGTTTGTCACCAACTGCCACCGTGAGGGTGAGATCCGGATCATCATTAATATTCAGCGTTGCATCACCACTGGGAACTAGTTTTGATCTCGCAAAGAGTATTATGGATACAAGCAATAACACAATGAGCGTAAACATTACTACGCCAAGCACGATAAGATTAACACCTTCCATACATTACCCTCTCTATAATTGAATTCCCGAAAACAGCATAAAGGCAATAGCCATTAATCCCGTTACGATAAACACAATGCCTGTTCCTACCAGGCCCTTTGGAACATTGCTGTATTTCATTTTCTCCCGTATCCCTGCCAAAGCAATAATTGCAAGGGCAAATCCCGTTCCAGCTCCGAACCCATATACGACACTTTCGGAGAACGTATAGCTTCTCTCCACCATGAAGAGAGACGCACCGAGAATTGCACAGTTAACTGTTATTAAGGGAAGAAAAATACCCAGTGCGGCATGGAGCGCCGGGGCGAATCTATCGAGTATCATTTCGAGTATCTGCACAATAGCTGCAATAACCCCTATGTACATGATCAGACCGAGGAATGTGAGGTCTGCATCAGGGATGCCGGCCCATTGCAACGCGCCTTCCTTTAACACGTAATTGTAAATAATATTATTGACGGGAACTGTAATTGTCTCTACTGCAACGACTGCAATTCCAAGTCCCACTGCGGTTTCCACTTTCTTTGAAACAGCAAGAAAGGTACACATTCCGAGAAAGAATGCCAGTGCGAGATTTTCTATGAAAACCGTTTTAATAAACAAGCTGAGATAATGTTCTATCATTGTTTACTCCACTTCCCTGAGCTCCGGTTTCCAGGTCCTGAGTGCCCATATCAGGAGGCCGACAAGAATAAACCCGCTCGGCGCAAGAAGGAATAATCCATTTGGCAGATACCATCCCCCTTCAGTCTGTAATTTCAATATGGTAAATCCCAGCAACTTTCCTGACCCCAGAAGCTCCCTGAAAAATGCTACGGCCAGCAGCATTGCACCGTAACCAAGACCGTTGCCGATACCATCGATAAAACTTACTGCCGGTGGGTTTTTCAGGGCAACTGCCTCAGCCCTTCCCATAATGATGCAATTTGTAATGATCAGCCCGACAAATACTGACAGCTGCTTGCTGGTCTGATATGCATATGCTTTCAAAATCTGATCGACAATGATTACAAGAGAAGCAATAATGGTCATTTCCACAAGGATGCGTATGCTGCCCGGTATCTGGTTACGAATTACACTTACAGAAAAACTGGACAAAGCCATTACAGATGTAACAGCCACAGTCATGACAAGTGCGGTTTCCAGTTTTGTGGTAATAGCAAGAGCAGAGCAGATGCCCAGTATCTGCACGGCAACGGGATTGGTGTCAAATATCGGAGCTGATAATATTTTTTTGTATTTACCCATGTACATCCTCCCTCAGACTCTTTATAAAAAATCCGTATCCATTATCGCCCAGCCAGAATTGCACCAGATGATCGACGCCACGAACTGTCAGGGTGGCTCCGGATATCCCGTCAATCTGGTATTTTGCTTCAGGCCTTGAGGTGTCCACCTGCCCTTTAATCACCTCGATCTTTACATTCCCTTTCTCATCAAAGGCCTGCTTCTCTTTCCAGGAATTCTTCCAGCGGGGATTATCAATCTCAGCCCCCAGCCCGGGAGTTTCTGCATGATCATAGAATGTGAAGCCTTTCACTGTTTTTAAATCTTTATCCAGTGCCATAAATCCATACATGGTTGACCATAATCCTTTCCCGTAGACGGGCAAAACAATCTTGTCCATTTGATTGTCCTCTTTCACGATATATACAACCATATATCTGGGCATTCTGATGATCTTGGCGATGTCTTTATCAGCTGGAACAGCCTTGCCGTACACAGGATCAGCGGCTGCCCGCTTGATATCGAAATTGTCTATATTCAGGGTTCCATCAAGGTCTTCCTCCGAAACCGTTTCACCTGTCGTCAGATCAATCATGCGCGGTTCAATCTTCTCTGCATAGGTTGCTCTTATGTCTGCACCTTCCATGAGCAGATCACCGGCTATGAGTATATTTTTTATTCTGTCCAGTCTCTGGTTTTCAATCTGTATATCCCTCAGGGCCACTGCTGCTGAAGACACAAGGATGGAGCAGATAATACAGACACCAAGTGCCACGGAGATGGTTTTCTTTACACTGTCATCAGCCACTTCTTGCGAGCCTCCTCTTGATATTGGCATTTAGAAAGATCTTGTCAATGATCGGTGCAAACATGTTCCCGAAGAGAATGGCAAGCATCATCCCTTCAGGATATGCCGGATTTATCACCCGGATTAGTACGCACAGAATCCCGATTAAAAAACCATAGACATATTTACCCTTTTCGGTCATAGCCCCTGATACAGGATCTGTTGTCATAAACACCGTGCCGATGGCGAAACCGCCCAGCACCAGATGCCACAGCGGCGTCATCTGAAACAGGGGGTTTGTTTCGCTTCCGATTATGTTCAGTATTATTGAAAGACAGAACATCCCGGTGACTGTAGAAAGCATGATCCGCCATGATGCTATACCGGTAACGATCAATATTGCTGCTCCGATAAGACAGGCCAGCGTCGATGTTTCTCCCATTGAACCCGGTATAATTCCAAGAAAAGCGTCCGTCCACGATACGGTCAAATGCAGTGTGGAACCTGCAGCTGCAGCAAGTGGCGTGGCCTTCGTTACCCCGTCAACCGCGACCCAGACAGCATCACCGGAAATCTGCGCCGGATAGGCAAAGAAAAGAAAAGCACGACCCATCAATGCAGGATTGAAAATATTCTTGCCTGTTCCGCCAAACACTTCCTTTCCCACGACAACGCCGAAAGAAATACCAGCCGCTACCTGCCACAGCGGAATGTTAGGAGGAAGAATCAGGGGAAAGAGCAGGCTCGTTACGAGAAAACCTTCATTTATTTCGTGTTTTCTGACTGAAGCAAATAAAACTTCCCAAAAACCTCCGGCAGCAAGGGTAACAATATAAACGGGGAAAAAGTAGAGCGATCCGTGTATCACATTTGCAATGATACTGTCCGGATTTATTCCGATGCCGAGTGCGGCAAGAATATTTCCGCGCCAGCCCTCAAGAGAAGCAGCGCCAAGCTTTTCCAGTTCGAGGTTGGCCTGCAATCCTGTGTTGTAAAGCGCCATATATACACAGGGAAGCAAGGCATATACTACCCACATCATAACCCTTTTCAAATCCATGGCGTCCCGGATGTGGGATCCCCTCTTTGTTACTTTTCCGGACGTAAAAAGAAACGTATCAGTGGCCTCGAAAAGGGGATACAGTTTCTCCAGCTTGCCGCCTTTTGTAAAATGTCTCTCCTGTCTGTCAAGAAACTCTCTTAAACCCTTCATCTCATCCTTCCTTCTCTATGAGTGAGAGATTTCTTCTTAGTTCCGTCCCGTGATCGATTTTTGACTGACAGACAAATGTGCATAACGCGAGGTCTTCCTCATCAAGTTCGAGACACCCCAATTTCTCCGCTTCCTCAACGTCATCAACGGCCAGGGCCCTTAAAAGGTAAGTTGTCATAATATCGAGGGGCATCACTTTTTCATAAGCCCCTACGGGAACTATCGCCCTCTTATCACCACAAGTTGAAGTTGTAAAATCAAACTTTTTATTTGGGAATAACCGCGACAGCATAATATTCTTCGAGGAATAAAGATTCAATCCCGGCGTTAACCATCCAAGGAGCTCTCTTTTTCTCCCTTCAGGGATTACAGAAATCTGCTGGTGATATTTACCGAGAAAACCTGTGGCCTCATACGCCCTGTGACCGGATAAAACAGAACCGGAAATAATGCGATGTTCACCTTCCTTCAATTCTCCCTTTGTAATGTCTTCTACAGATGTGCCTATTCTCGTTTTTATCAAACGGGGATTTTTCACGGAAGGACCGGCGAGAGAGACAATCCTTTCGACAGTCAGTTTCCCTGTGGTGAAAAGTATCCCCACATCAACTACGTCCTGGGCATTTATATACCAGACCTGTTTATTCTTGCCTGCGGGGTCGATGAAATGAATATGGGTCCCGGCGTTACCCGCAGGATGAGGTCCGCTGAATTCAATAACCGACAGAGTCTCTACCTGTGATTGAGGAATCGCCTCGCCCGGTGACTTGCAGAGATATACTCTTCCCTCTGTTAATCTGGAAAGAATTGTTAAACCATTTTTGAAATGTCTTTCTTTTCCGTCAAGTATCTTCGCCACCGAAGGCGCCAGTGGATTGGTGTCCATCGCAGTAATGAAGAGTGAATGTGGAGTTGCTTCAGGATCGGGAACCATACTGAATGGCCTGCTCCGGAGTGACGTCCATAAGCCCGATTCAAGGAGCAGATCAACAACGTTCTTTCTGTCGAGAGAAGTGATGGCCTGTTCGGAATACGATGCAAATGTAACCTCATCACTCCCTGATAGGGCAATGACAATTGACAGCAGCATTCTCTTTTCGCCGCGGTTGATTTCAATTACCTTTCCAGACCCGGGTGAGGTGTAACGAATGGAGGGGGTCTTTTTATCGGTAAAAAGGAGTTCTCCAAGTTTGACAAAGTCCCCGATCGATACAGCAAACCGTGGCTTCATGCCAACGTAATCAGTTCCAACTAACGCGACCCTGCCCGGCTGCCCCGCTTCGTCGATTTCCTGTTTCGGCTGACCGGAAATGGGGAGAGTCAAGCCTCTTTTTATCTCTATTTTCTTCGTTTCCACTTTTTACTTTCCAATATTATTCTGTAGAAACTACTCGTATTTTCCCTTTAACGTTGATTAAGATCTATGCTATTTTTTAAAGGTATCAGAGAGTTAAGCACTTGACAACCCGTAAAATTACCAGTTGTTTATGTATATGAATTTCGAATTTTCATTACATAGTTCTCTATTCACCATTCAAGTCATTTATTCCAAACGGATAACACTCTCCACTTGATGAGCGGTGCCCGGAATTACAGTGACAATGTCACTGTCTGCATTCGCTGTCTCTACGCAGACCATACTCATATATTCTTCATCTCCGAAGTCATTCAATCCTCGGGCTTTATCGATCCAGGGATTCCAGACGACTGTTGTGCGACTGCCGCTTTTGGCAACACGGATGTTCCGCTTCATTCCGCTGTCTTTGATGATGCAATCAGCCTCAGTGTCAAGGTAGATGCGGTCAGTCTCACTATTGATCTTTACTGTTCCCTCTTGTACTTTCCGATTGCCCTGATCAACTTTGTCGACATATGAGCAGCCTTCCAGCCCTTCAATGGTGATGTCTGTAATGGAGGACATATTGAAATAGCTGTGCAGCGCCCCTCCATATGAAAATGCCGTATTTCCGGTATTCGTGACAATGAGTTTTACAATCAGAAAATCTTTGACTGTGATATCTATTTCCAATCGAAAGCGATAAGGCCATAGTTTCATTGTTTCTTCACTATCAGTAATCATAAGCCTCAGCCGTGTACTTTCATCCTCTCGTTTCTCAGACTCGCTCACAGACCAGACTGCAGTGCGAACAAAACCATGAGCAGGCTTATCCCTGTCCGCTGGATGATCGGCAAACCACGGCCAGCAGACCGGTATGCCGCCGCGAATGGCTTTTCCTGATTTAAAATGGCTATGTCTGCTAAGCCACAGTACCGGCTCGAGATCACGAGGCCGGAAAGACATGACATGACCACCATGCAATGATACAGTTGCTTCTCCGTGGGGATTCCTCATTTCAGCAACAATAAATCCTCCGGGACCTTCGGTAAAGATTAATTGATCACGGATTCCGAATTTCTGATTCAGCTTTAATAGATCATTAGTACTCATGTTGTTTCTTATTGGGCATTCTTTATTCGTAATCCTGTTACTTGCTGTCCCTTGAATGTGCCCCCTCCTCTCTTCTCCTTACGAAGGGGTGGAAGATAAAATCTGCACTATTCCTCAGGTGCCCGACGCTCACGCAGCCAATCAGTATGAAAGACGCCCGGTTCGTCAAGCCGCTCGTAGGTATGGGCTCCGAAATAGTCCCGCTGAGCCTGCAGTAAGTTATGAGGGAGACGTTCGCTGCGATATCCATCGTAGTAGTTAAGAGCAGCGCTTATTGCAGACGCCGGTATTCCGATTTGCGCAGAAGTACTGACAATGCGCCTCCATGCTTCCTGGCTTGATTCGACTGCTTCCCTGAAATATGTATCAAGCAGCAGATTTTCGAGTTTTGGATCACGATCAAAGGCCTCCTTGATTCTTTCCAGAAACGCAGCACGGATGATGCAGCCGCCGCGCCAGAGCATGGCGATTTCACCGTAGTTCAAATCCCAGCCATGTTCTTCCGCCGCTGCCATGAGCTGAAAAAAACCCTGGGCATAACTGCATATCTTTGATGCATAAAGCGCATGCCGGACAGACTCAATAAATTCCTCACGGTTCATTGACTCACGAAATTTTTCGATAGCTCCCCGGGGGCCTGAGAGAATACTGCTCGCCCTGACGCGTTTGTCTTTCTGCGCTGACAGGCAGCGGGCAAAAACAGCTTCGGTAATAAGTGTAGTGGGGACACCGAGATCAAGGGCAAGCTGGCTGGTCCATTTCCCGGTTCCTTTCTGTCCTGCCTTGTCAAGAATTACATCGACGAGTGCATTGTTCGTCTTTGGATCAGCAACAGAAAAAATATCCCGCGTAATCTCGATCAGAAAACTGTCGAGCTCTCCTTTATTCCATTCTGCGAATACGTCATAAAGCTCTTCATTGGAAAGACCTGCTCCATCCTTTAGCAGACTGTATGCTTCACAGATAAGCTGCATATCACCGTATTCAATACCGTTATGAACCATTTTCACGTAATGACCTGCCCCGCCGAACCCTATCCATTCGCAGCATGATATATCTTTATTCGGCCCTACCTTGGCTGCTATTTTCTGAAATATTGGTTTAACATGCGGCCATGCATCAGCTGCTCCACCGGGCATAATACTCGGACCGTAGCGCGCACCCTCCTCTCCTCCCGATATCCCGGTCCCGAGATAGAGGATACCCTGCTGTTCAAGCTCCCTGATCCTTTGCTCAGTATCCTCGTAGTATGAATTGCCGCCGTCAATGATAATATCTCCTTCTTGCAGCAATGGAGCAAGTTGTTTGATTGTCTGGGTGACCGGTTCTCCCGCTTTCACCATCATCATGACCCGCCGCGGTTTCTTCAGACTCTGTACAAGCTCTTCAGGGCTGTAACATCCGACAATTGACTTCCCTTTGGCAGACCCGGCAAGAAAATCATCTACCTTGCCGGTCGTTCTGTTATATGCTGCCACGTTAAATCCATGATCAGCCATATTAAGAATTAAATTCTGGCCCATTACAGCCAGTCCGATAAGTCCTATGTCGCATTGTTCATTCATGAACTATTCCTCCCGGTCATATTTAGTTACTCACTTCAGGTTCATGCCACTCTCCATGCCCGGAAATCAGTTTGATCGATTCTTCCGGCCCCCATGTACCGGGCTGGTATTCATATACAGGAGTAACATCATCAAGGATAGGCTCCACCACCCGCCACGCTGCTTCAACTCCATCTTCTCTTGTAAACAGCAAAGAATTCCCGGCCATTGCTTCCGTAAGAAGATGTTCATAAGGCCCGGCCTCCTCTCCTCCTGGATCATGCGAGACGAGTAATTCAATGTCTTTGCCATGGGGTCCCTGCGGTCCTCTTCCTTTAAAGATATTGGCACCGATTGCAATCGCTACATCCGGCCCCAGACGGAACCGTACATAATTTGGTTTTCCAAAGGTGAATGTACGACCTGAAAACGTCTTTTGCGGTGGTTGACGAAGTTCTACAATGACCTCTGTAGCAGTTACAGGGAGATTCTTCCCGGCACGAATATAAAAGGGGACACCTTCCCATCGCCAGGAATCCATTTCGAGCCGTACAGCGGCAAATGTTTCAACTTTTGAATCAGGCGCTACTCCATCCTCATCCCGATAACCAGTAAACTGACCGCGGACTACATCGCTTTTCCCAAGCGGGCTAATTGACTTGAAGACTTTGACTATTTCGTCACGCATCGCGTCATCGTCTCCCCCCACTGGAGGCTCCATTGCAAGAAGACCGATTATCTGAAGAAGATGGTTTTGTATAACATCCCTTATAGCTCCCGTTTCCTCGTAAAAGCTACCGCGTCCTTTAATGCCAAAATCTTCCGCCATGGTGATCTGAACACTGTTTACGTAGTTCCGGTTCCAGAAAGGCTCGAGGAACGAGTTAGCAAAGCGAAAGAAAAGCATGTTGAGGACAGGCATTTTACCCAGGTAATGATCGATACGGAAGATAGATCGTTCATCAAACACTTCATGCAGGATGCTGTTCAATGATTGCGCTGATGCCAGGTCTCTGCCAAAGGGTTTTTCAATTACGACGCGGGCTCCCCGAGAACATCCTGACTTCCCTAATGCTGCTGTTACACCAGGAAACATACTGGGAGGAATGGCAAGATAATAGGTCGGCTGCCTGGCATCACCCAATTCTCTTCGCAATGTTTCGAATGTGGCCATATCGTTATAATCTACAGATACGAATCGGAGAAGATCGGCCAACTTTGCGAATTCGCCTTCGTCAACACCACCCCCGTGCTTCTCAATACTTTCACGCGCCCTGTCTCTCAACTGACCAGTCTGCCAGTCCGATCTGGCAACTCCAATAACGGGAACGTTTAGATTTCCGTGTTTAACCATAGAGTAAAGGGCTGGGAAAATTTTTTTGTAGGCGAGGTCTCCTGTGGCCCCAAAGAACACCAGGGCATCTGAATTAATTATCGTCATTGTTACCTCCTGACGTTGTCATTCGTATTTTCAACACTGTCCAACAGGTCAAAGGGAGTTTAATCCACTTCAGCTGCATTTATGTTTTCATCTGGCCTTTTCCACTTCATCCAGCAATTTGTCGAAGGCTTCAGCGAACAGTACCACTCCTTCTTCAAGAAGTCTATCCGTCACATCTTTCATGGAAATCCCGGCCTGTGCAAGTTTCTCCATGGTTTCATAAGCCTCGTCGACTCCTTCAGTGAGGCTTTCACGCAGCTTGCCGTGATCGCGAAATGCCAAAGCTGTTGGAGGCGGTATTGTGTTGACGGTCTGCGGACCAATGAGTTCTTCAATATAAATTACATCCCGGTATTCGGGATTCTTAGTACTCGTGCTGGCCCACAGGACCCGCTGTGTTTGAGCGCCTTTATCCGCCAGCGCCTGCCATTGATCACCGCTGAATATTTCCTTATATCTATGGTAGGTTATCTTGGCATTGGCAATGGCCACTTTCCCCATCACCGCCTGCAGCAGATTCTTTTCATCAGGACTGTTGGCGCTCTTCAGCTTCTCATCGAGAAGTTTATCAGTGGCCGAGTCAATACGGCTGATGAAAAAGCTTGCCACACTGGCTACATGATCCAGTGGCTGTCCCTGAGCAGATCTCTTTTCAAGTCCTGAGATGAATGCTTTGGCAACCTGTTCGTAAGCATCCTGTGAAAAGAGCAGCGTCACATTCACATTAATGCCCTCGCTGATCAACTGTTCAATCGCCGGAATTCCCTCAGGCGTGGCAGGAACCTTGATCATGAGGTTCTCCTTTGCAACGGTCTTCCAGAGACGACGGGCTTCCTCCAGTGTCCCATTAGTATCACGGGCAAGGTGTGGTGAAACCTCCAGACTTACATACCCGTCCAGCTTCTTCGCCTGGTCATACACAGTGCGTAATGCATCGGCAGTACCCTGAATATCGTGTATGGCAAGCTGCTCATAGATCGACTTTGCATCTTTGTGCTCCGATGACAGGGAATTGATTGACTCCTTATATTCGTCAGTCTCGGAGATTGCTTTCATAAATATAGCAGGGTTTGATGTAATACCCCGCACTCCGTCTTCTTTAATATGCGTATCCAGTTTGCCGCTCGTAATCAGACTGCGGAGTATATAGTCGAGCCAAAATGATTGTCCGTAATTGTATAATTCTTGTAATGGATTCATACCTGTTCCTCCTTAAATTGGATCCTAAAACAACTTTTATGGATCACCTCGTTTTTTCTACCTGTGCCTTCGCAGCAGCGACCACCTGGTCAGGGGTGAAGCCGTATTTTTTCTTGAGTTCTTTCAACGGAGCAGATGCGCCGAATGTTTCCATCCCCACAATGTGTCCGTCCAGGCCTGTATATCTGTGCCAGCCCAGAGTCGACGCCAGTTCAACAGCGACACGCGAAGTGACTGAAGGTGGAAGCACACTGTCCCGGTACTCCTGACTCTGGTGATCAAATAGTTCCCACGACGGCATGCTCACTACCCGTGCCCTGATCCCTTGTTTCGTTAACTGCTCATATGCATCAACACAGAGAGAAACTTCACTTCCCGTTGCCAACAGCAGAACATCAGGCTTTCCATCCTCTGCATCGGCCAGCACATATGCTCCTCTTGCAACTCCTGAAGTCGGTGCATATCTGGCACGATCAAGTGTAGGCAGAGCCTGCCTTGAAAGAATCAAAGCTACGGGCTCATGCCTGAGCTGCATAATCACCCTCCACGCCTCCACCACCTCGTTCGCATCCGCCGGTCTCAGGGTGATCAGACCGGGTATGGAACGCAATGAAGCAAGGTGCTCTACGGGCTGATGGGTCGGCCCATCTTCCCCAACCCCGATCGAATCATGGGTGAAAATGTAAATAACAGGGATTTCCATAATAGCGCTTAACCGTATCGCCGGCCGTGCGTAATCACTGAAGATCAGGAATCCCGATCCATAAGGCCGCACTTTTGAGAGCGACATGCCATTCATGATGGAACTCATTGCATGCTCGCGAACACCGAAGTGGAAGTTCCTTCCGCCCGGATTTTCAGCTGAAAAATCACCTGCGTCTTTAAAGGTAAGTCGTGTTTTCGTTGAGGGGGCAAGGTCAGCTGATCCGCCGATAAGCCAGGGGACATTCCCGGCTATGGCATTGAGGACCTGTCCTGAGGAAGCACGTCCCGCAACACCCTTCGGATCTGCGGGGAACGAGGGGAGGTCTTTGTCCCACTCTTCCGGAAGCTCACGGCGCTGCATCAACTCACTATGTTCTGTAAGGTCTGGATGCTCTGTTTTATAATCTTCGAACTTTGCCTTCCAGTCTTTATTCAGCTCCTGTCCCCGCTTCCCTATATTCTCCCTGAAGTGCTCGCGTACGCCAGCAGGCACAAGGAATTTGGCATCCTCGGGCCAGCCATAATTCTTTTTCGTTTTCATGATCTCTTCTTCACCCAGTGGTTCGCCGTGGGCGGCACTTGTATCCTGTTTACTGGGAGCCCCGTAGGCGATGTGGCTGTCTACAATAATAAGTGTAGGCCTGTCACCGGTATTCAGGAATGTGGTGAATGCCCGTTCGAGCATATCAAGGTCATTGGCATCTCCTACCCGCGTAACATTCCAGCCATAGCCGATAAAGCGTGTAGCAACATCTTCACTGAAAGCGAGTCCCGTATTTCCTTCAATCGTTATATTATTGTTATCGTAAATCCAGCAGAGGTTTGAAAGCTTGAGATGTGCTGCAAGGGACGCTGCTTCACTTGATACTCCTTCCATCATGCATCCATCACCGGCAAGGGCGTAGACATTGTAATCGAACATGTCAAAGTTAGGTTTATTAAAGTAACCAGCCATCCACCGGCTGGAGATGGCCATACCAACACTGGTAGCAACTCCCTGTCCCAGTGGTCCCGTGGTTGTTTCAATACCTGACGTCCACCGGTATTCGGGATGTCCGGGGCATTTGCTGTCAAGCTGACGGAAATTCCTGATATCGTCCAGTTCAACTGAGAGCTTGCCCAGCACCTCATATTCGGGATTAACGGCCTTAACATCGCACAGGTGAAGCATTGAATACAGTAAAGTCGAAGCGTGACCCATTGAAAGCACAAAACGGTCGCGGTTGGGCCAGATAGGGTCTTCCGGGTCAAATCTCAGAAAGCGCTGCCACAGGCAATAGATGACCGGCGCCATCGCCATGGGCGTACCCGGATGGCCTGAGTTGGCCTGTTGAACCGCGTCCATTGCCAGCGTGCGGATCGTATTAATGCATTGTTGATCTATTTTTTCCTGTGCTGCCATCTCACCGGTTGTCATTGAATTTTCTCCTTATGTGTATGTCAATTTTTTTGTGACAGGAACTCCCTTCGAGAGTTTTATTTCCTCTCCTTCGTGTTCGATCACCAGTTCGGACCCTTCTCTGAGCAGATATGTAGCGGATTCCCGGTTAATGTCAACCACCAGTTGCTGCCCCCGTATGGTCAGGGGAAAACGAAGCTTGTGCCATCGCTCGGGGATCCTCGGCTTGAACGATATGCGGCCGTCATAGTCGCGCATTCCCGCGAATCCATAGGGAAAGATCATCCATGTTCCTCCCATGGAAGCTATGTGGCAGCCATCCTTTACATTACCCCCAATATCAGCCAGATCCATCAGAGCGGCATATTTCCCATATTCCAAAGCCTTGTCAATATAACCAAGCTCTGCAGCCATAATGCTCTGAATACACGATGAGAGAGAGGAGTCCCCCGTTGTCAGCGGATCATAGTAATCGAAATTACGCTTCTTCTCTTCCAGCGAAAACTTATCCCCATGCAGAAACATTGCCATAACTACATCCGCCTGTTTGAGCACCTGGCGCCGGTATATGTCGAGGGGATGATACGACAAAAGCAGCGGATATTTTTCAGGAGGCGTATTTTCAAAGTCCCATTTTTCTCTGTCTAGAAAACCGTCGTCCTGTAGATGGATGCCTGTTTCCTCATCATAAGGAACGTACATATTGTCTGCAGCCTTCGTCCATTCTTTAACCTCTGACATCTCCAACCCAGTCTTGTGAACGAGTGACTGGAACACATCGGGCTCATCGTTTCGTAATGATTCGACAGTCATTGCTGCATATCTCATGTTTTCCTTTGCCATAACATTTGTGAAGGCGTTGTTTTTAACAACTGCAGTATATTCATCGGGGCCGGTTACTCCGTGAATGCAGAACTTCCCGCCTTTTCTGTCGGAATAGAATCCAATGTCACTCCAGAACCGGGCGGTTTCTACCAGCATTTCCGCACCATACTTATGGAGGAATTCTCTATCGCCGCTAACATCAACATACTTCTTCAACGCGTACATAATATCGGCATTGATATGATACTGTGCTGTACCCGCTGCATAGTACGCTGATGCCTCCTCACCATTAATGGTCCGCCAGGCAAACATAGCCCCCTTATGGTGCAGCTCCCGCGCCCTTTCTCTGGCTTTGTCAAGAGTACTATATCGGAAGATCAGCAGGTTCCTGGCTATGCGGGGAGCAGTGTACATAAGAAAGGGCATGATATAAATCTCCATGTCCCAGAAATACTGACCTTCATATGCCTGTCCGGTAAGACCCTTTGCTGCAACGCCAGTACCCTCGGCCCGTGCCGATGCCTGGAGAATGTGAAACAGATTAAACCGGATGGCCTGTGCGATCTCGACCGTTGTTTTCTCCGCTTTTTCAGGATCAGGAACAATTTCAACATCACTTCTCTTCCAGAAATCATCCATGTACTGTTTCTGGCCCGTAAGCAGCTTACCGAATCCGTCATCTTTAGACCGGTCCAGTGCACGCCCAGCCCTTGCACATACCTCCTCTGACGAGGCAGTGCCAGATGTAATATATGCCATGAACTTCGTAAGCCGCACGGGCTTGCCCGGTTGAGCATCGATGGAGAAAACAACTTGACCGGAGTCTTCGGAACATTCACTTTTGTGCGTATGAGGGCACTCGGTATCAATGTGATGATCAATGCCGCAGGCCAGCATTATTCTGCTGTGATTAGTACGATGGCACAGCACAATACGACGGTTATCTGTGTAATTCATCTGTGGAAGCAGGACCTGATGCTGAAAACCCCGTGCTTTCCGTGGGTCGTCTCCAGTATCCCCACCCGTCTGACCGCTCTGGTCGCAGGCCATTTCAGAAGAGATGACGACCGGGGCACTGGCATTCAATAGCGTGACCTCATAATGGATAGCAGCAACATGACGGTGCTCGAATGAAACGAGGCGTCGGGATTTTATTGATACCTGTTTTCCGGAAGGTGTTTCCCAGAGAATTTCCCGATCAAGGGTGCCCTCCTTCATGTTGAGTCTGCGGTCAAAACTCAGCAGAGCAGCACGTGGCAGATAAAGTGCCTCATCATCAACATAGAGCTTAATGATCCTGCTGTCAGTGATATTAACAATAGTCTGGCCTGTCCTGGCGAATCCATATGCATCCTCACCGTAAATAATAGGCCATGACTCATAGAAACCATTAATAAACGTTCCGTTTTGTACAACAGGGGTCCCATCCTCAAAACATCCCCTCATTCCAAGATAGCCATTGCCGGTCGAAAAGATCGTCTCAGTCATTGCAAGGTACTGCGGAGTAAATTGCTTCTCTATATAATTCCACTCATCCGGTGGATATATATGGTGCGGCGGTGTAACACGTTCACGATGTATCAATGTATTTTAATCTCCTTACCTGAAACCTTAACTCACCAACTCGCCCAGGTCCTTCACAACAACATCAGCACCATTGTTTTTCAACTCTCCGGCATTGTCGTTCCTGTCAACACCAATTACCAGGCCGAAGCCTCCATTACGGCCGGCCTGTACTCCTGAGATTGCATCTTCAATCACTACTGCACGCTTTGGATCAACGCCAAGTTCTTCAGCTCCTTTGAGATAGGTGTCAGGAGCCGGCTTTCCACCCAGGTGCAGCCGCTCTGCAACTTCACCGTCAACG
>PJEL010002920.1_pt1 | contig 15099 bp, 9 predicted proteins | sample 1853271 | NCBI WGS metagenome assembly PJEL01 (sample SAMN08108733, study PRJNA415343) | Invertebrate metagenome, whole genome shotgun sequencing project. | host: Globobulimina | place: Sweden: Gullmar Fjord | collected 2015-08 | reverse complement strand
TGGGCACCGGAGGAGAACTTATGTCCAGAAGCACCAACACCATCACCAGCGGTGAACAGACCGTCAACAGTAGTCATACGGTTGTAGCCCCACTTGTACTGATGGGCACGAGTACCGTCTACTGAAGGAACCCAATCCTCATCTGGTCCAGAGGTCCAGATTCCGCAACAACCGGAGTGAGATCCAAGCATGTAGGGTTCTGTCGGCATAATCTCGGAACCAACTTTTTCTGGCTCAACGTTTGCACCAGCCCAGAGACCAGCTTGACCAACAGACATATCAAGGAAATCTTCCCAAGCTTCAGACTCAAGATGTTTCCAGAATTTCTTCAGTGCTTTTGGATCCATACCGGCATCTTCACGCTCTTTGAGGAATGCGTTCAGAGCAACATCGGTAGCCATGTAGATTGGTCCACGACCTTCTTTCAGCTCGTTGATCATCAGATGGTTACGAAGACAGGTAGGAGTAACTGCAGAAGCACCATAAGGCATGAACTTCTCAAGCTCGTCTTTTACTGCGTCGCTGTTTGCATAGAACTCACCAAGACCGTTCTGTACTTTAGCTTTGAAAAGAAGGAACCACGCGCCAACAGGACCGTATCCATCTTTGAAACGGGCTGGGGTGAAGCGATTTTCCATCATGGTCAGAGTAGCACCAACCTGAGCACACATGGTGTAGGTGGAACCAGCGTTCCATACTGGGTACCAGGCGCGGCCTTTACCCTCACCAGTTGAACGTGGGCGGAAAATGTTTACTGCACCACCGCAGGCAACCATGGCGGTTTTACATTTGAAAACATGTACACAGTTTTCGCGAGTAGAGAAACCAACAGCACCAGCAATCTGATTCTCTTTGTTCTTATCAAGAAGCATCTTAACGATAAATACACGCTCCATGATGTTGTCTTCGCCAAGAGCAGACTTAGCAGGCTCAGCAACAATACGCTTGTAGGACTCACCGTTAATCATAATCTGCCATTTACCGGTACGTACAGGTGTTCCACCTTCACGCAGGGAAGCAGCAGGCTTGGCGCCGTCAAGGTTTTCGCCATCAGCATCTTTTTTCCAGATTGGGAGTCCCCATTCCTCGAAAAGTTTAACAGACTCATCAACGTGACGTCCAAGATCATAAATAAGATCTTCACGAACAACACCCATAAGATCGTTACGTACCATTTTTACGTAATTCTCAATTGGGTTCTCGCCAATGTAGGTGTTAATAGCAGACAGACCCTGAGCAACAGCACCAGAGCGCTCCATTGCAGCCTTGTCAACCAGGATAATTTTCAGATCAGCTGGTGCCCATTTTTTGATCTCAAAAGCGGTACCGCAAGCAGACATACCGCCGCCAACGATAAGCACATCACATTCGTGCTCCTTAATTTCCGGATTTGGATCAGCGTTCAGCTCACCAAGTGGTTTATTTGGTAATGCCATATTGGAATCTCCTTAAAATATTTTAAATATAGATTTTTTTAGCAATTAAATCTCACTACCACACGACTTACTTAGGTGCGGGCAGATCACTCTCAAGAAGCAGACACTCATCATCAAGATTTGCGCCGGTCTCACCAACATAAGCGTTAGCAGCACCCTCAGCAGTTGTACGGATTGGGAACTTGAAGCGCTTGATGTTGCCATTACGGAACTTAACAGTCCACATAATGTCTTCTGTACCCATCATTGGATGAACCTGGCCGCCCATTGGTACGAAGTCATCATAACCGCGAACCATGATAGCGCCCTGGGGACAAATTTTTACACATGAATAGCACTCCCAGCAGGCATCAGGCTCCTGGTTGTAGGCCAACATTTCCTCTTTGTTAAGTACCATCAGGTCGTTCGGGCAAATGTACATACATGCTGTCTTGTCTCCACCCTTGCAACCATCACACTTGGAAGGATCAACATAACTTGGCATTAAAAATACCTCCTCAATAGGATTGAATGTTTGATTCCACGACATGCGAAATCGGCTTTCTTTTTATAAATTAAAAAGTATCTTACTTCTATAAATACGATCTTCTAAATGAGGGGTCACTCATTTTCAGACCAAAGTATCTATAAATTTTCATCTGGCAAATGTCAAGAAAAAAAGATTGTCAAGTCATTCACTTTTTTTCTTTTATCACTTTAAGATTTATTTTTGGATTTGACATCATGCCTGCAGATGATTACTTTCATCCAACTTTACTTTATAAAAAATGCCATTTTTCCTTATAATAATTAGATTCACATCGAGGTACATCAATGACTGACAAGAGCAAAAGTATGTTTGGCGGTGACACCAATCCAAGCAACATCATCCCTCAGAAATACACCCTGGACAGTAAGATTAAATTTCGCTGTCACCCAGGGGTTTCCTGCTTTACCGCCTGCTGTGGTAATATCAATATTATTCTTACTCCCTTTGACATTTTACGTCTGCGGCGACATCTTAACATGACAGCCGATGAATTCTTGCTCAGATTCACCACCCCCATGTTTATCGAAAAAACCGATATGCCTGGCGTAAAGCTTCACTTAGACGAAAATGGCCGCTGCCCCTTTGTTACTGATGAAGGATGTACTATTTATTCAGAACGCCCTTCTGCCTGTCGTTATTACCCCATTGGTATGGCAAATTTTCATGAAGGCGGCGAAGAAGGTGTTGAATCCGAGCAGTTCTTTTTTGTGGTAAAAGAAGATCATTGCAAGGGCCATGAAGAAGATACTGACTGGACAATCGGGGAATGGCGTGCAGACCAGGGAGTTGATGAATGCGATGAAATGAATAAGGAATGGCTTGAGCTTGTCATGCGTCGTAAATCTTTTGGACACCAGGCATCCTTAAGTGATGAAGCCAAAAAAGTGTTTTTTATGGTGAGCACTGATCTTGATAAATTTAAAAATTTTATTTTTAACAGCTCCTTTCTTGATACCTATGACGTTGACCAGGATACTCTTGATGAAATCCAGAAAGACGACATTGCTCTGCTAAAATTTTCTTATAAATATCTTGCCTCTTCTTTATTTGGCACCAATGATGTTAAGATAAAACCTGAGAAGATCAAAGAAAGTACTAAAAAAATAAAAGCTAAGCAGGATGAAAAAGAAGCTGGTGCTGAAGATGCTTACAAAGAGCTAATTAAAGACCGGGATGACCTCATCGCTTCCCATGAGAAAGCCGGTATTCGCCAGAAAAAATAAATTGAGATTTTAATATTTAAGGATTGGAACGCTCACTCTGGGCGTTCCAATTTTTTTTACTTCATCATCACCACTCTCTTTCTCCTCTCCCCATTTGACTTCTCCTTTCACCTCGTTGTATCATCATTAACTAGAGTTCAAAATTCTGACTTTTTAATGTTCAACATTTATGGAGCATCGTATGATTGTATCCATTGGTGAAATAGTCTGGGATATTTTCGGCGCCAAAAAAATTCTGGGTGGAGCCCCGTTAAATGTCGCCTATCATCTTTCCTGCCTGAAACTTGACGTTCATCTTATCAGCAGAATCGGCACTGACGATCTTGCGGCAACAACCTTACAACGCATACGAGATCTCTCTCTGTCAGCTGACGGAATCCAGCAGGATCAGAAACTGCCCACAGGCCAGGTTATAGTTACTGTGGGCCCGGACAATGAGCCATCATTTGACATTGTCGCGCCGGCTGCCTGGGATGCCATTGAACCTCCCGGCCCGCAAAACACACCGGCAACACCTTTTCACCTGGTGTTCGGCACCCTGGCTCAACGGTCTGAAAAGAGCAAATCCGCCATCCGCTCTCTCTGGGAAAAAGCAGATCTGACTTTTTACGATGTAAACCTTCGCCCTCCATTTACCCCGCCTGAAACTGTTCTTGAATCTCTGCCAGCTGCAGACGTGGTAAAACTTAATGATCATGAACTGCACACTGTTGCCGCCTGGAACAACCTTCCCGCAGGCACTGTCCGCCAAACTGCTCAATCACTTTTTTCGGCTTTATCAATCAAAGTGCTTGCCGTTACTCTTGGCAATGAAGGTGCCTTGCTGGTCTGCAAGGATGGTTTATTTGAACATCCCGGTTATTCGGTGCAGGTTGCAGATACCGTCGGTGCAGGCGATGCTTTTTTTGCTTCTCTCATCGAAGGAATCATTTTGAAACGGTCATGGCAGCAATGTTTGGAACAGGCAAACAGACGGGGATCTCTTGTGGCAAGCAAGTCCGGGGCAACTCCGTTGATGTGAAAACAATGAACATCGAACGTTCAAACTTATTTTTTAAAAAACTGAGATAATTACTATTTAAGGGAAATATCAGTCATGCAAAAAGGTCTTTACATACAAATGTTTAGTATCCATGGTCTCATCCGAGGAGAAGCACCGGAACTTGGACGTGACGCTGACACAGGAGGGCAAACCAAGTATGTCATTGAACTGGCCCGAGCTCTTGGAGAACACCCGGACGTTGGCCAGGTTGATCTCTTCACCCGCCTTATTCAGGACAAAACCGTTTCGCCGATTTACTCGTCTCCCATGGAGCAATTATCAGCAAATGCCCGTATAATTCGTATTCAGTGCGGCGGTCGAAAGTACATTCGCAAGGAACTGCTCTGGCCCCACCTTGATGAGTTTATTGACAAAACCATTAAGATTATCAAGGCCCAGGGACGTATCCCTGACTTCTTCCATGGCCACTACGCTGACGGCGGATATGTTGCCATGGAACTGGCAGCAGCTTTTGACGCCCCTTTTGTCTTTACCGGTCATTCCCTGGGCCGGAATAAAAAGGAAAAACTGCTTGCTGCAAAGCAATCGGTGAAAGAAATCAACAAACGCTACAAAATGGATGTTCGCATCAAAGTTGAAGAAAAAATCATCAAGAAAGCCGATCACATCATCACCAGTACCAGGCAGGAAATTGACAAACAGTATGGCCTTTACACGAACAGCGGGAAGCATTTCAGTGTTATCCCCCCCGGCATAGACCTTGACATCTTCCACCCCTATTATCACAGCCAGCTTGACCCTGACAAAGAAAATGAGATAGCCAAACAAACCAAAATCACCTTATTCCGGGAACTCCATCGTTTTTGGACTGATCCGCAAAAACCTTTTATTTTGGCTCTTTGCCGCCCGGACCAGCGTAAAAACATTACCGGTCTGATTGAGGCCTATGGCACAGACCCTGACCTGCGGGCCATGGCCAACCTGGCTATCTTTGCCGGAATCCGGAAAAACATCATGGTTATGGAGGACAACGAGCGGGGCGTACTCACCGACATGCTGCTCAAAATGGATTTCTATGATCTGTACGGCAAACTGGCCATCCCGAAAAAGCATGATTTTGCCACCGAGGTCCCTGAGCTGTATCGGCTCTGCGCTGAAAGTGGCGGGGTATTTGTTAATCCGGCTCTGGTTGAGCCCTTTGGCATCACCTTGATTGAGGCCTCTGCCAGTGGACTGCCCATTATCGCCACCAATGATGGTGGCCCGGTGGACATTGTGGCAAATTGCGAAAACGGCATTCTCGTTGATGTACAGGATAAGGCCCAAATAGCAGCTTCCCTCAAAGTGCTGCTGGCCAAACCAGACAGATGGCAGGCGTGCTCGCGAAACGGCATTAACGGCGTACGGGAACACTACTCCTGGGAATCACACTGTGATCAGACGGTGAGCACATTCAAACAGCTCCTCCCCTCATCATCCCTAAGCAAAAACATCAAGAAAGAATCGCCAAAAAAAAGAATGTCATTTGGTAAAAGGCTGACCGCCTTAAACAAACTTCTTATCACTGATATCGACAACACCCTGGTGGGCAATGCAGATCGACTCAGTGAACTTCTGGAATTAATGGAGAAAAACAAATCACACATTGGCTGGGGGGTGGCCACCGGCCGCAGTCTTGAATTGACCATGGATATCATGACCGAACAGAATATCCCCATTCCGGATATCCTTATCTGCTCAGTGGGTACGGAAATTTATTACGGCCCAGATCTCAGAACAGACAAGGGCTGGCAGCAACACTTAAAGCACCAATGGAAACCGGAACGCATCATTGACACCCTGGATGGACAATCTTTTTTGCACCGACAGGATGCGGAAGGGCAGCGCCGTTATAAAATCAGTTATTTTATGGAAGATGAACCTGAGTTACTGGCCCGGGTCTATCATTACTTGCATAAAGAAAAATTAAAATGCCAAGTTATCTACTCCCACGGTCAGTTTCTGGATATTCTTCCCTACCGGGCCTCAAAAGGACGCGCCATCAATTATATCAGTTACAAGTGGGGTGTTGAACCACACAACATCATGGTATCAGGCGACTCAGGCAATGACGAAGACATGCTGCGGGGCAGAACCTGTGGGCTGGTTGTGGGCAACCACAGCAGCGAACTTGCTCACCTGAAAGGTAAACGAAAAATATTTTTCAGTGAACACGACTACGCAGGCGGCATTATTGATGGACTCACCCATTACAAGTTGCTTTGAAAAGCTATTGGCCATTAGGGTAATTTTATCGCTATAGTCTGCTTTTTTTAAGTACTTAGACCGGCATCACCCTTGGAGGAAATCTCTTCGCTGCGTGTTTCCCGGTATAGATTTTCGAGACTTCGCACTGACTGAAAAACAACATGCAATTCTTTGCTGAAATTACCACACAGCTCATCGACTTTTTTACTGTCTGTTTCATCCACCGCTGACTCCAGCTCCCGGGCAGCTTTTTGTAAAGCCAGAGCACCGGTATTGCCGGCAACGCCCTTCACCCTGAGAAGTATTTCCCGGGCCTCATCTCCTTGGGCTGTGTGCAAGGCACGTGCAATCTCCCTATCACTGCTGCCGAATTTCCTTCGAAATGAAGACAATAGATTCAGGTACAAGGCTGCGTTTCCGGCCACCCGCTTTAAGCCGTTATGCAAATCCAGACCAGGGAGAACATCCGGCAAAACAACCTGAGACGGTTGTTCCTGCAGAGTGGAAACAGTTTTTTCATCTGCCAAATCACTCTTTAACGTCAAATCGCCATGATTAACAATGGCATCAGACAAAGCGCACTTCTGAGGTCTCATTCGGGCTAAAGACTCTGCTTTAGGGGCATTGGCCGCCTCAGCTCCTAGTTTGGCTCGCTCCAGGTCAATGCAACTCTTCTTCAATTTATACATCAAAAAATTGATACAAAGAACTATGCAGATGATGACACCCAGGCCCAGCAGGCTGTTAAATATCTGCTGGCGACGCTGCTTGACAGGAATTGTTTGATCCATGAAAACAGCAAACTCGGCCAGCAGTGAACCGGAAAGATCATAAAGGGGCTCAAGCTTGCCAATATAAGATGTACCGCCATAAGACAACAGGCCGTCTTCAGGATAGGGAACAATTGCAGAGGTTAAATTACTGAGAATTGTCTGCTGATTTTCCCCGTATATGACAAAAGGGAAATCAGTAGCCTCAGCCAGGCTCCCGACAATACTCCGGTTGCCATTAACAAACTTGACCAAGACAACATAGCCGTAGATATCTCCCTGCCCATGGGACAGAGGAACGACCAATTTCATCGTTGTCAACATATCAGGCAAGCCATTTTCAGAATCTGCAAAAGAGGACTCATTCTTCAAAATTGCCGATGGCAACTGCGCAAGACCGGCCTGCCCAGGCATGATATCCACCAGTTTGCTGTAGGGGCCCTGCAAATCATCCTCACCGGCAATACGGCCGCTTGTGGCAAGTAACTGCTTGTCTTCATCCAACAAAAATATCTCATCAATGCTGTGTCTTAAGGCAATTTCCTGGAGCAAGAGCTGAATTGATTTTAATTTGTCAAAATAGAGGTAATGGGTAATTTTCTGTTCCTGTTCCTGGACAATACCGCCGACAAAATCAAGCTCCCGTAATTTATAATGGATGAGAGAAGTGGCGAGGGCAAGACGTTCTTCCAGGATATCGGAGATCATCAAGGTTGTGTGCCGATTGCTATTGATAATCGTCTGGGCTCCATAAAACAGAGTGACGCCAATCAACAAAACAGAGGCCAGCACAACATTTCTAAATATGCGTGATCTCGACACGGTCTCGCTTTTACCAGTAGCCTTAATCATATCCTTCATTTTCCTATAAAAACATGAACACGACTACTTACTTGACCAAGTCTCATGTTTCAGCCGACTCCCCATCAATCTTCAAGCGGAACATCTCATACCTTTTCGGCAAGCGGCTTAAACTGGAGATTATAAAACATCTCCAGGTAGCGCCTGGTTTCCTGACGATCCAGGTTGGTGGCAAATTTCCAAAACCCGTACACACAGGATAAGGACATCAGCCGATGGGCATACAATTTCCAGGTATAACGCAGCTGCACCCGGTCCAACCCTCCCTGGGATATTGAAAGCCAATGCTGGTCATCGTCCCGGCATTTCTCAAAAAAACCAGCCAGAACATCGGCTGACTGGGAGCCATGATTTGGATCAATGTGAAACCCTGAAATTCCATCCTCAATGATCTCAAGCGGCCCGCCATAGCGAGTTGCAAAGGTTGGCAGTCCAGAACCCATGGCCTCAATGACCGTCAAACCAAATGCCTCAAAAAAAGCCGGTTGCACAAAAGCACCGCGACGATCGGCCAGCACACGATATAGCTCGCCTGTAACATTCTTATCCAGGCGCACTCCAAGCCACCGCATCTGCCCATCCAGCCCGTGCTCTTCCATTAACTTATGCATCAAGAGGATCTGCTCTTTTTCTTCGCTGTCTTCTGACAACTCGGTATCCACTGTCCCACCAACAACCAGCAGATTAACCTGATCCCGCAGACGCTCACTGTTTGCGTACCATTCCACAAGTCCGGTGAGATTCTTAATGTGATCCAGCCGAGCCATGGTGAAAAGCAGAGGCTTCTCCTGGTCAATAAGTACCCCCCGACTGTCGTGTCGCTTTTCACCATAGATTAACTCGTGAATCTCTTCATGAAGATGGGTAAGCCTCTCCTCCGTGTTAAAATATGGAAAATAGACATCTGCATCCGCACCGGGTGAGACAATATTAAATTTTGGATCAAAAACATCGATACCATTTATAACCCGGTACAGTCCCGGCATAGTAAAGGCGGAATAACTCTCATATTGGCCGACAATGGCCTCACTGCCGGCAATTTCCTGGAAGGTACTGGTAATAATAAAATCAGCGGCATTCATGGCAATGAGATCTGCGGTGAACTGACAGGAAAAATGGTATTTTTCCTCCATATCCTGCCAATAGAGGGCAGAATAGAGATATTTTGTTTTTTCCAGGGCATGGGCGATATTACACTGGGTCACCCCCAGTTTATGGGAAAGAAGACTTGCCACCAGGTTGCCGTCGGAATAGTTGCCGATAATCAAATCCGGGCGGCAACCAAGATCGGAGACAATCTCATCTTTTACCTCTGCGGCAAAATCTTCAAGATAGGGCCATATATCAAAACGTGAAATCCAGTGATCAATTACCTGTCCCTCTTTATCACGGAAAGGTACGCGAAGAATATGGACATTTTCACAGTTATGGACATCCTCAATACGTTGGTTACAGGTTGTGCCTTCTGAATGAGGAATAAGTCGGGTGACGATGATGATGCGGGGCAGGATATCAAGCCCCTGGTCGTAAATCCGTTTTCGCATCTCCTTTTCCATGGCCCGGACCTGGTCAAGAATATAGACCACCTGTCCACCGGTATCGGGAAGGCCGAGGACATTTTCCTGGCCAAAATAGCCATGGGGAGAAAGCACGACAATATTAAAAATCATGGGAATGCGGCTTAAAAATTTTTCCAGGGCTCGATAATCAGGGGCCTCAAGAATATCGGCCAGCAGACTGAAATTTTCTTTAATCCTGCTTAAGGTCCTCCCCCAGCCCGGTTCAAAACCAAGCGCCTTTAACTCTCCGGCAATATCTGCCCACTCAATTTTTTTCGGCTGCTCGTCAAGAAACTCCATACCCAGACGCAACGCCTTTTGCAAAGCCCCCACATCCCGGATCTGTTTACTGATCATAAACGGCATACCCCGGTAGCTGTGCAGGCGCAAAAAGGAAAGAATCAACTCATCCCCTTTGGACAAATCACTGGAAAGTTTACCACTGAGCCGTCTGTTCAGAAACTCAACCCCACGTCCTATGGACCTGGTCTGGGTCATCTTGGGAAAATCTCGTTCAAAGGGCCCGAGATCTACCTCCAGCGACCACTCTCCTCCTTTGCTCCCAACAACACCTTCCTTAAATTGCAGGAACTCATCACTGGGAATCTCATCAACCTCCAGAGTATCGAGGTTAAAACGAAAAGAGTGCCAATGTGCCACCCGGGGCCGGACATCAAGGCAGAAAAAAGGACTGACCAGAGCCCCTTCCTGGGATTTTGAAAATACAGTACTCAAGGGAGAGGCCAGCAGCCATTCATTGTCACTTTCTAAACAAAACTGCTGGAACTCCTCCCACACTTCCGAGCGGAGAAAAAGAGTCTTGCCACTGTCCCGGTAGCGAGACAGCAGAGAAGAAATCATTTCCTTATTTTTCGCGACAAAATCAATCAGTTCTTTTATGCGCATAACCATCCTCGCGAGTTTTGGATCTCTGGTTCTGAATTATTCTGGCAACTCAATGGTAAACTCTGTCCCTTTACCAATTTCACTGAACACGGATATTGTGCCATGGTGGCTGTCAATAATATTTTTCACTATGGCAAGACCAAGTCCTGTCCCCCGGTTCTTACTGGTGAAAAAAGGGGTAAACATCTGGGACAATATCTCGTCCGGCATCCCCTGACCGCTGTCGGAAATGGTCAGAGTAACACCTCTATTACCCTTTCCAGGGCGACTGCTTATATAAATAGTTCCCCCATCCATGGCCTGCAGAGAATTCATCAAAATATTCAAATAGGCCTGATAGAGTAGATCAAAATCTGCGGTTATGTCGTGAAGTTTTCGATGCAAGTCAACTTTAACCACAATTTTCCGCTTGAAAAATTCCGGACCCATAAATCCAGTTACTTTTTTCAGAACATCATTGATATTTATTTTATTTAATTTTGGTTCCTTAGGCCGGGCAAAGTCAAGAAATTCCCTTACAATTCCATCAAGCCGGGTTGTTTCTTCAACAATGATATCCGCCAGATGACCATTTTCAGGGGAAATGGGCCTCAGTCTTTTTCCCAGTATTTCACCGGTGCTGCGGACTATCCCCAAAGGGTTTTTGATTTCATGCGAAACAGAGGCAACCATTTTACCGAGTGAGGCAAGTCTTTCCGACTGATTCAGCTTCACCTCAAGTTTTCGTCTTTCCGCTGCCCTGGCCTCTATAATCCGCTCCGCCCGGGCCACAATAAAGCGCAAGGCCCAGAATAACCCGCTCATAATGGTCAATGAGGTAAAAATAATCCAGGCCTGTAAATAGATAAGGGTTTCCAGATCACCGGAGAGATCCTGTGAAATCTCAATAACACCCATCACATCACGCGTCGGGCTGAAAGGTTTTTCTTTACGCAAAGGAATAAATGTACGGAGCTGACAGGATATCTTATCCTTACCAGGCAGCAAATTTACCAGTGAGCCGTCCAAATGCAAGAGTGAAACATTTTCTCCCCCCAGGGCTCTTTCATACTCTTCACCGCCCAGATCCTTCTGGCCGACCAATTCTTCAATGGTGCTGTAGGCAACCTGATTTTCTTTTTTGGAAAACAGGGTAACAGAAAAAATATTTAAACCATGTGTTGCACTGCGCACCACCTTATCAAGCTGTTTAAACTGCTTAGGATCCTCCACAGCAATCTGCCTGTTCTGCAGGGCCAAGGGTAAAACAAACTGCTGAAAGATCTGATGACCAACATTTTCAGCAAGGACCAGGGTGTAGGCCTCGCTTCGCTCAAGCATTACGTCTTTTGTGTAGTTGGAGATAACCAGTGACAAGACAAGGGAGGTGACGAGAATAACCACCAGACTGGTAAAGGAAAAGAACTTAACCAGACGAAATGGCTTTAAATTGACAATAGTATCCAGGTTCTCTTGTTCAGTTTTCATGACAAACCCCACACCGGGAACACTTCTTCGTATCACAGGGCCTTGTTGTCTTTTCCGCCAGGGCTCTTTGGTATTCTGCCCATAAATAGACTGGTTTTATGCCATGATCTATCACTTCCCATGGCATCACCTCATCTTTTTGCCGCTGGCGAATATGGTCATCGGGCTCCACACCCTGCTGCCGAAACAGCTGCCGCCAATTTCTGTCAGAATTGGCAAGATGAAATAAAACCTCACCCACCCGGCGATCTCCCCGGGCAAGAACTGCCTGAAAATAAGCATTATCAGGTTTATCCACATTCATCTTAATATTTGCTTCTCCAGCAAATTGTTTACGCAAAAATTTTATTTTTCTTTTCAGCTCAGAAACTCCGGCAAAGGCGCAGTACTGAAAAGGAGTCCATGCCTTTGGCACAAAGGAGTTCAGGCTGACGGTAATATCTGTAAGGTGCCCTCTTTTTCGACCTTCCAGAGCTATACGCTCCCGTATTTTAAAGGTAAGTTCGGCAAGTTCATTCAAATCCTCATCGGTCTCGGTGGGCAGTCCGATCATAAAGTAAAGCTTCAGGTTTGACACCCCGGCTTTAACGAGTTGTTCAGCGGCCCACAGCAGTTCCTCTTCAGCAAGATTTTTGTTAATTACCCGCCTTAGTCTCTCCGATCCGCCATCCGGAGCAATGGCTGCTGTTTTTAATCCACTACTCGCCAAAAGCTCCAACAACTCATCACTGATGGCATCGGCCCTGAGAGATGAAAAAGAAAGACTACAGGAGCTGTGATGGAGAAAATCAGCTACCTTGGCCAAATCATCCCCATCAGCCATTTCCATACCAAGCAGGCCCACCCTTTTAATCTCGGTCGGTTTTTCCTTCAGAGCCTTAATTATTGCATCTGCTGACCAGAGGCGCGGTGGACGGTAGACAAAGCCAGCTGCACAGAAACGACAGCCCCGACTGCAGCCCCGACCCAGTTCGGTAAGGAAGAGATTTGAAAACTCAGTGTCAGCAGTAAGAAGAGTTGAATGCCCCGCCGTAGCTGAATTATGCTCAGTGACCTTTTGCACCGGCAAAGGGACATCGGCCTTTGCGCAAATGGAATCAAGCTTATCATCACGGTAGTGCATTTCGTACAACTGAGGCACATAGCAACCCGGCATTTCACCGGCCATTTCAAGCAGCATATCCTGCCGCCTTGGAAAACCTTCATGAAAAGCGTGAACAAAACGCTTAAGTATATTAGGCAGGACAGGTTCGGCCTCTCCGACCAAAAAGGCATCCATATACGGAGCTAACGGTTCGGGATTGATAAAGGTCGCCACCCCGCCGCCGATAACAAGAGGTGAGCCAGGACCGATAAGGTCCCGCTTTCCCCGCTTTAAGGCAAAAGGCTCTATATCACCGGCCAGAAGCAGACGAAGCAGGTTGACATAATCCTGCTCAAAACTTATTGCACAGAAGAGAATAGGGAAATCTTGGAGAGGGCGGGACGATTCAACGGAACGGGGTGATAGACTGGCACTGTCCGGCAAAAAAACACGTTCACAGACAATGTCCGGAAAGTCATTGATCAAACTGTAGACAAGCTGCATGCCCAGGTTGGACATACCGAGACGATAGACATTGGGAAAGAGTAAAGCAACAGGCAGCTTACCTGTCCATTTTTTCCGGATAGTGCCGCTTTCATGAAATGATGATCGGCCAGGCTTGCTCATTGATTTTAAAAATTACGAATTACGAATTACGAATTACGAATTTGAGGTATTTTCGAATCAGATAATTTCCTTTATTTCGTAATTCACTAATTCATAATTGCACTAATTCTCGTTTCTCCGGATAAAGGTCGGCTCATCCAGTGCATCTTCGTCAAAGATATTGATTTTGGTATACGTGCGCTGATGAGTATGCGTAGGTACAGGACCACCATTTACCGCCACCGGCTCTTTTTCAGTTCTCTCAAATGGCAGGGTCGGACTGCTCGGCTTTGTCTCAGGTGATGTTTTTACTATGGGAGTTACCTTGTCCGGCAACGACTCCATCTCTTCCTCAACCCTGATGCCGGTGGCAACAACAGTTACCCGCAGCTCTTCGCCAAGAGAATCATCAAAAATAACGCCAAGAATGATATTGGCATCATCATGGACCTCTTCATATATCTTGCTGGTGGCCTCGGTGACCTCGGCCATGGTCAGGGTATCTTCCCTGGCGGAAATATTCACCAGCACACCTTTTGCTCCATCAATGCTGATATCTTGCAAAAGCGGACTGGCAATGGCCATATTGACGGCCTCGATGGCCCGGTTTTCCCCAACACTAAATCCGGCCCCCATCAGAGCAGGACCCATTTCGTTCATAACTGTGCGCACATCAGCAAAATCGGGATTAATATAACCGGGGAGGTTGATAAGATCGGTTATACCTTTCACTGCCTGTACAAGCACGTTGTCGGCCATTTTCATACCATCGAGAAACTTGGTATTTTTCTGGGTCAGAGAGAGAATACGATCATTGGGTATGGTAATGATGGTATCTACATGTTTTTTGAGCTGCTCCCAACCAGCCTCGGCATTTTTCATCCGAGCCTTTCCCTCAAAGACAAAAGGCTTGGTGACAACTGCCACGGTGAGTGCGCCAAGTTCTTTACTCATTTTAGCCACAATAGGCGCTGCTCCGGTTCCGGTACCACCGCCAAGACCAGCGGTAATAAAAACCATGTCAGTATCTTTCAGGCACTCCCTGATACCGTCCAGGCTTTCTTCGGCGGCCTCACGTCCTTTTTCCGGCCTTGCCCCTGCCCCCAGTCCCTTACTGATGCTAGGACCGAGTTGCAGCTTCACATCCGCCATTGAGCGGTCAAGAGCCTGCAAATCCGTATTACCGGCAATAAACTCAACACCCAAAAGCCTGCTTTCCACCATGGTATTCACAGCGTTTCCGCCACCACCGCCAATACCAAAGACTTTTATCTTTGCCCGAGATGATTCTTCTGCGATTTTAAATTCCATACCAACCCCCCTTCTCATCTTCCGGAAAAACCGGAGTGAAATGCACGATGACTCAATCCCACATGAATCACCCTGCATTTTCTATGCATCCAGCAAA
>PJEL010002919.1_pt1 | contig 15101 bp, 13 predicted proteins | sample 1853271 | NCBI WGS metagenome assembly PJEL01 (sample SAMN08108733, study PRJNA415343) | Invertebrate metagenome, whole genome shotgun sequencing project. | host: Globobulimina | place: Sweden: Gullmar Fjord | collected 2015-08 | reverse complement strand
GCATTCCTGCAAAATGGGGGTTATCCGTAAGTAATCGTGATCTATTTTGCGATTTTGGAAATTCGACAGCCGAGATACAACCTTAAAAGGCAAGAACACCACACCCCCAACCACATGATTCTGTTAATTGACAACTATGATTCGTTTACTTACAACCTGTTTCAGCTTATAGAAACCTTGCAATTCAAAGTCAAGGTCTGTTTAAACGATCAAATAACGCTGGAGGAGATCAGGAGGCTGAATCCAGAAAAGATTGTGATTTCTCCTGGACCAAAGACGCCCGAATTGGCAGGAATCTGTGTTCCAGCTATTCAGGCGTTTCATAAAAAAGTGCCTATTATGGGGATTTGCCTCGGACACCAATGCCTTGGTGCCGCTTTTGGTACAGGGATTATTCAGGCCACCCAGTTAATTCATGGACAGGCGACTGATGTTTTTCATCGCTCATCCAGGCTCTTTGAGGGATTACCAAATCCGTTCCCGGCAGCCAGATACCACTCTTTGGTGATTGATCATGTGCCCTCCGGGTTTGTTCAAACCGGTTGGGATGCCGATCACGATATTATGGCAATTGAACATCAGGAGTTTGAGCTTTATGGCATCCAATTTCATCCTGAATCCTTCATGACAGAGGACGGGAAACACATCGTCCAGAAGTTCCTAAATGTTTAAAAAGCAATTTCCTGACTTGGACCCCTTCCAAGTATTTCAACAACTGAGGCCTGCTGCGCGATCTCCGTTTTTCTCTTGGAGTGGTAGTTCAAGAGGGTGGCAGCATATTCTGACCTATGATCCCACTGATCAGTTTGTTCTTTATCCCAATGATTCAATTGAGACTTTATACAGCTTTTGCGAAAAAAATGCGGGTAAGTTCCTGACCGGATATCTCAGCTTCGAACTCGGGTATCAATTGCTTGACATTCAGCGTTACCGCTCTGTTGATCCATCTATTCCGATAGCTCAATTCAACGCTTATGATTTTTATATCCAATTTGAAGATGGGCAAACCAACTGTTTTTACAGTAGTCCTGATTTCCCAGCTGAATTCACCTGTATCCTCGCTAACGAAACAGAAGATTATCCTAAAAAGACTCTGAACTCATTTTCAGCCACTCTAGAAGAAACAGAGTACCACAATAATTTCAGTAAAATAATCGACTATATTACGGCCGGTGACATCTATCAAATCAATTACACGCATTTGATGCAGGCGCAAATGGACCGATCCGGAAGAGAGTTGTTTGGCCTATTCGCTGAGGCTAATCCGGCTGATTATGCAGTCTATTGGGAAGCAAAGGACTTAAATATTATCAGTCTCTCTCCGGAGAGCTTTGTATGTATTAAAGATGACACGATCACAACAATGCCGATTAAAGGAACCAGGCCAAGAGGAGCAACGCCTCAGGAAGATGCACAGCTCAAAAACGAATTGTTGACCAGCAGAAAAGAACAGGCTGAGCTATTTATGATTACAGACCTGTTGCGAAATGATGTCGGAAAGGTCTCCCGGGTTGGCACTGTGGATGTCATTCACAAAAAAAAGCTCCAGGAATTGGCAACGGTTTTTCACACATTCGCTGAAATAACGGGTAAAAAAAGTCCAGTTTTATCCAATATTGAAGCGTTGCTATCGATGTTTCCTGGTGGTTCCATTACCGGTTGTCCCAAAAAACGAGCCATTGAAATCATAAATGAAATTGAAGACTCTCCCAGAGGGATCTATACAGGGAGCATTGGGTACATACTACCCAACCAGGATTTGGAATTTAACATTGCAATACGTACCGTGATACAAAGAGGTAACCATCTATCATTAGGAGTCGGTGGTGGTATCACTATTGAATCCAATGTGGTTGATGAATACCATGAGACATTTGCTAAGGCGCGGTCTTTTCAAAATAATCAAACAGAATCGGATGAATGATCACCTTAATTAATAATCATGTGACAAATGAACCGGATGTCCGGGTCGATCTATTTTCAGAGGCGATCATGTTTGGTTTTGGCCTCTTTGAAACCTTCAGGACTTATTCAAAGCGGGGGTTTTTCCGGTTGGATGATCATATCGACCGCCTCATGGAATCCGCCGCTCGGATCAGGCTGGATATCCATTATTCCGCCGGACAAATCAAAAATATGGTTGAGAAAGTGGCTTCCCAATCACAGCATGAAGTGCAACGATTTAAAATTTTAGCGATTCCTGGTCAATTGATTATCACTTCATCTGCATTGGTCCTCGATTTGTCTATTTATGAAGGTGTCAGTATGAAATCTGTTACTCAACAGCGTTCTCTACCTGAAATCAAATCGACCTCCTATTTGGATTGCCTGCTGAGTTATAAAATCGCTCAAGAGGCCGGGTTTTATGATGCACTCCTGGTTAATAACCAGGGTATTGCGACAGAAGGCTCCAGGTGTAATGTTTTCTGGGTTGAGAACGGCTCTGTCTTCACCAAAGAAAATGATGTACTGCCTGGAATTACCCGGAACGTGATTGTCGAAGATCTGTCCTTGAATGTGAAATTTAAAAGTATTCACCTTAAGGACCTGCTCAAAGCAGATGAAGTAAATCTATCCAACAGTGTCATCGGTGTGGTGCCTGTGACTAAGGTTGATCAATCCCCAATAAATGATGGCCAAACGGGGCCTTTTACCAAATCGATGATGCGAGAATATGACAATCTGGTATGCAAGCAATCCGCTTAAACAAATATCCTCATGGTTACCACCAACTCGCCACCATTGAATTCGACTCTGGCACCAGTGATTTCACCAAAAATCCGCAAAAAATTTGACAAGTTCCGAATTAAATATATAACTAATTGAAATAATTAATTAAAAAAGATTTATTTAATATGTGAAATAAATTTACTTCTCATGTGAAATATGTTAAGCTGATGAAAAGTGGCGATTGATATAATTGACAATTTATTATTTTGAGTGAGACATGAAGACAAATATATGCTTAAAAACTGCTCATGGGTGCAAAAGCCTCCGTGAAATATTTGTGATCACCGTAATTTTCTTCTTAATGGCGTTTATTTTCACAGCTTGTGAGGAAGAGGAGGAAGCTCAGGTTTTAAGCAGTGCAGAGACTGCGGAAGTGACGGCTTCTATTAACATTGTGATCGATCTGAACGAAGACACACAGAATCAGGATCTATTGCAGTCAGCAACCGGTACGGTTAGCGATGTCGCAGTCCTCAAAATTGTTGTAAAAACTGCAGATGAGAGCCAGGAAACGATCAGCGAAGCAACCTTGCAAGAGACATTTGAAGGCTCACAGATTTGGGAAGGTCTGGTTGAGAATATCAGGTTAGGCGTGGAGCTGCAGTTTGAGGCCAATGCCTACAACGATGAGGGTGAAATAATCTTCACCGATACCATTATTCAGACACTGAATAGCGGCGAAACTGACATAACCGCCATCGAAATCATATTTGAAATGGAATCGATAGATGACGGAATTCAACCGGATAATCCCAAAATCCTGTCTGTGGTCATCCCGGAAGAAGTAACTACCGGTTCAGTCGATAACCTGATTTCTTTCAATATTGAGCACTCTTCAGTCGTTGAATACAGATTTGCGATCGAAAAGGGAAACCTCTCGACTTCTATGGAAGGGACCCATGACCCGACTACGGATCTGGAAGTGCGTTATAATGCACCTGATACGCCCGGGGACGACTCAATTAGCATCTGGGTGAAGGATCCGGATGGAACAGATTCGGTTGGCGCCATATTTCCTATCCGTGTGGTTGATTCAAGCGTTTCCATCATTATCGATGTGCATTTCGGACCTGTCATCAGCGGCATGGAGTTTGTCCGGGGATCGGACTTTCTGATGGTCAGTGCCAGGACGGAGCCTGAAACGGGATTGTCAGTTGAATGGAGTGGCACCGGCAGTTTTGTGAGCTTGGCTGCTACCGGGAATCCAGTGATAATTGAGCCCTTTTCGGATAATTACTCCGGTGAGATTACTGTTTCGGCGACCGATGACTACGGGCTTGAAGCCGAGCTGATCCGCACGATCGCAGTGGGCGATTTCCCCTATTTAGTCATTAATCCAGAACCTGAACCAGATCCTCAGATTGTGATTCCAGACGGAACTGTCCTGGATGAGGATAGCGGACTATTGTGGCAGGATAACGGCGAGAAAAAACGGTTGAAATGGTCGGACGCGGTTTTCTATTGTGAAGACGGTCTCGCCCTGGGCGATTATACTGACTGGCGGTTGCCGACGCGGGATGAGCTCAGGACAGCCTATCAAAATCGTCAGATATTCTCATCTTTCAAGAGGTCTGGATACTGGACTTCGGACGGGTATATTCATGACCGATTCAAGGCATGGAGTTTAAGGTTCAGTAGCGGCTTCCACCGCATTGGCAAAAAAAAGCATAAAAGAAACATTCGCTGTGTTCGGAATTGGTAGTAAAACTTCCTCTGATATCACTTTTTGAAGCCTGTATCTTGAATACAGGCCCCCCCCCCACTCAAATAAGCTGCGCTGATAGTCCATCTCCTTGAATTTAAGTCCGGTTCTCCTGGGTCTTGCATTCGCTTTTCAAAGCTGTAAGAATCTGTGTTCGGTTATCCTGAGATAGGAAGAAATTAGTTTTTAAGAGTCAAGGGGCGATTCTATTACCAGAAGACGGGCCCTCAATAGAATAGAGAACAAAACCATGAATCCAAATACGCTCATCATTCACCCCAATGACAATGTGGCTGTTGCTTTGGAAGATATTCTACGGGGAGACTCGGTCAGGCTCCCTGACGGAGGCTCATTTGAAGCCTTGACAGATATTCGTTTCAGTCACAAAGTTCTCCTGAAAAACGTATTCAGGGGGGATGATATCATTAAATACGGTGAAGCAATCGCCCAGGTCACTCTGGATGTGAAACAGGGGGACTGGATTCACGCTCACAACCTGAACGTCACAGAGGATTGAAAATGAATAAATTTATGGGTTATGAAAGAGCGGATGGATCGTTTGGGATTCGTAATCATGTGGTTGTTTTACCAGCAGTCGTCTGCGCAAACGGTGTGGTGGAAGCCATCGCGAGGGCTGTCCCGGATGTGGTGCCACTGCTTCATGGACATGGATGTGGACGTAGTAGAGTGGATATTTTAAGTCACACCGCCATACTTCAGCAAATATGTAAAAATCCCAATGTTGCGGGGGCATTGGTGGTCGGTTTGGGTTGCGAATTCGTCTCGGCGGAGGGAATCGAGTTGGTATCTACTATGGCAGGAAGGACTATCAGACGAGTGATGATCCAGGATGAAGGTGGTTCACGAAAAGCCACTGCCAAGGGAATTGAAATCGTCAAAGAGATGCTGGCTGCGGTTTTGCAGCAGGAAAAAAAACCGTTTGCTCCTGAGAAACTGATCGTCGGGCTGGAGTGTGGCGGGTCCGATGCCTTTTCGGGTGTGACCGCCAATCCGGGTATCGGTAAAGCGTCAGACACACTGGTCGATCTGGGAGCCACTGTGATCCTGACCGAGACTACTGAGATGATCGGCACCAGCCACATCCTGGAGCGCCGGGCAGCAAACGAAGGGGTCCGAGCCAGGATTGCAGAGATTATCGACAATCAGGAGAAAAAGACTTTGGAAGTGATGGGAGCGGATGCGAAACAGGCCATTGCTCCGGGAAATCAGGATGGGGGTATGAGCTGTATCCAGGAAAAATCCCTGGGTTGCATTACCAAAGCAGGTTCTCGAACCATCCAGCAGGTGGTGGATTATGCCCAACCTCCGACAGAAAAAGGAGTCATCATTATGGATGGTCCAGGATTCGACGCAGAATCGATCACCGGTCTGGCTGCCTGTGGCGCTCAGATCCTGATTTTTTCGACCGGCAGGGGGACACCACTGGGATTTCCGATTGTGCCAGTCATCAAAGTTGCCAGTACCAGCCGCTTATATAAAAATATGGAAGACGATATGGATATCAATGCCGGTATCGTACTGGAAGGGGGCACCCTGGATGATGTGGGGAATTCCATTATGGATTTGATTGAACAAGTCATCGCCGGTGAGCAGACCAAAGCGGAGATCAATAAACAAAATGGTATCCTGGCGCTTTATACACAGACGACCTCGTTTTAAAAAGGAGACCTGCCAGAATTCTCCCGTGTCCATTGACAACGCCATAAATTCCTTAAATCACACCCCCCAGAGGTTTTGTGCCTCACCAACTTCCATTTCAGAATTTGGGAGTTGTCGATTTCGATATATCATATTTCGGAAAACAGCACTTTATTGGTAAACAAAGTGCAGCCGCCAAATGGCTTTCCCCATTCATTCTATCCATGAAGCATACTATTTCCAAGGATTTTTTATTTGACATCCAGCCTATTTTCCATTAATCAGATATTGAGCTTGTTTGTGATATGACAAGGCATTTTTCAGCCTGCGTGTTTAATAGACTGAAAAATAAAGTTTTTATCAGCTTATTTTGATTTTTATAAAAAAAGGCCCCCACAACATTTAAAGGAAGGAGAATAGCAAGAGCACACGATTTTGGCCTCTGTCTTTCCCGTTTGGATTTTTCAATTTATCAGAAAAAGGAGAAAAAAAATGAGAGTTACCAAAAAGTTATTATCAATATTTGTTCTGCTGGTTTTTTTGTGCATTTTCAGTTTGGCTCAAACTGCTGTGGCGATGCCCGGGCTTGATGCCAATAAAATGGGGGATATGTCCAATTTCGACCCGGGCAACCCGATCATTCCGACGGGTGATACCATCAAAATTGCGCTGGTGGCATCTTTTTCCGGACCGGCGGCTGTCGTGGGGCAGTTATATTTCGCCAGCCTTCAGTCAGTGGCTCATGATATCAATGGCAGGGGCGGTATCTGGGTGGATGGCAAGAAAAAACTGGTGCAGATCATCAAGGCGGACACTCAGAGTAAACCTGCCATGACCAAAAAGATCTCCGAGAGAATGGTATTGAAAGAAAAGGTGCATGTCCTCTGGGGAACCAACGGCAGTCATTTGATGAAAATCATCAACCAGGTGGCTAAGAAATACAAAGTGATTTCAGTCAATGCCGCCTCCCTGACAGATGCCCTGAATGAGGTTCCCAACTTCTCCAAGTACTCTTTTATGACCTCTTTTGGCGCCAATCAGATAGGGCGGTCAGCAGCCTATTATTATGGCAAGATCCGAAAAAAGGAGACCAAGTTTTACATCCTGGGACAGGATTACCTGTTCGGCCACGCCATGGCTGCTGGCTTTAAAGCCGGCCTGAAGGAATTCTATCCCAGTGCTAAAATCGTTGGGGAAGATTTCCATAAGCTGTTTTTGACGGACTTTGCCCCCTACCTGACCAAGGTTCAGGCATCGAAAGCCGAAGTTATCTATACTGGTGACTGGATTCCTGACGCGGCCAACCTGCTCAAGCAGGCTCGAGCCATGGGTATTATGCTGCCTTTAGCCAATACCTTTATTGACGAGCCCAATTTTCTGCACGAGGTGGGGATTAAAGGAACCAAAGGGCTGGTTCATGTAGCCCAGTTTGGTTCTGTTCCACCCCAATTCAAAACACCTGAACAGATAAAGTTCTATAAGGGCTGGCGAGATCAATATCCCAAGTGGAAAGCGCCTTATAATACCAAACTGTACATGCATGGTACCGGCAACATGGGTGCCTACAGAATGTCTGTCTACTGGCTGCTGAGTGTCATCGAAAGAGCCCGCTCTTTGGATGCCAATAAAATCATCAAAACCTGGGAAGGGGACCGCTGGAAAGATATCAACGGGACGGTTTATTACATGAGACCCTGCGATCATAAGAACGTTCATGACCTCTATCTGGAGGAGTATGTTGAGCCTGATAAACAGAACGTCATGTTTAACATTCCGCCATATTACACGTTTAAGGGCACCAGCTCGACGGGTCCGTCACATCGTATTCCGGCAGATGTGGTCGGTGCGATGGCAGGTGAAAAACTGTGTGGGAAATAATTGTTGATAATTTCCAACTGAAGGTCCGCTGATGTTTTATTAAAACGGACCTGACTTGGTACTTTTAGGAAAGAGCCTGAAACGGTCTCATAATACTTTTTCAGGCTCTTTTTGTATATGTGAGGAGCTATTAAATGGATTCGATGACTGCGGTATATATCGCTCAAGGACTGCATGGACTGGCATATGGAATGTTGCTTTTTCTGGTGGCCTCCGGTTTGACCCTGATTTTTGGCATGATGGGGATCCTGAATATTGCCCATGCGTCATTTTTCATGTTGTCCGGTTATTTCTGCTATCAGGTTGTTGATATGACTGGCAGCTTCTGGTTAGGCTTGCTGATTGCTCCGATTGCCACGGCCCTGGTCGGGGTGCTGGTAGAGCGGTTTATGTTAAGAAAATTACGGGCTTTTGGCCATGTGGGTGAACTGTTGGTGACGGTCGGGCTCGTGCTGGTTATTCTGGAGTCGGTCCAGTATTTCTGGGGAACTGAGAGTCTACCCCTGCCTCCTCCTGAAATATTGGAGGGCATGGTATCCATTGCAGGCATCAACTATCCGATTTATCGACTTTTTGTGATTGTCATGTCCCTGCTGGTTTTTCTTATTTTGTTTCTGATCCTTTATAAAACTCGGTTGGGGATGATCGTACGTGCGGCGGTCAACGATGCCGATATGGTCAACGCCCTGGGAATTAATATCCCGGTGATATTCTCTATGGTTTTTGCGATTGGTACCTGGATGGCTGGTTTGGCCGGGGTGGCCATTGCGCCAATCATTACTGTTTTTCCAGGATTAGCGGACCAGATCGGCATGGACGCTTTTTTGGTAGTGATTACAGGCGGATTCGGAAGTCTGGGTGGGGCTTTTCTGGTTTCACTGATCTTTGGTTTTTTAACTTCCTATGGCATCCAGTTTGTTTCCACCCTCGCCCCTGTCCTGATGTTTATGTTCATGGCCATTGTTCTTATCATTAAGCCAATGGGCCTTTTTGGAGAGAGAGAATAATGACAAAACAGCTAAATTGGATTTTCTGGATAGTGCTGCTGGCTTTTCTACTGGCTTACCCCTTTCTTTTCGGAGCCTACTATACCAATGTGGTAGTCATATTCGGGATTATGGCCCTGTTTGCCCTGACCGTGAATTTGTTGCTCGGTTTTACCGGTCTGCTCAGTTTTGGTCATGCGATGTTTTTCGGGGTCGGTGGTTATGCAACCGCTTTGTCCCTGACTCACATAGAAGGCTTGCCTTTGCTGGTTTCGGTTTTAATCGGCATTGTATCCTCCGCGACTTTTGCTTTGATTCTTTGCCCCATGCTGGTCAGGGCGAGTGGCACCGCTTTCACCATGCTGACCCTGGCGTTCGGCATGCTGATGTATACCCTGTCCTTGAAGTTGAGAGATATTACCGGGGGAGAAGATGGCATTGGGGGCTTTCCCACCCCTGACTTCAGTATCCCCGGAGTTGTTTCCATCGATATGACAGATCCTCTGAATTTCTATTACTTTGCCCTGGTTGTCCTGCTGGTCAGTATGTGGGGCCTCTGGTACCTGACAAAAACGCCGTTTGGAACCGTGATCATCGCGATCAGGGATAACGCCATGCGCGTGAATTATATGGGGTACAAGGTCACACATACCAAGGCCCTGGTGATCATTGTTTCAAGTGCGTTTGCTGGTGTGGCGGGTGCTGTCTATGCCCTGTTTCAGAACCTGGTCTCTTCTGATGGTGTTTTTGGGGTGATGACCTCTTTTGCACCGATCATTATGACGGTGATTGGCGGTGTGGGCAGCTTTTTCGGGCCGATCTGGGGTGCTGGCATTTTGATGTTGCTGGAGGAAATTGTGACACTCTATACCGAACGATTCAGTCTTGTAAGCGGGGTGGTACTGATATTCGTAGTCATGTTTGCACCCTCGGGAGTTGTGGGGATGATGCGCATAGTCAAGGCAAAATGGTTATTACGGAGGCAAAAGATATGAAATTGATTTTGGAAACAAAAAATCTTTCCCACGATTTTTCGGGCTTGCAGGCACTCACCGATGTCAATCTTGACATCAGGCAAGGAGAGCGACACGCCATCATCGGACCCAATGGCGCCGGGAAAACGACCCTCTTCAATGCCATTACGGGAACCTATATCCCCAGTAGTGGGAAGATTATGTTCAAAGAACATGATATTACATCATCACAACCCCATGAAATAACGCGTTTGGGTATGGGACGCTCCTTTCAGATTACCAGCACCTTTCATAGACTGACGGTTTTCCAGAATATCCGCATGGGAATTTTGTCTAAGAGAGGGATTCGTTACAACATGTTTCGCAATCTTGATAAAATGACGAAGATCACAGAAGAAACTGACCAGGTGCTCAATCGCATCAACCTTACCGAATACAGGGATACGCCGGCGGAGATGTTATCGTATGGGAAACATCGCGCCTTGGAAATCAGTATGGCTTTGGCGACCGATCCGGATCTGGTGATGCTGGATGAGCCGACAGCTGGTATCTCCAAAGATGAGACAGAATATACTGTTGGACTGATCAGGCAACTCACAGAAAATAAAAGCATGGTCATCATCGAACATGATATGGATGTCGTATTTTCTTTGGCGGATCGAATCACCGTGCTTCATCATGGAGAGATACTGGCCAGCGGGTTGCCGGACGACATTAAAAATAACCAAGAAGTCAAAGATGCTTACCTGGGTGCAATGGAGGATGACGAATGATGCTTGAAATTCAAAACCTGAATACCTATTACGGGGCCGTGCATGCGTTAAGAGATGCGAATATGACCGTGAACGAAGGAGAAACTGTGGCTCTGTTGGGTCGAAATGGCATGGGCAAAAGTACGACCCTGAAAAGTATCATGGGATTGGCCAAGCCTAAAACGGGCGTCATAAATTTTGAGGATCAGAGTATTTTTGGATTCCCGCCATTCAAGGTAGCCAAGGCTGGAATTGCCTATGTTCCCGAAGAGCGACGCATTTTCCCAAACTTAACGGTGCTTGATAATCTGTCCATGGGTATGAAGATGCGGGACAAGCGTGCGATTAAAGAAGAGAACAGATGGCCGTTGGAACGGGTATACAAACACTTCCCCATCCTGGCTGAAAGGTTCAACCAGAATGCCATTACCCTTTCAGGTGGTGAGCAGCAAATGTTGACCATCGCCCGCTCCTTGATGGGCAATCCCAGCCTGCTGCTGGTGGATGAGCCCACTGAAGGCCTTTCTCCGGGTATGACCAAAGAAGTCCGGGATATCCTGGCGGAAATTGCCAAGACCGGTGTGGCCATCTTGTTTGTGGAGCACAATCTGAAGGTCGCCATGTCTTTGGCCGATCGTATTTACCTGATGGGCAAGGCCCATCTCGGCTTTGAAGGGACTGTGGCTGAACTTGAGGCACAACCCGAAATTCGCGCCAAATACCTGGAGGTATAAGCAAGTGTTTCCCATTAGTCGAGTGTTTCCTATTAGTCAAGTGTTTCCCATTAGTGAAAAGGAAACACGTCGCCTGAAAAGGAAACACGTCGCTTCAGGTGTTGGCTGATTCCTGTTTGGTACATTACTTGGGTGGATTATGCAGCGCCACATCCATCCTGTTACTTGCCGAGAGACCACCCCGGCAAGTGAATTGGTTGATGTGACGATCAGATTTTGCCGGTTTGACCTTCCATGGAATGATCTTCTCACCCACAGTACCTCCTGCTTATGTCGATTGCACGGAACAAACCCTTTTGAAATTAGAAATTTTGAAACATTGGTTTTTATAGACCGTTCAGATTTTTCGATTGGAATTGGGTATCTGGAGATTGAACTGATGAATCCCACTGCTGCACTTTTAATCACCCAGGGACTGAATGGATTGGGGTACGGCATGTTGCTTTTCCTGGTGTCATCAGGCCTGACTCTGATCTATGGCATGATGGGGTTTTTAAACCTCAGCCATGCGTTCTTCTTTATGCTGGGAGCCTATTTCTGTGCCACGTTTTTGCAGATTACCAACAGCTTCTGGATTTCTCTGGTGTTGGCTCCTTTTGCTGTCAGTCTCGTCGGTATGCTGGCGGAAAGATTTTTTTTAAGAAACCTGGAGAATAATGAACTGGGTTATATTGGTCAGATTCTACCAACTCTGGGAATTGCCCTGATTATCTTGACCAGTGTGGCCATGTTCTGGGGCAGATCCCTCTGGATTGAAACGCCGTTACTACTTCAAGGTCATTTTTTTATCGGTCAACTCAGCTACCCCATCTACCGAATTTTCATTATCGTTTTGTCCTTTGCTGTCCTGATTCTTCTGTCCCTGATCATTTTTAAGACCCGCATGGGACTGATCTTACGAGCGGCTGTCTCCGATTCAGATATGGTCAGTGCCCTTGGCATCAACATATCGTTAATATTTACTGTCGTCTTTGGCATCAGTGTCTGGTTGGCTGGGTTGGCCGGTGTCGCTCTGACCCCTGTGTTTTTTGTCAATCCCCTATTTGCCTATCAGTGGGCGCTGGAGACTTTCGTAGTGGTGATAGTTGGAGGTCTGGGCAGCCTGCCCGGCGCTTTTGTGGTGGCCATACTGTTTGGGGAGCTGCATTCATATGGTGTTCAGTTCACTCCCAGACTGGCCCCCATTTTGATGTTTTTGATTATGATACTGGTCCTGACTTTTAAACCCACCGGTCTTTTTGGAAAAAGAGGATGAAAAAACGTCTTGGGAAATGGGCTGTTGGAGTTTGCCTTCTGGGGATGCTGTTTATGGCTCCGGGGACTCTCGGTGTTTTTAACGCGGATATTCTGGTGGGTTTCGGGATAAGTGTGATGTTTGCGGTCAGTCTGAACCTGTTGTTGGCGGCGGGGATGTATAGTTTCGGTCATGCCTTGTTTTATGGCTCCGGGGCGTACGCTACTGCACTCGGATTGTATTATATAAAGGGATTACCGATTTTATCCGCTCTGCTGCTGGGAGGACTGGCAGCAGGTCTGCTTGGATTGATATTAAGTCCGTTTCTGGTCAGAATCAGTGGGATCTACTTCACCATGTTAACCATTGCCTTTAATGAGCTTGTGTATGGCATATGTATGAAATACAAGGAATATACAGGAGGTGAAACCGGGTTTTCCAGCTATACAGTACCGTCTTTAAATATTCCCGGAATAGGGTCTTTTGATATGGGCGATAAAACATCCTTTTACTATTTTGCCATAGTAGTGATTGTTATTTGTATCTGGTTAATGCGGTTTCTCACCAAAACACCCCTTGGCAATATTCTCCTGGCAATTAAGAATGACGATCAACGGGTTGCCTATCTGGGGTTCTGGGTGCCGGGGTCCAAATCCATCATCATTGTTGTTTCAGGCTTCTTTGCCGGAATAGCGGGGTCTTTACTTGCTCTCTGGATTGGTGTGGTCAGCCCTCAAAGCTGTCTACACCTGATTAATGTGTCGATCAAAACCTTTTTAGCGATTCTGGTGGGTGGTCTGGGAACTTTTGCCGGTCCTTTCATTGGTATTGGTATCGTCCAGTTTTTTGACGAAATCATCCTGAACTACGGAAGAATCACTGAAATGGTGATTTGGTGGATCATCATCCTCTATTTGCTATTTGCCGCCAGATTCACGCCTTGGGGAATCATGGGAATCTACACCAAATTGGCTAAGGGTCGGCTCAAAAATTAATTCACATTCTGTTTGCAAAATGTCCAACTTTTAGGACTTTTGCAAATAGAAGGTGAAGTTGTTTTTTAACGACAACGTGTTTCTTGGACACTAATGAGAAACACTTGGATCCCCGGGTTGAAATCCACCGGGAAATCTGGGCCGGATATTATGGAATCGGCGCGATCACCTGTGAAGAGGCAAACAACCAGGTAACGATCAAGGCATTCAGCAAGGCGCTTAGATAGATCTTGCCTGTTAACTGGTAAAACCAGGTTGAGAGGACCATGACGATGCTCAATGTCAACATGATGAAGAATAGTTCCAGAATAAAGACCACAAAAACACCTCCGGGGCCTTCAAAAGGGATGAATCCAGTTGATAATAGTGGTATATACTGAAGCAGCAGAAAAAGAAAGAGTGGGGTGATCAGCGCAAATACGTTCGATCCGGTCCAGAAAAAATAGGTCTTCAGCCAGTTCTCCTTCTGGGGTCGTCGCATTTGACCATGAATAAAAATCGTTAAGGCCAGAAATCCGAACAGGATAAATGGGAAATAAAGAAGAAACATGCCAGCCCGGTAAGGTGTCAAATCGCTGACCAGGGGATAGATGAATCTGAAGTCAATTAGGAAAAAATGCTCTGACAAGATTTCGAAGATATAGAGAAACAGAAACAGTCCCAGACCCAGCAATATGGTTTTTAACACTCTTTCCTTTCCCAGGTAGAACCCATTATCACTATAGGAAATTCCCAGGTCCGCCAGGCTCAATCCGAGCGAGTCCTTTCTTTTCTTGTACCATCTACGAAAAAGAAGCAGGCCGAAGATATTAATCCAGACAAACCACCAGACAATCGCATCCACAAGAAGCATCGGAAAAATAGAATCCACCGGTATCACAAATTTATGGACCGCAAAAAGGGTCATTATCAACGGCAGATAGAGCCACATTAACAACCCATTGACAGTAATTCCCTTGATAAAGTCTTTTGATGTAGCGGCATATTTTATCTGGGCAGGCCCTCTGATGGCTGAAAAAAAGTCGGTTTTTAATAATAGTAGGCCAATGGGCATGATGCAGACAAAACACGCCAGCATGGCCAACAAGGTCAGTCCTTCTTTTATCGGCCATAACTGAGCGGCAGGGTCCTTCCAAAGCTCTGGCGGTGGATTCAGAGAGGATTGCATCCATTCCAGAGCTTCCGCGATGCAGATTTGGCTATGTGATTCTTGTATATGGCTGATTCTGGGCATGAAAACTTTTCTGGCCGTCCCCTGGGCAAAATCTCCATAAAGGGTATCAAACTGCGGTTGGTCATGGGGGAATGCATTCAACGTCGCTTTGGTCAACATCCATTCTTCAACAATGTTTTTGGTATGGGTGAAGAAATCCCTGAACTCGTCCAGCTCTCCAATAATCATCAACATGTTTTTAGGATTATCAAGAGAGGCTTTTTCATCATAAGCACTGCCGACG
>PJEL010002918.1_pt1 | contig 15104 bp, 5 predicted proteins | sample 1853271 | NCBI WGS metagenome assembly PJEL01 (sample SAMN08108733, study PRJNA415343) | Invertebrate metagenome, whole genome shotgun sequencing project. | host: Globobulimina | place: Sweden: Gullmar Fjord | collected 2015-08 | reverse complement strand
ACCACCGTTGTAGCGGTCCTGTTCATGGGCACCTCCCTCACCCTGGCGCTGTACTCGAACCAAAATGCGGTTTCTGACTACAATGTCGCCGACGCGATCCAACAGCTCCAACTCGAAGAAGAAGCTGTCCCCAAACGAGATGTGCCCCGCGACACAAACTAGCGGAGCGCTTGGCCAGGACCGTCCTCAGGTCGCTCACGCCGAACTGTCGTGCTTCCCATAGTGCTCGCGGATGGTGCTGTAGACCTCCTTGTAGTCGGGCACATTGGCGACGTTCAGATCGGGAGAGCTGCTGCCAGCGGTGAGGATGGTGACCTGACCGTTGCCAAAGGCTTTTCCAAGGGCGCCCTGGTTCTGCTGCAGTGAGTCGATGCGGTTGAAGAGCACCGAGGTCACCGACTTAAAAAGGATGCCGCTGCGGAGCACCACCCGGTCGGACTCCACCATGTACCGGCGCACCTTGATCTGCCAGGCCAGGACCGGAGCGAACAGCCAGATCGGCGGCATGAAGATTCCAACCGCCATGAAGATGACCAGCTCGTTCATCAGAGAGGGATGCGAGACCGAGATGACATCGTCGTCCTGGGCGTGCTCCCCCTCGATCTCCGACGGCTTGATCAGGCCCAGCATGAGCGCGTCCACGGCGTCCACCTTCAGCGAGATGCCCTCGATGTACCCCCCTTCCAGGCTGTAGGGGATCTTGATGCCGGCGCCTTCCTGGCCGTTCTGCTGCTGTTGGATGCGCTCTCCGGCGACGTAGACCTTGAGGCGTCCCTGATCGGTGAAGGGGATCTGGGTGGACTCCACCTTCTTGATGTTGTCGTAGCGAACGTAGATGTGCTGGCGGAAGAAGATGCCGGTCTGCGCTTCGAGATGTTCGTCGTGAAACGTGACCTTTTGCCTCTTCACCCGGACCGAGGTGGCGATGGCCATCGGAAGCGGCAGCAACACGAGGAACGGAATGAACACCAGGAGCGGCGGAAGGAAGAACGCCCCGATCAAGAGCCCGAAGGCCCCGGCCATCAGCGTGAGCAGCACAAAGACGTTCTGGATCAGCCAGACCTTGGGGCCAAAGGACTGCTTGAGCTCGCCCTGAGCGGGGTCGGCGGAGGGAATCCCGCACTGAGCCAGCAGCGCCGGCAGATCCAGGTCGGCGTTCGCCATGTTCGGCATCGACAGGGGCTGCGGAGAGCCGATCGACCAGATCTGGAGGCTGACCGTGTCGAAGAATCCGTCGAGTGGATTCCGGGAGACCTGCACGCCGGTGACCTTGTCGTAGGCGAACTCCTGGTGGCTGGCTCCCAGAAACGAATAGGCGCTCGAGATCGAGTTCGGACCGACGCTAAAGGTGGTCTTTGTCGCCTTGATGAACACACCCGCCGCGGCGAGCGCCCACACCGGTATCAGCGGAACCAGGAGCAACAGAGAGGCCTGGGCGCGCCCGTGGTTCATCTGCAGATCCGCCGTCCAGGCCTCGTCGGGGTCCACCAGCTTCCTGCTCGGCAGATCGGCAGCGGCCTTCTGTCCCTCGGGGCCATCCGTCGGCGATGTGGAGGGTTTGGCCTTGATCTCCCGTGCCTTCTTGCCGGCACTGGCCACCAAGGTAGCGATTGCCGCTTTCAGCTCCTCCCCACGGGACAGGCGGCGGAACAGGACCTCGCTCCCACTGCCCTGGCAGCTGACCTTCACGTCGTACAGCCCCAGGACCTGGTCCACCACGGTGCGATTGGTGCTGGCGTCGGCGATGTTCTCGAACGGGATGACGGCGTTGTCCCGGGTGAGGAAACCCTCCGTATAGGAGACGGCGTCGTCGTAGACCGTGTAGGTCCGCCGGGTGAGATCGAGGTATCGCACGACCAGGATGAGGAGAGCGCCGACCGGGGTCGCCAGAGCAAACAGCGCGCCGAGCCCCACCAGGAACACGCCAAGAGCAGAGCCGTCCGACAGGCCCGCATCTGCGAGGGCGCCCCCGATGACCGCGAGGATGATGGCCAGGGTAAAGCTAACGCCAATGCCCGTCTGTACGATATCGGTGATTGCTCCCATCACGCCGGGGGATTCCTGGTGCAGGGTCTCGTTGCGCTGCAGGGAGTACCCGTTGTTGCGCATCAACTCCTGGACCTCTTCGTAGACCTCTTCGGGGCGCACGATGGACTGGAACGTGATCTCGGAAGCGGCGCTACCGGCGGATTCGACCCGCACATCGCCGATCTTGAAGAGCTTGTGGCGCAGCCAGGGCAGGCGCAGCCTCACGTGGGTGACATTGCGGATGTCGAGCTCGGTCCGGCCATCGGAGAGCAGCCCGCCGCGGTGGCACACCAGGTGGTCGCCATGAACCTCGTACCGCTCCTTGGTGTATGCGACGTGAGCGCCGAATACTGTAGGTAACAAGATGGCTATCCAGCAGATGGGCAGCAACAGGAGCAGCACCCAGAGCTCGGAGACCAGCACAGCAATCATCAGCAGGACGGAGACGATCGCCGTCACTACCAGCGCCGCGGTGATGCGGCCGAACATGAACGAGGTCTTCTTGGGTTGGAATTCCCTGGTGTCGGTCTGCAAAGTGGCCTCCGCGCGCAGCGTACCCCGTACAGGGAAGCCGATCGGAATATTGCTGGCATCCAAGGTTTGCGAGCCTCGTTCGTTCATGCGCACAGGAGGACTCATGTCTCTTGTGACCGTCATCGCCGCCCTCTTCGCCTGCAGCTCCAGCGAGCCCGAAACATCCCCTGGCGACGGCCAGATCGACGCTTCGTGTGAACAGCAGGCCGACAACGTGCTGCGCTGGGACTGCACCGTGCAGGCGGCAGGACCCGTGCAGATTCGCTGGCAGAGGGTCGCGGGTGGACCCGAGCTCGGCGCCATCAGTATCGAGGGCACAGAGCACAGCTTCACCCTGTACTTTCTCAAGGAGGACACCGACTACCAGTTCACGGCGAGCAGCGCGGATGCCACAACGACGGGCACCTTCACAACCGCAGAACTCACCGGAATGCCAAACATCGACGTCAGCGGCCAGACCACCATGGACTGGATGCTCATGACGGCGGCCTGTGCCGACGAACCCACGCTGATCATCGTCGACCAGGACGCGGATATCGTCTGGTATCAGACCTTCGAAGGAGGTGTTGGCGGACAAGGGGGCATCTCCTACAACTGGTCGCCCCAGGGCACGGTGCTGGCGGTGGTCTCTGAGACCATCTGGGAGATCGAGCTGTCGGGAGAGGTGATTGTGCAGTTCGACCGCGGCGAGGACTACGACGCCGCCCTGCACCACGATCTGTTCAAGGCCGGCAACGGGCTGATCTACGCCATCTACCAGGATCTTCTCGTCAACGATGAGGGGGACTGGATCGTGGATGGACTGCTGGTCTTCGACGGAGAGGGCCAGGTGGCCGACTGGAGCTCGGCGCCGTTCCTCGACCCGGTGGACGACGGCTCCTTCGAACCGGGAGGACCCGGCAACGGCGACTTCCCCGGTGCCATCGAGTACACCCACGCAAACGGCGTCTACGTCGACGACAACAGCGACGCCTACCTCAGCCTCAGACACCTGGACGCCATCTGGAAGATACCGATGTATCCCGATGATCCGGACTTCGGCCTCCCCACCTGGCAGCTGGTCGGCACCACGGGAGGACAGCTCAGCGGCGACTTCGAGATCTCGGCGAGCGCCGGCGACGTCGCCAGGTTCTCCGGTCAGCACCACGCCAATCCCGTGCCAGAGGGCGGTCTGGCCCTCTTCGACAACCTCGGCGACAACAGCACCAGCCGCGGGATCATCCTCGATCTGGATGAGCAGAGCGGCACCGCGGAGATCGTCGAGGTCTATGACGTGGGCGGGGTCTGCCACGCCCAGGGCGGGCTCTACCCACTCGATTCTGGCAATCGGCTGGTCACCTGTGCGACCGAGCAGAGGGTGATGGAGTTCGAGCCTGGGGCGTCGGACCCGGTGTGGACCTTCGACCTGGCTTGCGAGGGCGCTGGAGGGTCCATTGCGCCGCGTGGGATTCCGGTGGTTCTGCCCTAGGGTACTGAAAAAGAAGAGCCGCCCGACACGAGGTCGAGCGGCTATCGGAACGGAAAGCGTTGACGGGCACCGACCGGCATTCGGCGGTGCCCGCGATCGTTGCTAGCTAGTCGATGATCGACATGTCGTCGATGTAGACGCCCGAGCGGGTGTTGCTGGAGTCGCTACGGAACGCGTACTGCACATAGAACGTCGCCTCGCCCGCGAACGCGGACAGATCGCCTTCGTAGTGCTCCCAGAACTCCAAAGAACCGGTCCAGCAGTCCTCGTAGCTGATCATGTCGGAGTAGGCGGGAGTGACCCTATCGAGGATCGTGTAGTTGACGCCATCGGTGCTGACCTTGACGTTGAAGCCGTCCCAGCCGTTCTCGGTGTTGCTCCACACATTGAACAACAGCGTGGGCGCAACCGCAGCGGACAGATCGATGGGTCCTGACGTCGCCGTGCCAACACTCCAATCGATGTAGTTGGAGTAGTCGCCGGCGAGCGCGGTGGCCATGACCTGTGTGCCACTCAAGGCCGCGTTCGGACCTGAGGTCGGCGCACCGCACTCCCATTCACCGCCCAGGACCCAGTTTCCGGGACAGGCCTCGAAGTCATCGGAGTAGACCACCGGGGTGACCGTGAAGTTGTAGGTCTCTTCGTCGAAAATGCCGGCGTCGTAGCCGTCGGAATAGCGAACCGTCATCGTGACCGGGCCGGCATCGCCAACGCCCGGCGTGCCACCGACGACGCCGGTCACAGGATCGATGGTCACCCAGCCATCGTTCACGCCGCCGACCTCCTTGGTGAAGGTGCCGGATCCGCTGCCGCCAGACGCGTCGATGTCGGCAACATAGGCCATTCCCACCGCCCCAACGTGCAGGGTCGTGGTCGTGATGTCCACTGGAGTCGGAATCGCTTCGTCGATCAGCCAGTCGTCGATGTAGACGCCCGGATAGGTATTGGAACCGTCGGAGCGGAAGGCCATGCGCAGCTGGATGGTCTGGCCCACATAGGCGTACAGATCGAATCGAACCGACTCCCAAGCCTGAAGATGTCCGCCCCAGGCGGGCTGACCAGCGACGGTCAGATCGTAGACAGGCGAGACCGGCGTCAGTGTGGCGTAGTTCAGCCCGCCGTCCGTCGAGATCTGTACATTATAGCCATCCCAGAGGCTGCCCTCAGTATCGACCCAGTGCGAGTAGGTGAGCGCCGGGAAGCCCGAGTTCGAGAGATCGATCGGCGGCGATTCCGCGTAGCTGTCGGCGTAGGCCCTGTCGTTGTCGTAGTTGTCATCGAGGTCGGTTCCGAGAACCCCGGCTCCACCGAACGCCGCGGCCGGACCGTTGACAAACGTCGGTGGACCGCACTCCCACTCTGGCTCGAGGGTCCACCCTGGAAGGGCGCAGTCCTCGAAGTCGAACAGGTAGTAGGCCGGGACGGGGACCATGCCCGTGTCGTCGGAGCTGGTGTCGGTGATGCCGGTGTCGGTGCCGGAGGTGTCGATGTCGGTGTCGATACCGGTCTCGCCGGTATCGCCGCCCGTCTCGGCACCGGTGTCGGTGTCCGTATCGGTGTCGGTGTCTGCGTCGGTGTCTGCGTCGGTATCGGCATCAGTATCGGCGTCGGTATCGGCGTCGGTATCGGTGTCTGTATCTGTTTCTGTGTCTGTGGTGCTGGTGTCGGCAGTGTCGCCGGGTTTGCTGCTACAGGCGGCAATTCCAGCCAAAATAAAGAGTACGTTCAAACGCATACAACCTCCATGCAAGCGTGTGCGCCTCCCCATCATTAACCAATACAGGTAAAGACGCTCGGCTATTATGTGCGGGCGTCGACCCGTCCTGGCGATCCACCGCCTCAGCCTTACGCTCTCCGGGTCGGGCAGAGCGGCCATAATCGCGCGTCCACGGGATCCTTGCGTCGCCGGAGAGGGGTCGCTGCGCCGGCCGCCAGGACCCGAACACTTGCCGAAAGAGCGGGCTGTTGGCGTCACCGATGGTCGGTCGGCCAGATCTTTCGAAACGAGAAGTATTCCCTCAGAACACACGACCCGCGACAAGAAAATCTCTCGACGTGAAGATGGGTCGCCATCGAACCGAAAGATGAGGCGCTACGCGGCCTCCTCCTCGTCAGCCTTCACCACGAGTCCGGGGATGCACGGATCGTCCACTCAGTGCTGGAGGCATGGATGTCCCCACCCAATGCAGCAATGATGAGCACTGGCTCCGCTCGCGTCTGAAGGACCAGAGACTGCCAGCACGTGGGTGATCACGGCGACGGACCAAGAGAACGAGAGTTTGGCCCGCAAGAAACGAACTTGCTCTTGCCGCCCAAAACAGCGTCGAATATGTGCCTTCTGGACATGAACTCGGGTGATCGCTCCATGGACGGCAGACTCAACAAAATCCTCCTGGGTGCTCTCGTATGCGCCAACATGACGGCGTCGCCGGGCTTCGCAGCAGGCGGCTGGGAGGACGCCGACCATCTACAGCTGTCCTACACCGGTGATGGCCACCTGCCGTCAGCGATGTCGCAGTTCCAAGCCCAGGAGCGCCAACTGGCTACGGCGCGCAGCAATGTCTCGGCCTCGCCGAAGGGAGTCGCGTCCTACCAGATCGACCTCGACCTTCCGCCAGCGCTGTTCGCTCCAAGTCTCAGTCTGAGCTACAGCTCGGCGACTGGAGATCATACCGTTCTGGCTCGCGGTTGGGATCTCTCCGTTGGAATGCCGATCAATCGGGTCTCCGCCAGGGCCCAGACGCACGCGTACGCGGGGCTGCGCCACACGTTGTTCCGCATCAACGGGGGTGGACTCAGCGGCGATCTGATGTACGACGAGACCGTCGGAGAGTTCGTCTACATCTCCGGCTCGCCCGCGCCGGTCAATGCGACCCTCTCGGGGACAGACAGCGACCATGATGGCGTGGCCGACGCAGGAGACCTCACCTGGACCATCGTCAGCGGCGGCGTGACGACCATCCTCGAGCCGAATGACCTTGGCTGGGGCAGTGGGGCTTTCCCCATGGCGTGGCGTCCGGTACATGTCGAAGACCGAAGCGGAAATGCGATCGACTATGAGTGGGACGGTGCCGAACTGCAGGCGGTGTCGTTCGGCTACACGACAACTGGGGCCGACGACGAGCCGACGTTCACGGTCGACTTCACGTACGAGCCCAAAGAAAGGCCGACCGGACACTGGGCGCAGGTGGTCGCCTATGCATCGCGAGACGCGAGCTCGGGCAAGCTCGAGATCATCGACCGACGGATCTCAGAGATCGAGGTGTGGGCATCGGTTCCCGAGCTGGGCGCCGGTAGTACGCAGATTGCCCGTTGGTCACTATCATACGGAGATGTGAACGGCGAAGAGCTCCTGCTCAGGGTCAGACAAAGTGTCGGCGGCGTGTTCGAGGCGAACTTCGACTACGAACCACCTGGCCCCCCCAGTCCTGGGCTCCGCTCATCAGAAAACGTCCCGATCTCCATCGGGTCGAGCGGAACGGCATCGGGGGCGCGGACAACGACAACTCGCGTCTACACCTCGCTCAACGATGTGAGCGGTGATGGCCTGCCGGACGAGATGAGCGGGCTGGGCTGGGCGGCGTGGCAAGAGCTGGACTTCAGCGATGGCGAGACGCCAACCTCCCTGTTCTCCGAATCGAGGAATGTAGAAACACCGTTCAGCCTAATCCGTGGCCTCACCCAGGAGCTAGCCGTCACCGTCGACTGCGTCGACAATGAGAGGACTGACAACGGCGAAACGGCGACGTTCTCCCAACGCCGCCTGGTCGATGTCGACGGCGACGGCTTCCAAGACCTGGTAATCAGCGACTCTTTCGACCCTCCGGAGCCTTCGGACAACGCAGTCGACCCTAACGGCTGGTGCGACGAAAAGGACTCCCGAGTGGGTGACTGGGATGGCATCCCAGTATCGCCCAGCTGGACCATTCACTACGGCGGCCCAGACAGCTTCGATCTACCCGTACACATCGACGGCGTGCCTTTCGCATTCTCCCGGATCAGCGGGAACACGGTCCTGCCAAAGGTCAGAAGGGTGGGGGACGCCGCCCCGCACTACATCTTCGAGAGTGAGGTGGTCGACCTCATGGACATGAACGGTGATGGTTGGAGCGACATCGTGCATGTCGATCACAGCACCTCACCGGCTAGCCTGATGGTCTACATCAAGGACCCGGACCGGCTGTCGGGTTGGTCAGATGTGCCCATCGACTACACGCGCGGGGATTGGCACCTGTGGTCACTCGGCCAGAGCGTCGGCATTCCCGATGAGGAGGAACTCGAGGCTGATCTTGATGGCTCTGACTATGTCGACGTGCGCGTCACTATCGCAGAGATGCAGCAGCTGAGTGCATTCCGCGACCTCAATGGTGATGGCCTGCTCGACTATGTCCGGGTCAACGACTGCCGCTACGATCTCCCCGGCCCGGGCTGGGATGACTGTACCTTCGACGACGACGACACCTGGGAGGTGTGGTTCGGTACCGGGTACGGCTTCTCGGCGCCCGTGCTGTGGCACGCTCCCCGCAGCCTCTCCCTCTCTGACGAGGGAAAGGGCTACTCGCACGTTTGTGCTGGCTCTGACGTTGCGCCGCAGTTCGAACTGGACGCCTACGTGAAGATGAGCAGCGGTGTCGCCCCCTCGAGCTTCGAGTGGCTGGAAGACTACAAAGACAGCGTTCGGGGGCGAATCGCCACTTGTCAACAGGACTACGAGCGCTCCAGGGATAAGTACGAAGAGAGCGACAAGACCGACCAGGACAAAGAAACCCTTGTGGAGGCTCAAAAGGTCGCCGCCGGCTGCCAAGCCAACGTCCAGTATGACAATGCGGACGAAGCACTCAACCAAAACGCCAACACCGGCGCCAGCGTCGTCGCGGACACATCGGGTTCCGAACTCGTCGACCTGTACGCCGCAGAGGGCGGACTTCTAGAGGACAGCCAAGCCGCACTGAGCTGCAACTGGAACGCCGGCTCGCCCCAGCAGCAGCTCATCGGACTGATCGACATGGACGGCGATGGGAGACCCGACCTCGTCGACGCTGATGCAGGAGAATGGTGGCGCAACCTCGGCGACTCGTTTTCGGGGTCGCCGCAAGACGTTCCCGCGTTCTTTGATGGGGCCTTGTCCAAGTCCCGCTCGATGCAAACCGTGATGATTCGTATCAACGAAGGGCAGGACGTCGTAATTGGCTCAGTATGGGAAGACGTCGACGGCGACCTGATCAAGACGAACACAAATCGCGAGACGTTCCACCGAGTCATGGACGTGGACCGAGATGGCGCCCTCGACCTGGTCTCCATCGAGGGGGCTCGAGGCGTCCTCCTGAACCGGGTAATCGCGGACTTTCCCCGTTCTAAAGACCTCATCACGTACGGAGACAATGGCCACATTGGCCTACTACAAGGCATCACCATCGATACCGGCGCCGAGACCGCTATCTCCTACACCCCGTCCAGCTACGCCCACCCGTCCGGATCCGCGCAGGGCAACCACCGCATGGCGGAGCGTTCCGACCTGGTCACAGAGATCGCGGTCTTCGATCCCGTCACTGGCCACGAGGGCTACTTCGAGTACGACTACGTCGATGGCGTGTGCGAGGGCGGCGTCTGCCAGGGGTTCGAGTACCGGACGACCGACGAGTATCGGTTCGACCCGGAGCTGTCGGCAGATCCAGTGTTGTTGTCTTCATCGGCCACTACGTACCTGCTGGATCGCGACTTCGCGGTGCCCACCGACACCATTGTCGCCATGCCGCCAGGCAACCCTTGGGATCCGGCCGTCCAGGGTCAGCTCCTGCGTCTTCGCACCGACCTCGACTACCAAGAGGAGTTCACCCCGGACGGCTACGCCATCGAGATCCCCCTGGGAGGAGGCGTGATCCCCGCGGACGGAATCACTGCCATGTGGGTCTCGGGTCGCACGCTCACCGAGTGGGGCGACGATGTCCTCGATAAAGGTCGGTCGTCGACGGTCGCGCTAGTCCGAGACAGCTTCGGCAACGTCACTACATCCACCCACACCGCCGGTCAAGGCCCGCTAGAGGGCCCCCTAGAAGCGGAAACCGTCACGATCCACACCGCCTGGGCGCTCAATGATGACGGCACGCTCTTCGTGCCCACCGAGCAGCGAACCGAGGCACACGACTACCTGTCGGTCAGCACGCAGATCGTCGAGCAAGGGCGGTTCTTCTACGACGACCAGGTCGACGCCCAGGGAATCACAGACGCCAACGCCCCAATCACCGCGGGATTGTTGACCTATCAAGAGGTCGACGTCGGAGATCTCGCCGCAGGTATTGACAGCGAGCAGATCTCGTGGCGATTCGTGCGGACCCCCCGAGGCGCCGTCACCCACGTGATGGGACCGGCGGGCTTCGACGTCAAGTCCGACCTCACCTATGGCGATGCGTTGGTCAATAAGTCAGCGCGGGCGGTCGGCGACGGCACTCAACACATCACCTACACCACCTACGACCCAGCCGGCCGGCCCACCACCTCGACCGACTCCAATGGCGTGATCAGCCGCACCACCTATGACTCCGATGGGCGACCCATCGCCCGCTATGTCACGGGCGTCGGCGGCAACGAAGAGCTGGCATCGTCGACGACCTACCAGGACAGCGACGTGCCCTTCAGCATCGCAACCACGACCTACAATGCTGGCTTGGAGGCCACGAGCTACGAGGTTCTCGACGGCTACGGCAGCCCCATCCAGAGCTGGCGACCCGACGAGACCGACATGGGCTACGTCGTGACGGAGTCCATCCCGGACATCGCCGGCAAGGTGGTTCGCACCAGCTACCCACATCGCGAGGCCGTTGCTACCCTCGATTTCTCCGTGCGCTCACCTTCATGGCTGGCCTGGTCGGAGGTCGACGCTTTCGGGGTCCCACGACTGAGCTACGCGGACCGGACGGCCGACCTTGGGCTGACCACCACCACCGTGCCCGAGGCCGGCGTGGTCGAGACCGTGGATCGTGACGGCTACGTTCACCGCTCTGTCAGCGACACCCTCGGTCGCCTGGTCGACGTCTGGGAAGGCCAGAACAACAACGTCCTGAAGACCGGCCACTACGCCTACGACGGCCGCGGACGCGTGGCGAACTTCCGAGATGCAAAGGGCAACGAGCACCGCTATGCCTACGACGGCGGCGGGCGGCTTCGGCAGGTCTGGAGGCGGGCGGCACCACCAGCGGGAATGACGCCCGGCCCGTTCCAGCCCTACTACAACTACGAGTACGACGGCCCACTTCCAACCAAGATGAGGGAGGGCGATGACCGCGGCTTGGTGACCGTCATGAACACCTACGACGCGCTGGGCCGCCCCGTCGACAAGCAGGTCCTGAATCGGGACACCGACGCCTTCGATCTGTACACCTGGGAATACGACACACGCTGGGTTGGAGCCGTCACCACCACCTCGGACCCTGCCGGGTACGTGGAATACACCTACAAGCCGGGCAAATGGGGTCGCTTTGGGCGCCCCTCCTCTATCGCGAGAAAGTGGTACGCGACACCGCATGTCGCCCTGTTCCACTACGAGTACGACTTCCTCGGCCGAACCATCTCCACCACCTGGTCAGGTGCAAACGCGACCGTGGAGTCCAAGTACGCCGTCGCCGGGTGGCACGTAGCTGACGATGTGAGCTGGACTCCCAAGAGTGGGAAGAAACGCACTGCTCGAGTCGACTACACCTACCATCCCGACTGGGGTGTACCAACTGGGTTTTCGGGTGGAGAGGACGGCCGTGTCGGGCACGAGCGGCTCGACAGCTGGTGGAGCCCGTCTCGCGTAGCCTACGCCGCATACACGCTAAGCAGCGGCGGCGGACGGCAGGCGATCTGGGACCACGATGATTCCGGGCGCCTGTTCAGGAAGACGGTGACCGGTTTCGAGCCCTTCTTCTACGAGTATGACCACCTGCAGCGCCTGTCTGCCTTCGTGAAAGCTTCGGGAGGGGCGGCCGAGCGCTTCGAATACGACGACATCGGCAACCCCAGCGTGATGACGGTAGCGATTGGCGGCAACAGCACGAGAACCTGGAACTACGACGAGGCATTTTTCTCCCAGGTCGGCCATCGCGAAGAAGCTCAGACCGGAGTGTTCTCCGAGGACATGACCTTTGATCCGATCACCGGCCGCATGACGCTCCGGGAGACCTTCCAGAACGCGCAGCTCGATACTTCGCACGAGTACATCTACGACGGCATGGGGCGCCTGGCGCACCTGATCGAGTCCGGCAACGAGAGCCGTCTGTACTACGACTCCGCGAACCAGCGGGTGCTGGACGAGCGCATCCTCGGTCCGAATCCAGGCTTGATCGCCCGGTTTGCAGGCTCGAGATGGGACGAGGCAGCCGGCGAGCTGGTTCAGGAGGTCTTGCCGATGGCTCGGCTGGAAGGCGACGAGCTGCGGTGGATCTTCCAGGACAACGACGGGCACGCGCTGGTGGTCTACGACTCCGATGGCAACGAGGTCTCGGTGGAGATCTCGGGTGTTTATGGGGACCGGATCCCGGGGTTGTATAGCTATAATGCTGCCTTCGGTGACGAGTGGGAGCTGGACGGGGTCCACGGTGGCGAGGCGCAGCGGGAGAGCGGGATCGTGCACCGGGGCGTTCGGCACGCGTTGCTGGCGGATGGGCGGTGGCTGCAGCCCGAGCCGCTGCTGCACCTCGGACCACACGACAGCCTGATGCAGCCGAGAGCGCTGACTGGCGTATATGCGGGTGGCAATCCTGTGGTGATGGAGGACACGTCGGGGTTCATCTGGGCCCTCGTAGTGAAGGAAGGCCTGATGAGTGGGTACGTGTCCCAGGACAGCGAGGGCCACTTCAGGGTCGACAGCGCGTTCTATTCCAACCCAGCGACCTACACGCACATCGCCCGCGACGCCGCCGTGGGAACTGCCGCGTGGTTGGGCGGGATGGCAATCGCCAACCCTGCGGCTGCAAGGAACCTCTACTCCACCCACGCCAACGCGGTGAACGAGTTCGTGCTCGAAACGCTCTCGCCTGAGGGAATGTCGATAACCGCTGGAGCAGGGGCGGGTTTGGCCGGAGCCTTGGACGATGGGCTCTGTTTCGCCGCTGGCACGCAGATCGCCGTCCCCAATGGCGGGGCCCCAATCGAGGCAGTGGCGCCAGGAGACAGGGTGACCACTGCCGCGGATGCGGGTGAGACGGTCTGGGCTGAGGTGGAGGATGCGCGGACGCGAAAGCTGGCCGGGTGGGCTCCACGGGCGTTTGCGATGGCGTGCGCAGCGCTGTCGATGGGGTGCGACGCGGCCGAACTGCCCGCAGACAACATCGTCGTGCAGGTCTACGAAGCGCGGACCGGCGAGTGGTCCGAGGCCGTCAGGGCTGTGCTGGAGGTAGGTGACACCTTTGTCGACGGTGGGAGAGTGCTTCGGCTCATCGAGGATGGGCTTGAAGTTCGTGGATGGGCGGCGGTCGAGGACCTCGCGGAGGCCGATGCCACCTGGGTCGCAGAGGCGGCTCACCGGGTTCCTGCCGTGGACGACTGGGTCCTGGTATTCGGAGACGGTGCGGACGCCGGCCATTGGCGCCTCTCCGAGGTGGAGCCGGGCAATCGCTTCGCCTTTCAGGGCCGCGTGTTCGAGACGAGTGACGCGGACGCGGATGGCAACCTGGAAGTTCGTACGACTGAACAGGTCCTGTCCCGCGTCGTTGAGACCTTCGTGCGCCAGTCGAACACCGTCATCGACGCCGAGATTCAGTACGAGGACGGCACTGTCGAGGTAATCACAGGGACGCCAGAGCACCCCTTCTACGTGCCCGCGCTGAAAGACTGGGTCCCGCTAGGGGATCTGGCCGAGGGGACCGAGCTTCATGTTGACTCCGGCGGCAGTGCCATCCTGGTCGGGAAGACCTGGAGGCAAGGCGACTTCACAGTCTACAACTTCGAGGTTGAGGGCCAGCACAACTATTTTGTGAGTGCCGCTGGGAGCAACTCGGCGGGGGTGCTGGTACACAATTCGTGCAATGTGTGGGCTCTCTTTGACGATGCCTTGAGCCGCCAGGGCTTGAATCGTGTACCAGCCGGATTCAAGGAGAAGTGGAGCGCGGACGGATACGACTACGAAGTCAGGATTCACCCCCCAGAAGGCAAGCATGACCAGGTGGGGGACATCCTCCGAGTATCGCGGCGCAAACGGGGTCTCGACCCGAACGGCCAGGGCCATGGTTGGGAAGAGGCCGACGCGGGCAGCACCTGGCACAAGAGGGGCACACTGAAGGAGAAGTTCAAGGATGGAACTCCAAACCCGGACTATGATTCCAAAGCCGCCAAGGACGTTCACATCCAAATGCACAAAAAGGACTGAACATGTATCGATACCTAGTGGTTCGCGGAGACGACCGATATCAGGTGTCGACCGACGCAGATAGACTGTGCTCTCATCTTGAAAGCCACGGTGGGCTGCACAAAAAGGCCGAATACATCTTCGGCTCCGTGCCAGGAGCTGCGTGGCTCCAAGTGTTCGTGGCCTTCTGCGACGCCAACGGGAACTACGCGGTGAGGGAAGACGAGAGGATTGAGGTCGCGAACGTAGTGGAGGTTATCTGCAGCGATGCTAGCATTGAGGAGGGACGAGCTATGGCAGATCAGATTGGGTCGCGCCTCGAATGGTCTGTCCATGAGGACGACCATTGATGTGCGAATCAGGTCGTGGCGTGAAACCATGACGTACACCACCAATACCCTTCGAGGTTGGCCGGAGAAGCTGGCCGATGCCTTCGCCGCCAAGGCCTAGCTGACAGCGCGAAGTGCTTAGGATCACAGCAGAACGGTTCGATTCTCGCCGCCGCGAACGCGCGCCACAATCGCCAACATGTGGAGTAATCGCCTTCTTCCGATCGGGCTGCTCGGGTGCGGAACGGCCGGCAGGCACGTGGTCCGTTTGAACCGGAGCTCGGCGGCGTAGAGCGAGCAACCGTAGTATGTCTGCAAGACTCCTCGACGACCCGGCGAGAGCCCGAAAGCCATGTTGAAGACCGCGATCCGCTTCGGCCCCTTCCACTTCCACAAGCGCGAGTACCGCCTGTTTCGCGAC
>PJEL010002917.1_pt1 | contig 15105 bp, 17 predicted proteins | sample 1853271 | NCBI WGS metagenome assembly PJEL01 (sample SAMN08108733, study PRJNA415343) | Invertebrate metagenome, whole genome shotgun sequencing project. | host: Globobulimina | place: Sweden: Gullmar Fjord | collected 2015-08 | reverse complement strand
TGAAGTACTGGGATTGAACTGCCCGGTTTATTTTTATATTCCTTAATGACCCTGTCAATTTCTTTTCTCATGGACGGTGGGAACTCGTCTTCCACTTCCTTTTTTTCAACAGGGGCTCTGCTTTCTATCCATTCTACTGCACGCTTGGTTACGTCCAGGAGCACGGCCGGGGTAAATGGCTTTGGTACATAGTCAATTATCCCCGCTTCAAGAGCGTCTTTAATCGTGTCCTGAGAGGGGTAGCCAGTTATGACGACAATGCCGGTGTCCGGCCTGTTCTGCCGGATCCACTTAATAAGCGTGAGACCGTCTACTTCAGGCATCTTCAGGTCAGTGAAAACTAGGTCATAAGGGGTCTGTTCCATTTTAAGTATCGCCTCTTTACCGCCGAGGGCCCCTTCGATATTGTACCCTTCGGACTTGAGGACTGATTCGCAGCTTCTGATAATAACCGGCTCATCGTCTACTACCAGAATTTTCAAATTATCTGCCATGAGAAGCCTCCATTACAGTTTTGTATATAAAAGTATTTATCGTTATTAATGATGGTGTGCTTTTGGGATGAATATGTATGAGGGACTGATTATTCATGTTCTCACTTATGAACCGGGTTATCAATTAATATCAACTGCAATACAAGGTGAGACGAGTAATAAATCTTATTTTGCTAAAGGAAAAACCTTTGCCAGCCAAAGAAGCCATCCTTCTGAGAGGTGGTCCTTTAGCAGGGCGGCCATGACATCGTTTGCCTTTGTATTGATTTCTTTGAGCTCTCCATTCATAGGTGACAGGAGATCCTGCGACTTCCCGCTGCTGGTGTAGATCTTTGCAAATATCTGACCGGCATCGATATTGTCTATATTTTTAATGAACTCAACGTAGGTCAAATCGCCACCTAGCATCCAGTATCTCAGGTCACAGCCGACTTCCCATAAACCGTCCTTGGCTGGCCTTGCCCAAGTCCCCTCTTTATAAAAAATGACAGGGTTTTCCTGATTGCGCAGCGGTGATACGAAATCTCTGAAATCATCAATGAAGGCCTGACGCAGGATCCATCCCCGTGTATCAAATACTTTCTGGGCAACATTGAGCATAAAGTCCGGAGTAAAAGGTTTTTCTATATATTCCGCTGCACCGAGATGTGATGATTGTTTGGCGTCTTCGAGGGTAGGGTAGCCGGTGATGATGACGACATCGGTTTTCGGCTTTATGATCTTTGCTTCTTTGAGAACTTCTATGCCGTTCATGCCGGGGAGTTTCACATCGGAGATAAAGAGGTCAAAGTCTTCTTTCTCGAGTTTCTTGAGGGCATCTTCTCCCCGGTCAACTGTTGAAATACTGTAGCCTTCGGCCCCGAGAATTCTTTTGCAGCTTAAAGTTACAATCGGATCATCGTCAAGTACTAATATTCTCCCCTTTTCCATCAAGGCCCCTCCTGGCAATATATTACTCTGTCTGATTACGCAATTATACGTTTGAAAATAATCGGACAGGTTTCATTTTTGTTTATTCTATCATATTGTTTCTACTATTTAGCCATGCACTTATATCGTCTTTAATAATTCTTATTACCTCAGGAGTATTTATCGGGATCCCATCCAGGTCTTTTTTGATCTCCGCGGTGTCTAAGGTATATTCATTGTCGTTTATTTTGTGCTCAAATAAGAAATCAATGTCCGGGTTGGAGACTATGAGAATAATTATGGTTTCCCCGATCTTTCCAAGCGGTTTCCTATCTATGTGATTATGCTGAAAGGAAGCTGAGATGGTCGTCCCCTCGTTTTTATTAGATATAACGTCTATATTGCCCATGCATTCTTTGGCCGCTTGAGCCAGAAGGGGAATGCCCAGCCCGACACGCCTAGTGGTCCGGGTAGTATAAAAAGGGTCACATGCGTGCTCCAGCAGCTCTTTGTCCATCCCGCTGCCATTATCCTTGATCTCAATTGCGAGCAGGTTTTTCCCGATATCTTCGGTGACTCTAATCTCAATCTTGCTAGATCCTGCGGTAATTGAGTTTTCGGCGACATCAAGTATATGTAGTGATAGATCTTCCATTTTGTTGTTGTCCGCAGATTGCGCAGATTATACAGATTTAGAAGCAGTAAAACATAGATTCAGTTTTATCTGTGTAATCTGCGGATTGAACTACCAATCAACCCTCCTTCCGTCAATATTGTGCATAGCGAGCTTTATCTCTGCTATTGTCGGACTATTTATGTGAAAGCTTGAAGTTCTTTTGCCGATATCGGACGGGTAGTGGGCGTCTGAAGAAGAGATCCACGCAAATGAATTATAGCTTTTAAATAGCATATTAGCCTGTTCTCTTGTTACATGAGGGGACATTTCTAGTGCATCAAATTTCATGTTGTCAGGGATAAACCCCAGCTGAGAGATTATACTGAAAACATCCTTGTCTATGTGGGAGGCTACGGCTAAACCGCCCAGGTCATGAATAGTATTGAGGATTGACTCTGCAGTCATGTTCGTTGCAGCAATCAGTATCCGCTTGTTAAATCTGAGCACTTCATCAATCTCATTGACTACTATCTGCTCCCCAAACCGTGCGTCATCATTTATCCCTGTAGGCATATTGTTATATATGATTTCCTGGAGTTCTTCGATGCGTTCGTCCTCGAAAAGGGCAAGGATGTGGGCTTCTTCGGAAGAAGCTATCTCCATGCCGGCCAGAACGGTCAGTCCGGACTCTGCGGCTGAGTTTCTGGCTGCCGGGACATTCTCTGCGGAGTTGTGGTCGGTTATGGCAATGATATCCAAACCTTTTTCCAATGCTGTTTTGACTATAAATGAAGGGGTCATGTCAAGTTCGGCGCAGGGGGAAAGGCAGGTGTGGATATGGAGGTCGGCTTTAAATTCTTTTAACATTCACATTCTTGACGGAATATTCACTGCTTTTTGTCTGTGTGAGCCTGTGGCCAACTGTTTTACTTAGTTCTAGCAGCTACTGGTTAAGTAATTTATACAGCTTCCCGGCTGCCTCAAACGCATGTAAGGGCGTTGATAGTATCGTGACCTTTTCCGATTCAGCTTTTTTAATGACTTCATCCTGAAGGGGCCTGTTACCTATAATAATTATTCCAGAGAGTCCTTTCATGTCAGAGACAGCGACAATGTTCAGGTGTGTTTGCAGGGTGATCCATACGTTGCCATCTGCGCTGTTTGCCATGACATCAGAAAGCAGGTCGCTGACGTATGCCCCCGTGACTTCTTTTTGAAGGCCTTCCTCGCATGCTTTGACTTCCAAAGATAACTCGTTCATTATGTCCTGGAGTTTCATGGTATGACCCCCTTGCATGGTACGACTTTTGTTTTAAGGAATATTGATGACCATTTCGACTGTAGTGCCTTCACCGACAACAGAGTCCAAAGTGAATTCATCGGAGTTCTTTTTCATGTTTGGCAGCCCCATGCCTGCTCCCCAGCCCATTTCCCTCACCCAGTCAGGCGCGGTGGAATAGCCTTCCTGCATAGCCTGTTCGGTATCTTCAATTCCGGGGCCCATGTCCTCAATTCTGATCCGTATGGAATTGGCGTTAATATAATAGAGCAATCGGGCCGCAGCAGTGTAAATGATTACATTCATCTCAGCTTCAAAAGTTGCAATTGAAGCACGCCTGATAATTTGCTCTTCAACGCCCAGTTCGGTGAGTTTCGTTTTTAACTGGCCGGAAGCCTCACCGGCAGTTGCGAAGTTGCCTCCGACTAACTGAAAACTCCCTTCTATGGTTTTGTCGATATCTAAAGGCATTGGTTTACTTTTCCAGGCAGCCAGCCAGCCCAGCCTTAAACAGCCTTCCCGATGCTGTATACATACAGTAAGGAGTACAGAGCAGCGGGATCTTTTTCGTTTCCGCCAACTCTATTAATTGAGTATCAGGTTTTTTGTCCAGAACAAACACAATGGATTTTATGCCGGCTATCTCCGCTGTACGGATGACATGGGGCTGTATCAGGCTTGTGATCAGGAGTGAATTGGGAGTGTGGTAGTAAAGGACTGCGCTCATCATGTCGGCGCTGCACGCACTCTTTATTTCTATATCAGTATGTTCGGGGTTTGCGATGATGGTTGCTTCAAGGATTTCTGCAATTTCTTTTAAGGTCACGTGGTTCCCTTAAGTCAGATAAGTGTTAGGCTGATGCCTCAAAGGCCTCGTTTACGGCAGTCAGCAGTGTGTCAGGAGTAAAAGGCTTTTCAATAAAGTTGAATGCCCCGAGTCTTAATGCCTGGACCGCAGTGTCGACTGTGCTGTATCCAGTTATCATGACGACCTTTGTGTCAGGCCAGGTTTCTTTAATTTTATTAAGTACTTCAATGCCGTCGATATCAGGCATCTTTAAATCGAGCAGTACGAGGGCGAACCTTTCTTTCTCCAGGACTTCAAGTCCCTCTCTGCCACTTGCTGTAAGCGTTAGCTCATAGCCCTCAGGGGCGAGGGTCCTATCACAGCTTGTCCTTACAATGGCTTCATCATCTATGACTAGTATTTTTTTCATGATTCCAGAGGTAGTCTAACAAAAAAACTTGTCCCTTTACCAACTGTGCTCTTCACCTTCACATGTCCGCCCAGATGTTTTACAATTCCATGACTTACGGACAGTCCGAGACCCGTTCCTTTGCCAACCGGTTTGGTAGTGAAAAAAGGTTCGAAAAGCTTCGGCATATCTTCTTCTTTTATGCCGCAGCCTTCATCGGTAAATTCTATTTCGACATATTTTTTATCATCTTCGGTAATTCCCCTGGTCTTGACGGTGATACTTCCTCTGCCACCCATTGCATCGGCAGCATTTATGAACATGTTCAGGAAAATCTGCTGGAACTGTGATGAATCACCTACCACAACGAATGGTATCTCCTCAATGTCCAGAACGAACTTAATATGGAAGAACTTTGCCTGGTTTTTGACCATGAAAATGGTGCGATGCAATACGTCGTTAACGCTCACCTTGCCTTTTTCAGAAGGTGTTGCCCGGGCGAAAGTCAGAAGGCTCTTGATTATTTTTGCACACCGCTCGGATTGCTCAATAATGATATCGAGGTCTTCTGATTCGGGGCTGTCCTGGGCAAACCGCTTCTTCAGCAGGTGGGCGAAGGTGACGACACCGGTCAACGGGTTGTTGATCTCGTGTGCGACCCCTGCAGCCATTCTTCCTAATGAAGCCAGTTTTTCGGTCTGCATAAGGTTTGAGTGGGTTTTTCTAATTTCTTCGGTCTTCTTGGCGATCTCGTCTTCGAGTGTCTGTGTCCAGCGCTCTCTCTGGTCCCGTGCTCCCTTTAGGTCCCTGATCATTGAATTAAATGCCCCGGCCAGTACGCCGATCTCGTCGACAGACCGTATCTCGACAGAATGATCAAGGTCGCCGGCAGCAGCTTTTTCCATGCCGGTTACCAGCTCGTTCACAGGTTTGGATACGATTTTATAAAGAATGATTCCGAGAAATAGTGATACGGCAAGAACGAACATTACTACATATGCAGTAAGAGCTAGACCCTGTTTAAACATGGCCTCGTCAAGGAGCGCCAGCGATAGTTCAGCTTCAACAAAACCGAGGATCTTATTTGCCTCAGGGTGGGCGTGACATGCTGCAGACGAACAGCCGGGAGCATTATTTATGGCATCTACTATCTTTAGAGAGGTATACCCGTCTTTGTCTTTGTCAACCGACCATTTCAGGGGTGATGATAACAGTGATCCTTTTTCTGTCTCGGCATGGCACCCTGTGCATGAAAGAGAGTTTGTATCAACTCCTTTGCCCACATCATCTTTACGTGATGAAAAAGAAATATTGCCGCTATGGTTATAAATGCTGACTTTTTGTACGCCTTCAGGAGTGCTGAGTATTTCAATCATGCGTTGCGTTTCTTCCCGCTGGGACGTAAGCATGCTGTGTTGAGTGCTTTCTTTTGTAAAGTTGATGAACGAGTAGCCGTATTTTGTGGCTATGGACAGGACGTCTTTTTCCTGCTTTTGCAAAATGGAGTACCAGAAGATAAAACTTAACACGATCATCAAAAGACCTATGGCGATGATGAGTTTTGCTGCAATAGATTTATCGGGGTGGCGGAAGATATTCTTCATAGTCGTGTATTATAAGTTGGATTTGTTTTTTTTAAAAGAATTAAATAATACAATTGCAACTATTTATATTTAAAAAAGTGCTGGTTTATTAGCTGATGGCTCAAAATGAATCAATGGTCGGTTATTTCGGATTCATTATATAGTTAGCCTCACTTACGGTCGCGGCCGTCAGTTCTGTTCTCAATATCTGTTTTGTAAATAAGTAAGTTAAAAGTATGGATAAAAATGATTTATATTCATTGACAGCAGTGGATGATATTGTGTATAAAATCTAAAATGCCAGGAACCTATATCCCATCAAATTATTTACCGGTTGTAATAGTATTTTTGATAGCGGCGGCTGTCGGCTTCGGCTCAATGCTTGGAGGCCTTCTTGTTAGACCCCGCAAACCCTATGCTCAAAAACTGTCGACATATGAATGCGGTAATCCTCCAGTGGGAGATGCTCGATATAAATTTTCAGTCAAGTATTATATAATTGCGATGCTCTTCGTGGTATTTGATGTTGAGGCAGTGTTTCTGTATCCTTGGGCGGTAGCATATGATAAGCTGGGGATTCTCGGGTTTATAGAGATGATGATGTTTATATTTATTCTTCTAGTAGGGTATATCTATGCTTGGAAGAAAGGAGCCTTTGACTGGGAATGAGCGCTGATATAGTTACATCAAATGGAATGAAGGATGACGGCATTATCCAGGTTGAGGAAGGGTTAAGAGTTATCCCCGAGGCAAATGCGGTCATTGGTTCGCTGGACAAGATCATAAATTGGGGAAGAAAGAATTCTCTCTGGTGGATGGGATTTGGTCTGGCATGTTGTGCTATTGAGATGATGCCATGTGTATCCAGTCATTATGATTTTGACCGGTTCGGGATTGTTCCGAGAAATTCTCCTAGACAATCTGACATTATATTTATTTCCGGTACCGTAACTAAAAAGATGGCCCCTGTTGTTCGGAGGGTTTACGACCAGATGCCCGAACCCCGCTACGTGCTTGCCATGGGCAGTTGTGCATGTTCAGGCGGGATATTTAATACCTATTCGGTTGTTCAGGGAGTTGATACGTTCCTGCCTGTTGATGTGTATGTGCCCGGGTGCCCACCGAGACCTGAAGCACTGATAGACGGTATATTGAAACTTCAAGACAAGATACAAAAGGAATATTTCAGATGGAGCCCTTGGAGATAGTCAACAGACTCAAAGACAAGTTTTACAGTGAGGTAGTTGACGTGGTTGAGTTCAGAGACCAGGTGTCTGTCAGCGTCAAGAGTGAGAAGGTGCTGGACATTTGCCGGTATCTTCATGATGACCCTGACTTGTATATGGATTATTTGGCCGACTTATGCGGAGTTGATTATCCGGAAAGAAAATATCGATTCGAGGTTGTGTACAATCTTTATTCACTGAAGCACAAACACCGGATCAGGATCAAGGCGCTTCTGTCTGAAGATGATCCGACACTTGATAGCGTTGTACCTGTCTGGCAGGGTGCCAACTGGCATGAGCGGGAAGCATGTGATATGTACGGCATTATATTTAACGGGCATCCTGATTTGAGGCGAATACTCCTGCCCGAGGACTGGGAGGGGTACCCTCTGAGGAAAGACTATCCTCTGAAAGGTCCTGAAAAGGAATACAAGGGATTTGAAGAGACTAAAGAACTACACTCACATGATGATGAGTGGAGCATCAGATAAACCGATAACCTAAAGTCAATTTGTTTTGTAGCGGGCTTCAATACAGTTTTTTGTGTTGTTTGGCAAGAACTAACAGACAAATGTTATGCCCATGCGCTGATGCATCAGGCAGTGGGTCATAAGTCAAAAGACAATTATGGCTGATATAGAAAACGGTTCTCCAATAAAGACTAAAGAAATGACCCTTAATATGGGGCCGCAGCATCCGGCTACCCATGGTGTTCTGCGGCTCGTTGTAGATCTTGACGGAGAGACAGTCACCAAGTGTACCCCTTACGTCGGTTATCTGCACAGGGGAGTTGAAAAACTTGCTGAGCACAAAAACTATATGCAGGTTCTTCCTCTGACCGACCGTCTTGACTATATTGCTGCAATGTCCAACAACTTCGGATACTGTATGGCCGTTGAAAAGCTATTCGGAATCGAGATCACGGAAAGAACAAACTACCTCAGAACTATTCTTGGAGAAGTGACTCGTATCTTAAGTCATCTCCTCTGGCTCGGGACCCATGCACTGGATCTTGGTGCTATGACCGTATTTTTTTACACCTTCAGGGAAAGGGAAGTCCTTCTGGACCTGATTGAGAGGATCTGCGGCGCAAGGCTGACGGTTAGTTACTCAAGGATAGGCGGATTGAAAAACGACGCTGATCCCAAGTGGCTTGAAGACCTTTATGCTTTTACCGAGGATTTTCCTAAAAAGTTGGAAGAGTATGAGACAATGATTAATAAGAACCGTATCTTCTTGAGAAGGACAAAGGGTCTTGGAGTTATATCAGCCGAGGACGCTATCAATTGGGGATTCAGCGGGCCAGCTCTCAGGGGCTCGGGAGTTCCCTATGATGTGAGGAAGTTTGCGCCATACGGTGCTTATGACCAGGTTGATTGGGAAGTCCCGACGGGCCGAAACGGAGATGTCTATGACCGGTACCGAGTTCGGATGGATGAGTTCCGCCAGTCTAATTCAATAATAAGGCAGTGTATAGAAAAAATCCCAGGTGGTCCGATAATGTCTGATGCTCCTAAGTTTACCCTTCCTCCAAAGGACAAGGTACTGAGCGACATGGAGCACCTTATTCATCACTTTGTGCAAATCACAAAAGGACCGCAGACTGCTCCCGAGGGGGAGTTGTACGTATCGTCTGAAGTCCCGAAGGGAGAGTTGGGATTTTATTTTGTGAGCGACGGATCCGGTAAACCGTATCGTATGAGAATAAGGGCACCGTCCTTTGTTCATATTTCGGCGCTGCCCAAGCTTTGTGAGGGTGGAATGTTTTCTGACGTAATCGCAAGTATTGGAAGTATTGATATTGTTCTTGGAGAATGCGACAGGTAAGACAATTACCAATTATAAATTACGAATTAAGGTTATGTTTAACGAAACTGTTATAAACGAGATTAACGAAATTCGGGGCAAATACCCTGACCGCAGGAGTGCTCTGCTGCCTTCCCTGTATATTGCCCAGAGGGAATTCGGATGGCTCAGCCATGAGGCGATGTCCTGTGTTGCAAAGACTTTGAATTTGCCCGAGGCGGATGTCAGAGGCACGGCATCTTTTTATTCAATGTTCAAGCACAACCCCGTTGGACGTCATGTGATTCAGCTCTGCACCAATGTTTCATGTATGATCCTCGGTGCGGAAAAGCTTGTTGATTTTTTGAAGACGAAGTACGGCGTTGCTCCGAACGAAACGAGTGAAGACGGGCGTTTTTCTTTAGTAATAATGGAATGCATAGGTGCTTGCGGCACAGCCCCGGCAATGTTGGTTAATACGGATTTTCATGAAAATCTTTCGGAGAAAAGTCTGGAAGAGATATTGGAACAATATAAATAGAAATCTGTCACGTGTTACACGTAACGAGAAACAATGGAAAACTATTTACTTAGAAATATAGATAACCCCAACTCAGCCGACATTAATGAGTATGAAAAGGTCGGGGGATACAAGAGCTTAACTAAGGCCTTGGCGGTGCCGCCTAAAGACCTTTTGGAAGAGATTAAGAGTTCGGGGCTCAGGGGAAGAGGCGGAGCTGGTTTTCCGACCGGGATGAAATGGATGTTTGCGATGGCGGACCCGAAATTCCCTAAATATTTAATGTGTAATGCGGACGAGGGCGAGCCGGGTACATTTAAGGACAGGCCAATACTCGAAAAAAATCCCCATTTGCTGATTGAAGGCATGATCATGTCAGGGTTTATACTCAGCGCTGAATATGGACATGTGTATTTAAGGGGTGAGTATCCGGAAGCCAAAGATATATTGAACGCGGCCATTAAACAGGCGTATGAGAAAAATTATCTTGGAGATAACATTCTAGGTAAAGGAATTAAGTTTGAGCTCTCCGTGCACCAGGGTGCAGGAGCCTATATATGTGGTGAAGAGACTGCGCTTATCGAGTCGATCGAGGGGAAAAAGGGACAGCCGAGAAACAAGCCCCCGTTCCCTGTGAATGTGGGTGCATGGGGCATGCCGACCATTGTGAATAATGTTGAGACACTTTCCAATGTCCCGTACATTTTCGAGATCGGCGGAGAAGAGTATGCCAAAATCGGCAGTAGTGAGTGTCCTGGCCCCAAGTTGTTCAGTGTCAGCGGGTGTGTGGAAAAGCCGGGTGTGTATGAACTGCCAATGGGCACTACGCTCAGAGAAATTATTTTTAACCATGCGGGTGGGATGAGGAGCGGGAAGAAGCTTAAGGCTGTCATTCCAGGAGGTATCTCAACACCCGTTCTCCCCGAAAACGGGATAGACTGTGCCATGGACTTTGTCGCAATGCCTAAGGTCGGCAGCATGCTCGGCTCGGGTGCGGTTATTGTCATGGATGAAGATGTATGTATGGTCAAGGTCGCTCACAGAGCGCTTAAGTTTTTTGAGCACGAGTCCTGCGGTAAGTGTGTTCCCTGCAGAGAGGGTACCGACTGGCTTAAAAAAATTCTCCAGCGCATAGAGAATGGACAGGGAAGGCCGGGAGATGTTGAGCTCTTAATCGATGTGGCCGATATGATGGCTGGCAAGACGTTTTGCCCGCTTGGTGACGGGGCTGCCGGAGTAGTAAAGGGAATGATTAAATACTTCAAAGATGAATTTGAAGACCACATAAAACACAATAAATGTACGGTGAACTCATAGCCTATAACTATTAGCTTGCAACTGAATGAATATGATAACACTCACGATTAACGGAAAAGAGATTACACTGGACAAGCAGATGACCGTGCTTGAAGCATCAAGGCAGGCCGGCATTAAAATTCCAACTCTCTGCGATCACGAAGCGGTGAAGCCGTATGGCGGATGCAGGCTTTGCGTTGTTGAGGTTGAGAGGATGCCCAGGCTTCAGACTGCCTGTACTTTGCTTGCAGCGGACGGTATGGTAATTCAGACCGAGTCCGAGACCATCTCTGATGTTAGGCGTGGAATACTTGAGTTTCTACTGATCAATCATCCGCTGGACTGCCCGTATTGTGATAAGGCCGGGGAGTGTGAACTCCAGGACCTCGTTAATAAGTATGGTCCGACAGTTGGAAGATATAAAGAGGAAAAAAGAAAGGTCCCTGAAAGCCATAAGGACCAGATATTTGCAAGGAACATGGAGCGGTGTGTTTCATGTACACGGTGCGTCAGGATGTGTAATGATGTACAGGGCGCTTCAGCAATCTCCATGATTGGGAGGGGAACCCATACTAGAATGGAGCCCTTTTCTTCGGCAGCGTTTCAGTGCGAATATTGCGGTAACTGTCTGACTGTATGTCCGGTAGGAGCAATTCTCAGCCGTTTATACATTCACAGTTTCAGACCGTGGCAGGTTGACAGTGAAGTGGAGACCGTCTGCTCTTACTGCGGTGTCGGATGTTCTCTTGTTGCACAGGTGAGGGACGATTCGATAAAACGTGTGATTCCAAAAATCGGCCTCGGATTAAATAAAGGAATGCTCTGTTCAAGAGGCCGTTTCGGCTATGAATATATTAGCAGTGAAGAAAGACTGCAGACTCCGCTGGTTAGAAAGAACGGTCAACTTGAACCTAGTACATGGACTGAGGCCCTTTCCATTGTTGCTGAAAAACTGGGCGCTATCAAGAAACAGGACGGCGGGTCTTCGATAGCAGGTATTGCATCTCCCAGGTGTTCAAACGAAGACAACTATGTATTCCAGAAGTTTATGCGACTGACATGTGGATCGAACAATATTGACTCGATCTCAAGGATGGGATATGCAGCAGCTCAGAAATATTTTGAGGACATGATGGGTCAGGGGATTACCTCTAATATAATAGATGGTCTTAAAAATGCGGAAGCTATCTTTGTCCTCGGCGGTGATCCTACTGCAATAAACCCGGTGCTCGGACTCTCCATAAGAGAGGCTGCACGACGGGGAGCTAAAATATGTGTTCTTGGAGATGCAAAGGGGCTGGAAAGATTCCAGACTCATCAGATAACCCCCCCTGTTTTCAAAGAGGCTGAAGTTCTTGAATCTCTCTTAGCAAAAGTTTATGGTGTCAAAGGCGTTCGCGGAGAAAAATCTGCGCTGGATAAAGGGATCTCGGATGTTGCGAAGAAGGCATCAAATAGTACAGACATAAGCGGACTGGATGAGTTCAAGAATATACTAATTAACAGCCCATCCACTGCAATTGTGTTCGGAGCAGACCTGGTTCAGCGTTCAGACGGTAACCGTTCCTTGCTTGCTGTTGCAGGGCTTACTTATCTTCTGGAGGCGAGGCTTTACCTCCTGTCTGAAAAACCAAATGAACAGGGCGTTATTGACACAGGATGTGTGCCTGACATGCTTCCCGGTGGAAGGCCAATTAATGTTCCGGATTTCAGGAAGAAATTTGAAATGGTCTGGAACAGCAGCATCCCGGACTTTGAAGGCAAAACCCTTGTCGAGATTATCGAGGGAGCAAAGAATAAAGATATAAAGGCACTCTATGTAATGGGTGAGAATCCGGTGTTTAATATGCCGGACGGCGAATATATAAAAGAGGCATTAGGTTCTCTTGACTTTCTTGTGGTACAGGATTTATTCCTCAGCGAGACAGCGGAGCTTGCCGACGTTGTTCTTCCTGCTCGTGGATGGACCGAAAAAACCGGAACATTTACCAATTTGGAGAGGCGGATCCAGCTTCAGACTAAAGTGGTCGCAACTTCCAACGGTATGGAAGACTGGAGGATCATTTCTGAAGTCTCAGAAAAGATGGGGATCAAAATGTTATTTGACGACTCGGAAGAAGTAATGGCGGAGATGGCCACAGTGTCTCCTCTTTACCGTGATCTTACATATAAAGAGATTAAAAAGGGCAACAGCTTATGGCCGTACCATGGAGAGCCGCTGAGAGGCGAAATCAGTGAAGTGCCGGTACACTCTGGCAAAGACTCAGTGAATAAGGCTGATTATTACCTTGCAGTGGAGAAGCCGTTATTCCACTCAGGAACACTGTCAAGGCGGTCGCCTGCGCTCACAAAAATATACCCGGAGCCGACTCTTAAAATTAGCCCGTCATCAGCGGAAAAGCTCGGCCTGAATAATGGTGATATGGTCCAGTTCTCAACATCAGCGGGCAGTAGTGAGACACCGGTAGCAATTGACGATACCATAAGGGACAACAGGGTCTATATGACTAATAATTTCCCGGGTAAAGGTGTCCTCAGTTTAATGAAATATAACCTTGACAGCATAACAAAAGCGCCTGGCATAGAGGGCTGCGAAGTCACAATAAAGAAGATATAGAACTATGGACATAATTCCATTCATAACAAAAATTGTCACAGTCGTAATGGTATTTCTGACCCATGTTGCTGTTGGTGTTTATGCCGAGCGAAAGCTGATGGGTCATATGCAGGCAAGGCTTGGCCCAATGAGGGTCGGCCCTCACGGAGTACTTCAGGTGATTGCGGACGGGATAAAACTCTTTTTCAAAGAAGATATAATTCCGGCAAACGCTGACAAGACGATATTCTACATAGCACCGATTATCGGGGTGTGGGCGGCGGTTGGCTGCATTGCAGTAATACCTTTGTGGGACAATTTTTATATTGCGGACCTTAATCTGGGACTGCTTTATATTCTCGCACTATCTTCTGTCGGGACATACAGTATTATCCTGGCGGGGTGGTCGTCGAATTCAAAGTACTCATTCCTGGGAGCCTTGAGGTCAACGGCTCAGGTCATAAGTTATGAGATATCTATGGGGCTCAGCCTTGTGGGGGTGATGATGCTTGCGGGAAGTGCGAATCTTTCCGATATTGTACGTGCTCAGTCCGATTGCTGGTTTGTAGTTCTCCAGTTCCCGGCTTTCTTTGTTTTTGTTGTATCAGCGCTAGCTGAGACGAACAGGACACCGTTTGACCTTCCGGAAGCGGAGAGTGAGCTGGTTGCAGGATATTTCACGGAGTATAGCGGGATGAGGTGGGGCCTGTTTATGATGGCAGAGTATGTGGGGATGATAATAATGTCTTCAATTGCCGCCGTATGTTTTCTCGGTGGATGGAGCGGTCCTGACTTCCTGTTTTTTCATTATGTCCCTGATGTTGTCTGGTTCATAGTGAAAGTCTACGCGTTTATGTTTTTCTATATCTGGCTCAGGGCGACCTTGCCGAGATATAGGTATGACCAGCTTATGGGTCTTGGCTGGAAACTGTTTATACCGCTGGCGCTGGCAAATATCGTAATTACTGCGCTGGTAAAATTATTATTCAATTAAACGAGGAAAAAATATAAGTGTTCCTCTTCTCTCCGGAGAAAAGGTAATGAAAAAAGTTATGACTGCTAAAGAAATATTTAAGAAAATATTCTTGATCGAAATATTCCAGGGGTTGGCCCTGACGTTCAGGCACATGGTGTCACCGGCCATAACGAGACAGTACCCTGAAGTGAAAAGGGAGCCGTTCCCCGGATCGCGCGGACTCCACGCCCTTGTGAGGGATAGTGTGACCGGCAAAGAGAAGTGCGTTGGCTGCGGCCTTTGCGCTGCAATGTGCCCGTCCCAGTGTATTAATATTTATACGAGTGAGGGAGAGGACCACAAAAAGGTCGTTGACAGGTACGAGGTGGAAGTGTTGAGGTGCGTATTCTGTGCATTGTGTGTGGAGGCATGCCCTTATGGTGCGATTGTGCTGACACCTCATTTTGAATATGCTGGATTTACGAGAGAAGAATTCTACTATAAAAAGGACCGACTCCTCGAAAACTGGGACAAGTATATGGCTGGTCCCAGAGGTGACGAGTATCTTGAAAAGTACTGGGGGCCGAAATTGTCGGATTTTACATCTAACGGAAAGTCGGATTCAGAAGAGAGGAAGGACTCATGACGAC